>ENA-OZTF01000015-OZTF01000015.1-human-gut-metagenome-genome-assembly--contig:-NODE-15-length-48509-cov-11.141949_pt1 | contig 48509 bp, 31 predicted proteins | sample MGYA00244229_ERZ653988 | MGnify/ENA primary metagenome ERZ653988 (study PRJEB26926, sample SAMN06164434) | human gut metagenome | biome: ENVO:00009003; feature: ENVO:2100002; material: ENVO:00002003...
ACCTGAACATTGTATGACCTGTTAATGCAGGGACGCTTAACGCTACACGTCCGCATATTAGTACATATATCTTAGGTTAGTGGCGTTTTTTTGAAAGGTAAATGTCAGTGCAGTTGCACAGATACACTCACGAAATTATTAACGCCTTGTCAGTACGCAAAGTGTTTTCGGCGGTGTTGGTGCGAAGAATCCTCAATAGTTGGCTGAGCGAAGCTCAGCAACAGAAGCTCCCTTTGACAAGGGAGGCAAGGATATAGTGCTTTTTGAGGGGTAGTGCTTGGCAAAATATTTCACTTGACCGGTGGGTGTAGGGCGCCGTTTTTTGTATTATGTGCCGCATTTATGACCGTTTGCGCCGTTATAACAACCGTTCGTGCCAAAAAGTTGAAATCGCAAAGCGAATGAGTTATGATATAATTATAAAATTATAAGGGGGAGAAGTATGCTCATCTGCGTTTACGATACCGCAAACGAGGCGGAGATACTGAAAGCGAAAATAACACAAATCGCAACGGCGGCATATCGAAGAATTGCCTACAGGGTATGTCAGAGGTATGAGAGCTTTGTGACGGAGTGTAAGACGGCTGACCTTATAATCGTGCTTGCCGACGGAGCGGACGGTATGGAGGGCGTTATTGCGGCGAAGAATGCCGACAGGGATACGCCTGTAATATGGCTGTCGGACGATGAGGGATTCGGGGCGCAGTCATACAGGCTTGGCTGTACCTATTTCCACAAAAAGCCGATACCGCTTGAAAAGCTGAAGGAGGCACTGCATAAGTGCAGGTGCATGGCATAAGCACGGGTAAATCTACAGGAGGAAAAACATGAAGAAAAAATTTGTACGGCTCATAAGTGCGGTGCTGTCTGCGGCAATGACGCTGACGGCTGTACCGTTATCGGCATTTGCCGAGGGCGAGGCACATACGCATGACGGCGAGAGCAATGTCATCACGACACCGCTTGATTTCAGAGAAAAGACGGCGGACGAAAACGGTGCCGGCTGGAGCTGGGATCATGACACAAAGACGCTGACGCTTAACGGAGTGAACATTCAGGCGACAACAGAAGAGAATATGATGAGCGTCGTAACAGTCCCCGACGGTACGAAAATAGTGCTGAACGGTGAAAACACTATCGTACAGACCGATACCCTCGAAAGCGATACATACGTTCTCAGTGCCGTAAATAATAAAGAGGTCAATTGTGACGGCACAATGACGATCAGCGGCGACGGTGTGCTGAATGCAGAGAACCGATCTACAGACAGTATGGCACGCTCTCTCGGCGGATCAATAATCCTGAACGGCGGTACAGTAAACGCAACAGGTACTGTAAAGACAAATTCGCTTGAAATACATAATGACGGTGTGCTGAACGCAAATGCGACAACTGCATCTTTTGAGGGTGTGGCTGTCAATGTCAGCGGTGGCATTACTGTTGACGGCAACGGCAGTCTTACTGCAGTAGGTTGTGCTAATGAATCTACGTTAAACAGTGCAATATTGCTTACCAGTAATTTCGACAAAATTTCCGTCAGCGGAAACGGCAGTATTACTGTGCCTGAAGGCAATGCAGCAAGAGTCGGAATATACTACAGCGGAAACAACGGCGACGGAATGGATGCCGAAATAAGCGGCGGTAAGGTCACTGCTTACGGTGCTAAGTATGGCATTTACAAAGTAAACCTTATAATGAACGGTACAGGCTCGGTTTACACTACGGGCGGTTCATACGCTATCGGTCAAACTGTACCGACAATAGACGAGAATGAATTTGTAATAAAGGGCTCGACCGAGTTCAAGGCTTCGGAAAGTGCTGTGACAGGCGAGGTCAAGTATAACAGCGGCTATTATGAGATTGGCGGAGCGGACGCTAAGACGGTAGTTATAAAGCCTGATACTTCTCCCCGTATAATACTCGGAAAGCAGACAGGAATATTCAAGACGGAAGAGTATGAAATAATTGAAGGCATGACTGATACCAAGCTCAAGGGTACGGTTTACTTTGATATTACTCTGAAGAATATGAGCGATGAAGAGTTTGCAGACGCAAGAGGCTATTTCGGCGGCGATGAACCCGATTTATCAGCAAGCATAATCAAGACCGATTACGGCTGGGTGTGCATGGTCTGCGATACCGAGTTTTCGGTTACATACGACACTGATAATACTCTTACAATAAAGTGCGGAGATATTGTATCCAATACCGTTCAGGTAAAGTCGAATGCAAACCGTTTCAACAAGGTTACACAGGGTGACAACACAAACAGAACGGTTTTCTATACAAACACTTCGCAGGAAGAGAAGGACAATTACAAGCTTGTAAGCACCTATACGGTTGACAGTGAAAGCATAAGCTATAACTGGTACAGTACGAACAGTGCATACAGTGCAGATGAGCTCGGTGCGGCAGTATCCGGAAGCAACGGCGAATTCAAGCTTGCGGATAATATTCCTGCCGGAAATTATGTTCTGTATTGCGATATAACCTATTCAGACGGTGACAGCACAGAAACTGTTACAGAAAAATTTACATTTACATATAAAGAATGTGCACATGAAAACGGTTATTCCGACGGTAAATGCACAAACTGCGGAGCGTTATGTGATCACAGCGATATTGACATTGGCACGGGTAAGTGTAACAAGTGTGAGATCAGTTTGTTGCTACAATCAGCACAGACGGCAATGCGCCGACAGGCTATGACACGCTCGCAGACTGCCTTGACAGCATTACTGCCGATACCGGAAACTATGTTAAGATCTATCAGGATATCGGCGATACATCGGCAACTGCAACTTTAGATACTATAGATGTAAAACACAATGTTATGATCGACCTTAACGGTCACAAGCTGAACAATATCAAGCTTGGGGTCAACAAAGACGTCAAGCTTGCATTAACCGGCACAGCGGGCAGTTATGTTACGCAGGTGTATGTTCGCAAAGGCGGATCTTTCGTAATTGACAGCGATGCAAATGTAGAATTTAATACAATTTTTGTTGAGGACAGTGCACAGCTTGCTGTAAGCGATGGTGCAAAAGTAACTACAGAGCAGTTGACTGTGATAGCATCAGTGGCTGATGACGGAACTACAACGACATCTGTAAAGCTTGCTACGGGAATGAAGTTAGGTGGGCTGTCATATCATCGCCAAAACAATTCCGGAGTTCTGAAATTAGGCAATCTTCTTGATGTTACCCGGCAGACACTGCAATGTGACGAAAGCGGCGAGTATCTTGATCTTTATAAAGAATTTGGAAGTAAGGGTATAGGCGAGGCGCTTACTGTTGTAGAGCATACTGACGCTGACCACAAATACGGCAGTGGAACAGGCAAGTGCAAGGAGTGCGGAAAGCCCTGCGAGCATGGCGGTGATATAAACACGGACACCGGCATCTGCTCAATTTGCGGTGCGGTTGTGTCTGTCGCACTCTATACAGACGGGGACGGAAACTTACAGTATGTAGATACCGATGAGCTTGACTCTTTACTGAATGAATACAACGGAAGCGGTACGATAAAGCTGTTTAAGGATTATTCTAAACCAAGCGCTCAGTATGACTTATACGGAGAACTTACAATTGACTTAAACGGACGCCAATTTAAAATCCGGAGTATTACTCCTTGCAAAAGCGGAAAGCTTACGATCAAAAACAGCGGCAATCTGGTTATGCTCGGTTGTAATGTATATCCGACAAACGACGCTTCATACGCCGGCGGTACGCTTATAATAGACGGCGATGTAGTTTTAGACACTTCGATCTATGTATATGATTCGAGTACGGTTATACTGAAAGACGGTACATATACTGCCGGACTTTACGCAAGGGACAGCAAGACATTATATGATATGCTCGGAGAGGGTAAGGCTTTCTTCAAGGCTGACGGAACCCTTTTCAATGCAAGCGTTAAGGAAATATCAAGCAGTGTAACGCTGATAGTCAAAGACCACAGCCATACCTATGTTGACGGCAAGTGCGGCTGCGGATATGTTTGCCCTCACAGCGATGTTAACAGCGAAACGGGTAAGTGTAACGAGTGTGAATATCAGTATGCGGCTGTTATCGTAAAGGATGGGGCTGTAGCTTCCGTTTATGAAGAAAATGAGATGGGAGCGGCTTTTGAAGCGGCTGACAGTGACGCAAACACCGGCTGTACATTAAAAGTATACAAGAATTATGCAGGCAGCTATACAACACTCAGCCGTAAGTTCACGCTGTGGATCGCTGAGGAAGCCAATGTAGGTACGTTAACTGTTTCGGGAGATATAACCGTTACGGGATCGGAAAAAAATAATAGTATTTATGGCGATTTCAATGTAGTGGACGGCGGTAAGCTGACATTTGACGAAAACTGCGGCGCTAAGGGAACTGTGTCGGTAGGTGCAGGTACATTTGACTGCTATCGTTCACTCGGCATAATACTCAATATAAACGATGCAAGCAGTGACGTAATTCTTCACGACGGAGCTTTCCTAAAAATACGCTATAACGGCGGCGGGGACAGAGCAAACGCAGAAATACTGACTTTATTGGCTGAGAACCGTATGTTTATGACGTCTTCCGCTGTGCCGATAGACGGCTCAAAAACACTGTTGAAAGACGGTTTTGTAACACCTGTTATTGTAGCACCACATGAAGATCACAGTTACGACAGCACAACGGGCAAGTGCACGATTTGCGGTAAGCGGTGCGGTCATACGGATGTTGACAGCAAAACTGGTGTATGCTCTACCTGCAAATATCAGCTTACTGCGGGCATTTCGGGCGTGGGAACAGCGAAGTATTTTGATAATATAGACGACGCTTTTACTGCGGCATTATCGGCGGAAAACAACGGTTGTACGCTGACATTGTATAAGCACTGCGAGATCACACAGAACGTAGAAATCGGCAATACAACGGTTACTGTCGATGTGAACGGATGTTCACTCGGCGGAGAGGCAGATATAAGTGTAAATAACGGTGGTGTGCTGTACCTTAAGGACAGCAGGAAAAGCACCTACTACGGATGCATAGACGCACCTTTTAGTGTAAACGGCGGTACGCTTATAAACGGTACTGCAGACGGCGGCAGTTCAGCCGCAGATGTACTCAATTTAGTCATTAACAGTGCTAAGTGTGTCGAAATATACGGCGGCATATTTGAGAATGTTTATATTGCACACGCAAGCGGTGTAGCTTTATACGGCGGAAGGTACAACACCATCTGCGGCGAGGAAAGCAACACACCCGTAAACGCTCTGCTTGCAAAGGGCTATGCGTTTGCGATCTTAAACAGTGTCACACATCTCCCCGAAAGTATAGTTGACGGCAGTGCGGTGACACTCAGCGAAGGAATTAGAAATGTCACAGTTGTAAAGCATACTGACGCTGACCACAAATACAGCAGTGGAACAGGCAAGTGCGACTGCGGATATGTATGCCCCCACAGCGATGTTGACAGCAAAACGGGTGTATGCCTTACCTGCGAATATCAGCTTACTGCGGGCGTTTCGGGCGTGGGAACAGCGAAGTATTTCGATAATATAGACGACGCTTTTACTGCGGCATTATCGGAGGAAAACAGCGGCTGTACGCTGACATTGTATAAGGACTGTGAGCTTTCGCAGAACATAGTGATCGGCAATGCAACGTTAACTGTTGATGTGAACGGACATTCTATATCACCGGAAATCAGAGGAATTGACGTAAACGACGGGGGCGTGCTGTATCTTAAAAACAGTGGTGAAAACGGCAGTATAGGCCTGGAAATGGCCGTGAATAAGGGCGGTACGCTTATAAACGGTACTGCGGATGACAGCAGTTCAGCCGTTTCCTTGTTCGCTGTAACTGCCGATGCGGCTGAATGTGTGGAGTTCTACGGCGGCAGTTGTACATACTTAACAATAAAAAACGGCACAAGCGGTATAGCTTTATACGGCGGATACTACGATATAATTTGCGGATCTTTGACTGATAACACACCTGTAAACGATCTGCTTGCAAAGGGCTATGCATTTGCAACCTTAAACAGTGTCACACATCTCCCCGAAAGTATAGTTGACGGCAGTGCAGTGACACTCAGCAAAGGAATTAGAAAAGTCACGGTTGTAAAGCATACTCATACATACACCGAAACAGAGACAAAGTGTGCGTGCGGTGCTGTGCTTTATGCAAAGGTGACATCAGCCGACGGTACTACTGACGAATATTTTGACAGCATTGAAGAAGGCTTATTATATGCCGATAAGGCTGAAAACAAGGGCTGTGTTTTCACTCTTGTAACAAGCGGTAAGATCAATAGTGGGGTTAGGCTGTCAAACGGTCAGTTTACTATTACCACAAGTAATTATGGTACTATCTATGATTACAATCAGACAATAACTATTGACGGTGCAGATGTTATTGCTGAAGGTTATATGTTCATCAGGTGCAAGGTTAATGTGAAGAGCGGATCTCTTACATTACCTGAGGGCTCAAGCGCCGGATTTGATAGTATTGCTATATCAGGCGGTACCGTAACTGTCAGCGAAGGCGTCAATGTTGACAATGATGCGGGTGCTGATAATTTATTTGTAAGCGAAGACGCAACTGACGCAAAGCTTACTATAGGCGGCGGTACTTACGGCAATGTCTATCTCGGACAGTTTAAATTAAAGGACGTAATCGCAAGCGGTGTGCGTGTGATAAGCTACGACAATCCGACAGATCCGACTGCTGAGAAAACAGCAAAGGCTTTATTATACAGCGATATAGCCGAAAAAAATAATTTTGACTCCGAAAACAACACTGTAAGCTATTATCTGTTTACCAAGTGCGAGCATAAGAATGAGGACGGCAGTTATGCCTTTAATGAGGGCGGTATATGCAAATACTGTAACTCTGAGTTTGCCGCAAGCGTAAGCTATACAGCTGACGGCGGCGAAAAGACAGAACTGTTCGGTGATATTTATGACGCTTTTGACAAGGCTAATGGGGTAGGTACGGCTACAGTAACGCTGTATAAGGATATTACAGACAAATGTACACAGGAGATTACCGTTATGGGCAATGTAACGCTTGAACTGAACGGTAAAACACTGGGTGGTCGTTATGGCATAGCGCATATATCGGTATCTGACGGTGGCACGCTTACTGTAAACGGCGATGGTGATATGGATACACCTATTTACGTTAATGAAAACTCAAAATTAGTCATTAACGGCGGTGGATACTTCAATTCTGTGTCAGTTAAAAAAGGAGGCAACGCAGAAATAGGCGGCGGCACTATACAAGGTCTGTCCGTTCGCGGTAACGTAAAACTCAGCGGCGGTAAATTCAACGACATCGAGATATTTAACGGCAATCTTGAATCTGTTCTGGCTGACGGTTATGCTTATAAAGTTGAAGACGGTACATGGCTTTCAATTGCAGAACGTGCAGAGAGCGTTTATAGCAGTTTGAATAACAACGATAAACCGTTGAGTGTAGAAGAAGCGCCGATAAAGAGCGCAAGTATTGCGTGGGTAGGCGAAGAAGCGCCTGTTATATACCGTAACGGAGAGAAATATTTATACGTCGATATTACATACGAATTGGCGGTCGGTTCAAGGGGTGCAACCTATTCGGATTTCGTAAACGGCAATAATCGCATTAAAGATTATAATTTGTACAATAAATATATGGTACACTGTTATGAAATCGGTAAGCTTGCGGCGAAAGACGGCGAGGTTGAATATTACATTGTACTGAAGTGCAACGGATACGAATATAAGTCGAATGTGCTTAAGCTTACACTTGCGACCTGCTCACACCCTGAGGATAGCTTATTATACGAAAACGACGGTTTTGTAATCTGCGGTATATGTGACGCATTGATAGAAGCCGAGGTAGTAGATGCTGACGGCAAGTCGTTAGGTTATGCGGATATAGAGAGTGCCATAAAGCTGGCACAGGAGAACGAGGGCAGCACTGTAAAGCTGATGTCGGAAGGAGTATCTGAGTCCGTTACCGTGACAGGCGGCAGGTTTACTGTTGACTTTAACGGTAAGAAGGTATTTTATCAGTTCGATGTCAACGGCGGTGACGTGACTTTCACTTCTTCGGTAAAACAAGCCGATGTAGAAACTCTGATAAGCGGAATCGAAGTAAACGGAACTGACGCTAAGGTTACAATTGACGGTAAAATCAAGCTGGGAAGTGTAACATTAACAAGCGGTGCGCTTGCAGTAAACAGTGCCGAGAGTTATATTAAAGAACTGTCAATAAATGGCGGAAAGACTGTTGTAAACGGTGCAAATATTGATGCACTGAAAGCTAACGGCGGAGACACGGTCATCAATTATGTTACAGCCGATTCTTTAAGCGTGAATATCAACGGGTCCGGTAGCATCTCTATCGTAACCGGCGAGTTCGGCAGCACCACTTGCAAAACAGACAGCGGTTATACTTTAGGTATGGCAATTGCGAGTGGAAGCGTAGTTTTCGGTAATAGTATGAATGGCGCTATTATTTACACATACGATGCTATTCAGACCATGACCAAAACCGATAGAATTTTTGTTGATAAGTGCGACCATAAGGACGGAAAAGGCAGTTATGTGCTTGACGGTAATCCCTGTCCTTACTGCAATGAGGAAATCGTTGCAACTGTAAGCTATACGGCAAACGGCGGCGAAGAGACAGATCTGTTCAGCGATATTTATGACGCTTTTGACAAGGCTAATGAGATAGGTACGGCTACTGTAACGCTGCAGAAGAACATCACGGACGATATTACAGATACGATAGCTGTTACAGGCAATGTTACGCTTGAACTTAACGGTAAAAAGCTCTCAACTTCCGGTTTTGATCCCTACTATGCCATAGAAGTGAAGAGCGGTAAGCTGACCGTTAACGGCAGTGGTACAATAAAATGTGTTGTCGTTCGCAACGGCGGCGATGCGGAAATCAACGGTGGTATTTTCTCTGACTTCAGAATTGAAGACGGCGGTAACGCTGTAATTAATGGCGGCAAATTCAACAGCATAAAGGTTTCAGGTGAAGGCAGAAACGTAGGACAGCTTCTTGCGGATGGCCATGCCTATAAGAATTTCGACGGCTTCTGGTCTACTGTTGCAGAACGTGAAAAGCAGGATATAGCTAATGTAGAAGTAAAGGAAGCGCCTATAAAGAGTGCAAGTATTGCGTGGTACGGCGGAGGAACGCCTGTTGTATACCGTAACGGAGCGAAAAATTTAGACGTCAATATTACATACGAATTGGCGGACGCTTCAAAGCAGATAACCTATTCGGACTATGTAAACGGCAATAATCGCAGTAAAGATTCTGAGTTTTCTGATAACTGGTATACGGTATTCGGTTATGAAATCGGTGATATTATAACGGAAGACGGTGAGGTTGAATATTACACTGTACTGAAGTGTGACGGATACGAATACAAGTCGAATGTGCTTAAGCTTACACTTGCAACTTGCTCGCACCCGGAGGATAGCTTTACCGAGAAAAACAACGACGGAGGGGTATTCTGCGGTATATGTGATTTATTGATAGGAGCTCAGGTAATAAAGGCTGACGGTGAGCCGTTAGGCTATGCGGATATAGAAAGTGCCATAAAGCTGGCACAGGAGAACGAGGGCAGCACTGTAAAGCTGATTTCTGAAGGAGTATCTACTTCTAGTACGTCCATTACCGTGACGGGCGGCAAGTTTACTGTTGACTTTAACGGTAAAGAGGTATACTATAATTCCGATGTCAAAGGCGGAGACGTGACTTTCACTTCTTCGGTAAAACAAGCCGATGTAGAAAATCTGCGAAGCACAATCAAAGTAAACGGAGCTGACGCTAAGGTTACAATTGACGGTAAAATCAAGCTGGGAAGAGTAAGAACATTAAGCGGTACGCTTACAGTAAACAGTACCGATGGTTATATCGGCGAACTGTCAATAGAAGGCGCAAAGACTGATGTAGACGGTGCAAGAATCGGTGCACTGAGAACTTTCGGCGGTGAAGCGGTCATTAAAAATGTTACAGCTGATTCTTTAGCTATGTTTGACAACCGCTCCGGTGGAAGCGAATATAATGTCTCTATCGTAAGCGGTATGTTCGGCAGTTTCACTTGCGAAAATGGAAGCAATTATACTTTAGGTAGGGCAATTGCGAGTGGAAGCGTAGTTTCGGCCGATAGTATGAATGGCATTACTGTTTACACATACGAAGCTATTCAGACCATGACCAGTACCTATAGAATTTTTGTTGATAAGTGCAACCATAAGGACAAAAACGGCAGTTATGTGCTTGACGGAAATCCCTGTCCTTACTGCAATGAGGAAATCGTTGCAACTGTAAGCTATACGGCAAACGGCGGCGAAGAGACAGATCTGTTCAGCGATATTTATGACGCTTTTGACAAGGCTAATGAGATAGGTACGGCTACTGTAACGCTGCAGAAGAACATCACGGACGATATTACAGATACGATAGCTGTTACAGGCAATGTTACGCTTGAACTTAACGGTAAAAGGCTCTCACAACCCGGTACTGATGTATGGTATTCCATAGAAGTAACGAGCGGTAAGCTGACCGTTAACGGCAGTGGCTTAATAAAACGTGTTGCCGTTTGCAACGGCAGCGATGCGGAAATCAACGGTGGTACTCTCTCTGACTTCATAATTAAAGACGGCGGTAACGCTGTAATTAAAGGCGGTCAATTCTACAGCTTACAGGTTTCAGGCGAAGGCAGAAACGTAGGACAGCTTCTTGCGGACGGCTATGCCTATTGGAGTTTTATCGATTCCGGCATCTGGTCTACTATTGCAGAGCGTGAAAAGCAGGATATAGCTAATGTAGAAGTAAGGACAGCGCCGATAAAGAGCGCAACGGCGACAGTAGATAAGACTGTACTGTACCGCAACGGCGGAGGTGCACGGCAGATCTTATTTAACTTCAATGTTAATACAAGCGACGGATACACGGTAAGCGATGCCAATAAGGTCACAGTCGGTTTATATGTAGGCGATACCTTAATAAGAGAGCTCGACTTCGTCGGAAATTCATATACGTTTGCAAATGCAGATGAAATTTCCGATACTGACGGCACTGTAAAGGCACATCTTGTTATCAAGTTAAACGGATACGAATATGTGACCGATGATGTCGAATTTGAAATAGCGACCTGTACGCATCCGTATGGCGCATTAACGACAGACGAGTATGATTACTATCGTTGTTCGTTATGTGATGCCAGCATAAATGCGATACTTGTTAAAACAAACGGCGACAAGGCATGCTATACCGACAATGTGCCCGAAGCATTTGAATCAGCACAGCTTGAGGAGAACAACGGCTGTACATTAGAATTATACAGAGGTGTGAACAGAGACTGTGAGGTCACACAGGGCAGCTTTACCGTTTTATTCAAGAAAACGGGAAGTGCATCTGCTGTGATCAAAGTAAGCGGCGGAAATGTCAAGATCACGGGAGATGACGGCTGTACATTATCGAAGTATCCGGGAAGCTCGGTGGGATATCTCATAGCTGTAACGGGCGGCACGGTAACGTTTGATGACATAACTATCAATGATGACAGTATCAGCGTAAGCGGCGGCAAGACTGTTATAAACGGCGGTACTTATAATAAGCTGAGCGTCAGCGGAGGTACGGTCACTATAAACAGCGGTACATTCAGCAGCATAGATGTAAGCGCAGAGGGCAAGGCACTGAAAGATCTGCTCGGCGAGAACAAGGCGTTTACGACAAGCGACGGAAAGCTGTTTGACGCAAGCAAGGTTTCGGAAAGCGATATGTCACTTACGGTAATCGACCACAGCAAGCATGAGTATGACGAAACAGGAAGGTGCGGCTGCGGTTATCAGTGTGCACACAGTGAGATCAATGCGGAAGGTGTATGCAACGAGTGCAATGCAAAGATGTATGCTGCAGTCACTGTAAAGAGTGAGACCGGAACAACGGTAAAATACTTTACAAAACTTACGGAAGCGTTTGAGTTTGCGGCAAAGAACGAAAACAAAGGCTGTACGCTGAAAATGCTCAGAGATTTCTTCGATAGAAATACTGACATTAACGTAAACGGCGGAGAACTTACTGTCGATATGAACGGCTTTGGTGTCTATATCAATAGCTTTAACGGATCCGGAACCCAAATCACTATACGCAGTGACAGTAAGTGTACTTTTGGGGTTGAAAATGGATTTAGCATGGACGGCGGCACTGTTACTTTCTCGGGAGAGGTCAGCGTAGTTTGCCAGAATGTGAAATTAAATGCCACATATTTCTCCTCCTATGTTGAAACGCTGAAAATTGACACGCTGATTTTAGAAGACGGTGTTCTGCTTAAACAGCTGGCAAGTATCACGAATGCTAATATCGCTAATATAGACTGCTCAAGTGAAATTTATCTTTATCAAATTTTAGCGAGCGGCAGCCGTGTCGATTCTCAGCTGTACAGCGATCTGAAAGCAAACGCTTCGTCAAACTTCGATAACGTAAGAATAATAAGATGCGACCACCCGGACGGTGTGGGCAGAGATAACCGTTGCATATACTGCAATTCATTGATCGCTGCAAGCGTAAGCTATACCGAGAACGGAGCGGAAAAGACAGAATATTTTGTTAAGGAAGATCTGGGAAAGGCGTTTGCCAAGGCAAACAGCGTTGCAATTGCAACAATAACAATGCTGATGTCTTCCGCTTATGATACAGACTACCTCCCTGTTACAGGTGATGTTACACTTATTGCAAATGGCGATAACGCCATCTTGTATAATACAGTAAAGGTCGCCGATGGCGGTAAGCTGACACTTAGAGGCAACGCCAATATTTTCGCTGTAATTGCCGAGCCGGGCTCCAGGTTGACTGCCGAAGAAGCCACAAGAATCGCATATCTCACCGTAAACGGCGGAGATGTTAAGCTCAGCGGCGGACAATATGATAACATTACGGTAAAAGATGGCAAGATAACAGATATTCTCGGCAACGGCTATGCGTATAAGAAAACAGAGGGCGGTGCATGGCTGACGCTTAAAGAACGTGAGGTGTCGGAAGCAAGCGGTGTTACCGTTGCTAAGGCACCGATAGTACAAGCAACGCTTAGCACAGAAATGAACAAGCTGTATCGCAACAGCAACGCAAATTCCACGCTGAAGTTCAACCTGTCTCTTGCTAACGGCTCGAACCTGAACGACTCGTATGTAAGTAAGAGATACGGTATAAACTCCTATGTAAGCGGAGATATAATTTATAGCAGCTTAAGCGCACTTGTAAAGGACGCTAAATTGTCGGCAGACGAAATAATTGATAAGGCAGGCGACAGCGATGTTGCCGAGATATACTTCGTAGTTACTACCGGTGACGGCTATGAAATAAAGTCGAACACTGTAAGTATAGACCTTGTTGATTGTGATCATTCTCAGGTGGTCGATCCTACAGCGGACAAGGAAACCGCAGGTAATATTACCGAGCCGACATATTGCAAGATATGCGAGAGCAAGTTCAATGCAAAGATAACAAAGGGCGACGATGTCAGGTATTATAACGATCTTGACGAGGCTGCGAAAGACGCTCAGAAGAGCGAAAACGAGGGCTGTACCTTATATCCGCTTTATAACAAGAACGGATATGGCGGTCAGTTAGTCATAACCGAAGGTAACTTCACGCTCAAGTACGCAGTTCGTACAGCGTTCTCACGTCCGATCATCATAAACGGCAAGGCAAAGCTGACGGTTACGGGACGTTGTGCAGTGACAGCGTTTGAGAATCAAGACGCATTCATAGTGCAGGGCGGTGATGTCACATTTGAGGGGCTTGCTACAGGCAGCAATGTGACCATAAACGGCGGAAATGTTACAATGGCCGCAAACAATATAAATTGCCTTACAATAAACGGCGGTAATGTATCCATTTCGTCAGGTGGGTTTGCCGAAATCATAACTAATGCCCCGAATAAGGTGATAGCCGATTATATCGATCCCGGCTTCTGGGTACAGGACAGAGGAACAAAAGAGTGGATAGATATATACAGTCTTAATAAGGCAACGGCATCATCGACAAACGGACTTACGGTACGGTTATGTCCGATGCAGATAATCAAGCCGATTGATACTGTATATTACACCAACGGTTATTATCCAGGCGACATACCGTCACTTCAAATAAATGCAGAGCCGTGGTATTCAAACGAGGTTGACGCAAAAGTTGCTTATCAGTGGTTCGCCATTGATGAAAACGGCTACGAAACAGTGATAGAGGGCGCTACAGACAGAAAGCTGTCGCTCGAAAATCTCACAACGGGCAGGTACTACTGCCGTCTTACCTACAGCAATGCTACAACGGCGGGAGTTTCGATGAAGTCGGACGTTGTAACGGCTACGATAACCGAATGTGAGCATTCCGGAGGAGAGGCTACCTGCACCGAAAAGGCAAAGTGTGAAATATGCGGTGCGGAGTATGGCGAACCTCTCGGTCACGACTATGTTGTAATCAAAGTAGTTGAGCCTGACTATCGCAACGAAGGCTACAGCGTATTTGAATGCACAAGATGTAAGGATTCATATATCGGAAACCGTGTTCCCGTAAAGCCTATTCCCGATGTGGAAGAAATAGCGGTTGAAAAGACAACATACAATGAAGTCGATATAAGCTGGAAGAATATAAGCGGCGTTGACGGATATTATATCGAATGCTATGTCGGCAATCAGTGGAAGCAGATAGGCTTCAGCACGGACGGCGACAGAGTAGCGGCAAAGCTGAGCGGTCTTTCTGCAGGCCTTAAATATAAGGTAAGGATAGCGGCTTATGCAGGAAGATTCACCGGCAAGTACAGATGTTTCTATGTTGATACCGTTCCTTCTCCCGTATGGAATATAAATACGGTGAAGGCTACAGATGAAACGGTAAGAATAAGCTGGAACAGAAACACCAGAGCGGACGGCTACAAGGTAGAGTGGTACATTGATAATCAGTGGTCTGTAAAGACTGTTACCGGCAACAATAATATAGCGGCGGTTATAGACGGACTTTGTGCAGGAACACGATATAAAGTAAGGGTAAGCGCATATAAGGGCGACCTTTACAGCCCGTATACATACGGCTATATCGATACGCTCCCGTCAAAAGTTACGGGTATTACGCAGACAGTAACATCTTCTTCGTTTACGCTTACATGGGATAAGAACGAAAGTGCGGACGGTTATACCGTTCAGTACTATGCAGACGGTAAGTGGAATGAAAAGACGCTGACCGGTAATAGCAAAACTACTGTTACCATAGGCTCGCTTAAGGGCTACAAAACCTACAAGGTCAGAATAAAGGCTTATAAGGGTGAGCTTCAGAGTGCATTCGATGATATTTATATCACTACCGCTCCGACAATGGTCAGCGGTCTTAAGGTAAAGAGCGCAGTTGACTCAAAGGCAGTAGTTATATGGAATGCGGATGCAAACGCTGACGGATATAACGTAGGATATTATATCGGCGGTAAGTGGGTCGAAAAGACCATAACCGATAATAAGACAGCAATGGCTGAACTTGACGGACTTACACCTTACAGCATATATAAAGTAAGGGTAAGAGCGTATAAGGACAATCTGTACGGCGATTACAGCTATACTACGGTTACTGCAGTGCTTTCACCGGTAACCAATATCAAGGTTGTATCGGCAAAAAGCAACTCGATAACCGTTAAGTGGGGTAAAAACGCCAGTGCAGACGGATATAAGGTTGAAATTTACAAAGGCGGCAAGTGGGTCAAAAAGACGATAAAGGGCAGTGCAAATGCTACTGTCACTATTGACGGACTCAGGGCCGGAAGCGTGTATAAGGTAAGGATTGCGTCTTATAAGGGTGCAAATACAAGCGCTTATACTTATGCAAATGTGAAGACAGCCAAATAAGCTGACAGTAAAAAAAGAGAACACCGGGCGACCGGTGTTCTTTTTTGTGTATCAGATGCGTTTTTACTATAAGAACAAACTGAGCCGTAAGCAAGAGTGCTTACGGCTGTAGTTTGTTTATTGCTTTTTATGATGCCGCCGTTTTGCTGTCCTGCGGTAAGCAGAATTTTGAAAAAGGCGAATCCGGTGCGGCTCACAGCCGCCGCTTACTTGAAGTATCTGTTCAGCAGACCCTCGAAAGCCTTACCGTGACGAGCCTCGTCCTTAGCCATCTCGTGAACTGTGTCGTGGATAGCGTCAAGATTCAACTGCTTTGCTCTCTTAGCAAGGTCAAGCTTGCCCTGTGTAGCGCCGTGCTCTGCGGCAACTCTCTTTTCGAGGTTTTCCTTAGTCGATGCGCTTACAACATCGCCTAAAAGCTCTGCGAACTTTGCTGCGTGTTCAGCCTCTTCCCAAGCTGCCTTTTCGTAGTAAAGGCCTACCTCGGGGTAACCTTCTCTGTGAGCGGCTCTTGCCATAGCGAGATACATACCTACCTCTGTGCATTCGCCCTCAAAGTTTGCCTTTAAGCCTGCGATGATCTCTTCATCCTCAACTGCCTTTGCAACGCCTACCTTGTGCTCGTCTGCAAACACAAGCTTATCGTTTTCCTTAAGCTCTGTGAACTTGCTGCCGGGAACCTTGCACTGGGGGCAGAACTCGGGAGGTGTATCTCCCTCATGAACGTAACCGCATACCGGACATACCCACTTTTTCATAGTAAATTACCTATCCTTTCATAGTGATAAAATCTTTATTTTCTTATTGTTGTTAGCGAAATCAGTAACGTTTACTGATTTGTTGGTTTTATTATAACCGATACTTCGGCGTTTGTCAAGAGGTTTTTGAAAATTTTTTTGTAAAAATTAGGTTAGTTAGGACTTACTAAAAAGGGTGAGGTTTTGGAAGGGTTGGTGTGGGGCGAGTTGTGATTGTGAACGCTTAGAAGTTTTAGGGATAGAAGTTCTATCAACTTCAATCCCCACCGTCTTGACGGCAGACCGACTTAGTAATTATAAAAGTCGGATATATCGCATAAAAACGCTGTAAAATTAGGCTTGTGCCTTGCCGTCAAGCCACCTCCCCTTTTTCGAGGGGAGGCAAGGGTGATAGCGATTTGCTACATTTTGCGAAACCGGCAAAGTGTTTATAAGCCAAGTTTGGTGTTTGCAGTTTATATGCGGTTGTGATGAATTGTAGGAATATTCGTAGTGGAGTGGGCGGGATAGTGCGGATACAGAATCATATCGGAGAATACAGATGTTAGCATTACGAAAAGTGAGAGGGATAGTGCGGTTTTGGAAGTTTAGGGCGGCTTGGGAGGAGAATTACCGTTTTCAGCCGATTAAATGCCGTTTGTGCCTTTTTCGTTGCAATTGCCGAGAAAAACGATTATAATTAATATGTGAGAATATGGTTATAATTACGGCTAAGAGAAAAGGAGAGCTTATGAGAAAAACAAGCGAAAAGATATTACGGACACTGCTTGCGGCATCGGTGCTTACAACGGCTGTGCTATCGAGCGGCTGCCTTGACGATGAGGAGGAGATTTCCGACGGCACGGCAAGCGACAACAGGCAGACGAGTGACGGCGGTAATTCGGAAGGCAGTGAAAGCAGTGATAATAAATATGACGGAAGTGTTACGGGCAGTCGTGCGTCAAAGCTGACGTTCAGCGGCTCGGACGGGATAAGCATTGCAAGAAAACAGCGTGAAGCCGAAAAACCTATGGGCGAGGACGGCACACAGACGGTATTCGTTTATATGTGCGGAAGCGACCTTGAAAGCGAGAACGGGCTTGCGAGCGGCGACATTGAGGAAATGATCGCAGGGTCACAAAGCGAGAACGTGAAATTCGTCATTCAGACGGGCGGCGCGGGAGCGTGGGCGGATACATACGGCATCTCTGCCGAAAAGACACAGCGTTATGTTGTAACCGGCGGAGAAATAAGCCTTATCGAAGAAAAAGAGTCTGTCAATATGGGCAAGGAGGATGTGCTTGTCGATTTTTTAAGCTGGGGTATAGAAAACTATGCGGCGGCTAAAATGGGGCTTATCTTCTGGAATCACGGCGGAGGAAGTATAAGCGGCGTGTGCTTCGACGAGCTTAACGAGAACGATTCGCTGTCGCTTGAGGAAATAGACACTGCGCTTACATCTGTATATGACAAGATGACGGATAAGTTTGCGTTCATCGGCTTTGACGCTTGCCTTATGGCAACGGTAGAAACGGCGAATATGCTTGTTCCACACGCTGACTATATGTTTGCATCTGAGGAAACGGAGCCGGGATACGGCTGGGATTATACCGAGATAGCAGGCTTTATGGAAAGTAATCCGACAGCGGATACAGCCGAACTCGGAAAGACGGTCGCTGACAGCTTTATGGCATCGTGCGAGGCTATCGGCGCAGGCGGCGAGGCTACGCTTTCGATAACGGATCTCAGCCGAATAGACGAACTTGTAAAGGCGGTGAATGATGCCGCCGAGGAAATGAACGATATTTCTTCCGACCCTGCACTGCTTGCGAATGCGGTAAGAAGCATCTATACCGTAAGAGCATACGGCAGTAACAACGATACAGAGGGATATACCAATATGGTGGATCTCGGCTCTATGATAGCGGCTACGGTATCGGGCGACAAGGCGGACAAGGTTATGTCGGCGCTTGAAAAGGCGGTAGTGTATAACATCTACGGCGAGGACAAGGACGGTTCAACGGGGCTTTCGACCTACTATCCGTTCGGCGTTTCAGGCTCTAACGAGCTTGCCACATTCGGCAAGGTGTGCGTAAGCCCGTACTATATGACGTTTGTTGACAGAATCGCATACGGCGCACAAAACGGCAGTACGGACGGGTACAGCGGTGAAAAAACATGGCTTGCGGACGGTGCGGTGTACTGGAGCGACGGGGATTATTCCGACTACGAGAGCAACTGGGAACATTACAACAACAAGACCGACAACATGGGCTTCTGCGGTGATAAGAGCAGTGTACAGATAGATGTCGGACCTGTGCTTGACGATGAGGGAACGTTCTACTTCAATGTTACGGACGATACTATAAACAACCTTGCGAGCGTAAACTGCTCGGTTTACCGTGTTGACGAGGAAACGGGTGAGCTTATCGAATTCGGCGTTGACCAGAGTACAAAGGTCGATTTCTCATCGGGACTGGTCGAGGATAATTTCAGCGGTCAGTGGTATATGATCGAGAATAATCTTATCCCTATGTTCATAGTGGAGAAGAACGGAAACAGCTCGGTCTACACATCACCCGTAAAGCTCAACGGCAAGGAAACAAATCTGCGTATAGCTATGACGCAGGACGGCAATGCGTATGACATAACGGCGCTTGGAACATGGGACGGCGTAAACGAAAACGGCGAGTCGGCAAGGAGTGTTGTTCCGCTTAAAGAGGGAGATGTCATAGTGCCGATATTCAATACTTACGACAGCGAGGGTAACTTTGCAGGCAAGGCGGAGGGCGATGAATGCACCTACAGTGGCGATAATATGATAGAGTTTGTCAATCTGCCTGCAGGCGACTACAGATACAGCTTTGTTATAAACGACATTTACGGAAATGTGTGCTATACCGGCTTCACGGTATTTACGACAGACGATGACGGGAATGTGTTCTTTACGCCGGAAGAGTAGTAAAAACAGCAAGCTGTATCGATCACGCATTTTTCTTTTACAAAAAAACTAAGAGGAGAACCCCTATGCCAAACCGGATCATCACAGATATTTCAGATTATATCTGTGTGTCAGGAGAACCTCAAAAGGTCGATGCGATTTTTCTGCCGGGCGGCTCACACCCTGAACAGCCCGAATATGCCGCAGAATTATACCGACAAGGTTTGACTGATTGGATAGTCCCGTCAGGAGGAGTAAGCGTTAAAGAGGAAAAATGGCACGGCGTCCGTTCAAAAGCAGAAATTTATAGTGGCGATTACCGGTCAGATTGCGAGTTTTTTACAGATGTACTCGTAAAAAACGGCGTTCCGCAGACTGCGATCATTGAAGAAAGCAAGTCGGGGCATACCCGTGATAACGCATTTCTCTCTCGTAAAGCCATTGATGAAAAGGGCATAGTGATAAAAAGCGGTATAATTGTTTGTAAAGCCTTTCATGCTCGCCGATGCTTAATGCTGTATCAAATGGCTTTCCCGAATGTTGATATGACGGTCTGCCCCGTACATTGCTATAACATCACCAAAGAAAACTGGTATACGACCGAAAAAGGAACCGATCGAGTGCTCGGTGAGCTTGCACGGTGCGGAAATCAGTTTGTCGGCGATCTCAAGACTTATCTTGATCTGATATGAAAATACTGTGCTGCCTTCAGTAAAAACAGCAAGCCGTATCAAGTTTCGGCTTTCTCGTTTGTGATAAAATGAATACAGTCGAAAAGATGGAAGAAGGCTGTAAGGGGGAAAACAGATGAGTGAGATAAACGAATGGCATATGAATATTCAGAATATTGTTGACGACATAGACAGGTGTATCAGAAGCGGCGAGGACGAAAGGCTGACGCTCGGCAGGCTGTCGCAGACGTTTGGCTATTCGGAATACTATGTTTCAAGGAAATTCAGCGAAATATCGGGAATGAAGCTCAGGGATTATATGAGATACCGCAGGCTTGCTTTTGCACTGAGGGAACTGAGAGATACCGACAAGGGCATACTTGACATAGCACTTGACTATGGCTTTACATCTCACGAGGCGTTCACAAGGGCATTCAAAGCGGCATACGGAATTACTCCGAGCGCTTACCGCTTACACCCTGTACCTGTAATTCTCCGCACGGCTATAAGGCCTTTCGACTGCTATCTTTTAGGTATAGGAGGAACAGGTATGGCACAGACAAACAGTGATATTAAGGCGTATTTCGTAACTATCCCGGCTCATAAATTCCTGCATATCAGAAACTACGAGAGTATAGGGTATTTCGACTTCTGGGAAAAGCAGAGCCACATTCCCGGACAGGACTGCGAAACGATATGCGGACTGCTTGACGGTATCAAGGGTAAGCTCGACGATATGGGCGGTAATGAGGCGAACAGCGGAAGCGGTCAGGTCATGGCATTCATTAATGAGCCTGAGGGAAGAATATGCAGCTGGGGCATTCCGCTGGCTGAGGCTTACGGCGTAAGGCTTCCTGCCGACTACAGCGGAGAGATGCCAAAGCAGATGCAGATCATGGACGTACCTGAGGGCGAGTATATCGTATTTGAACACGGACCGTTCGACTTTCAGACCGAAAACAGTGCGGTTGAAGCAAAGATAGAACAGGCTATGAAGGACTTTGACTATGAAAAGTCGGGCTATGAGCTTGACAAAACGCAGGGCAGGGTGTTCTACTTCTATCACGACTGCAGGAGATACTGGAAGTATATAAGACCTGTGAGGAAAACCGTATAAACGCAGAACCGCCTTTTAATCGGGGCGGTTCTTCGGATTATGCAGGGCGATGCACTTGACACCGGCTTGATTTTATGTTATATTATAGATACAAAAAGAGGGAAACGACAGACGGTCGCTCCCATTAAAGAATTAGTTATGAAATAACCGCTTTAGTTTGGTCGCTACGGGCGGTTATTTCTTTTTATTAAAAGAAATGATTGTGAATATCATAACTGTGAAAGCAGTAAGAAATATTCCTATCTGTGTTAAATCACTTAGCGTTATGTACACAGCTTCACCTCCTTTCAAAGCGCTTTCGCACTTTGGGAGATGAATTGACCGCCTATCGTCCAAGGTTTCCCTCAAAATAAATTATATCATGTAAGATTTGTGTTTGTCAAATAAGCTCCGAGAACGTTCTAACATCACTTCATCGTGCTTGACTGCACGATTTTTTGTGGTAGTTATAACAACCTCGGACTAAAAATCGTCTGTAGCCGATTTTGCCGCATAAAAATGCGGCTTTGCTCACGCAACCGTCCGAGAACGTTTTAACATTATTTTAATCCGCCGTTTCGCCTTGACGGCGGATTAAAATAATGTTATAATCTATTATGGTATACTGTCTTTGAAACAGGACTTTGGATAAGAAACGGAGAAACAGCTTGACTAAAGAGATAAACAAGGAAGAACTGCTTGTTCAGCAGGAATATATAGAAAAGGTAAAAGCGATAAACGCAAAGCGTGAGCAGATGCCGCTGGCACACGTCCACAGCTTCGGCTGTCAGCAGAACGTGAGCGACGGAGAAAAAATAAAGGGTATGCTTGCACAGATGGGTTACGGCTTCACACCCGAAACCGCATTTGCGGATCTTATTCTTTTCAATACCTGCGCCGTAAGAGAAAACGCAGAGGACAGAGTTTTCGGCAATATAGGAGCACTCAAAAAGCTGAAAGAGAAGAACAGAAATCTCATAATTGCGGTAGGCGGCTGTATGGTACAGCAGGAGCATATAGCACAGAGAATGAGAAAATCGTTCCCGCAGGTCGATATAATTTTCGGCACTCACGTTATGCATACCTTACCGCAGATGATATACGAAAAGCTCAGCGAGAACCGCAGAACGCTGTCTATCCCCGAAAGTGACGGTGTTATTGCCGAGGGACTTCCCGTAATAAGAGAAAGCAAGGTAAAGGCAAGCGTGCCGATAATGTATGGCTGCAACAACTTCTGCACCTATTGTATAGTTCCCTTTGTAAGAGGCAGAGAGCGTTCACGCAGACCCGAAGAGGTCATAGCCGAAGTAAAAGGGCTTATAAATGACGGATATAAGGAAATACTACTGCTCGGACAGAACGTGAATTCATACGGCAAGGAATATGATTTCGGCTTTGCAAAGCTGCTTTCCGAGCTTGATAAGATACCCGGAAAATATAAGCTCAGCTTTATGACATCTCACCCTAAGGACTGCACGCACGAGCTTATAGATACGATAGCTGACAGCAGGCATATATCATATCATCTGCACCTGCCCGTACAGTGCGGAAGCGACAGAATTTTAAAGGAAATGAACCGCCGCTATGACACGGCGCATTATCTTGAGCTTATCGAATATGCAAAAAAACGCATACCGAAGGTAGCACTCACTACCGATATAATAGTAGGCTTCCCCGGCGAAACTTATGAGGATTTTCTCGGCACTGTGGAGCTTATGAAAAAAGTACGCTATGATTCCGCATATACCTTTATCTACAGCAAGCGTGAGGGAACAAAGGCGGCGGCTATGCCCGACCCCATAAGCGATGAGGATAAGGGAAAGTGGTTCAGACAGCTTCTTGATGTGCAGAATTCTATCGGTGAAAAGGCTTATGAGCGTTTTATCGGAGATGAGGTCGAGGTTCTGTGCGAGGGTATCGGCAGAACGGCTGACGGACTAATGACAGGCCATTCCCGCCACGGTGTTATCGTTGATTTCAACGGCACAAGGGATATGATAGGAAAGTACGTCACGGTAAGAATACAAAAGGCTCTGCCCTGGGCAGTCACAGGCGAGCTTGTAAGCGTGAATGACTGAATTTTAGCAATCGGTCGGGAATCCCCGTCAGATATATATTTTTAACAGCCGCAAAAGCGGAAAGAAAGGAAAAATAAAATGGACGCAATAAAAGCAGCAAGAGAGCTCGGCAAGGCTATACAGGCAGACGAGCGTTATGTACGTTATAACGAGGCAATGAAGGCAAACGATGCCGATATGGAGCTTCAGGAGCTTATAGGCGAATTCAACCTTGCACGTCAGAACGTAGCGCTTGAAATGAGCAAGTCAAAGGAAGAGCAGAACAAGGAAAAGCTCGACACACAGAACAAGGAGATGCAGAGATTATACACTCTCGTTATGCAGAACGAGCATATGGCTGATTTCACAATGGCAAAGGCTGATATGGATAAGCTGTTACACGAGATCAACGGCATTATCGCACTGTGCTGTGACGGTGAAGACCCCGATACCTGCGAGGTACAGGCAGGCGGATGCTCAGGCTCATGCTCGACCTGCGGAGGATGCCACTGATTGCCTTGACTGAATGGCATTGATAGTATGGCGTTGTAAGATTAAACAATAAAACCGAAAGGAATGAAACTCTTGAAAGCAGGAAACAGCGGAGAAAAGCTCACGCCTATGATGCAGCAGTATGTTGAGATCAAGGCAAATTACAAGGATTATATATTATTCTATCGTCTGGGCGATTTCTATGAAATGTTCAACGAGGACGCAATGGTAGCGTCAAAGGAGCTTGAGCTGACGCTGACATCAAGAGCGGGTACGCCCATGTGCGGCGTACCGCATCATTCTGCGGAGGGCTACATAAAAAAGCTGATAGATAAAGGCTTCAAGGTAGCTATCTGCGAGCAGACAACCGACCCTGCGTTATCAAAGGGACTTGTAGAGCGTGATATAGTAAGGCTTGTAAGCGCAGGCACGGTCATAGAAGCGTCAATGCTTGAGGACGGCTCGAATAACTATATTTCCTGTATCTATGTCGGAGAAAACGGCACAGGTATGGTGTTTGCCGATATTTCAACGGGCGAGGTGCACGCAGTTGAAAAGGCAAATTCAAAAAAGACCGACGAGGATATAATAGCACAGTTCTCGCAGTATACCCCCGTTGAGCTACTATTCAATGCGGAGTTTCTGAATCGGAAACAGGCATATACTTTTATAAGGAACCGTTACGGAAAATGCTCTGCGGAACAGCTTTCCGATGAGGATTTTTCCATAGATGACGTATCCGAGATAACCGCACAGTTCGGCGGCACGGCAGATGAAATAGGCCTTGCCGGAAAGGACAACGCATTAAGAGCTTTATGCGCTTTGCTGCGCTATTTGTATAAGGCACAAAGAAGCGGAGCAAAACGTTTTGTAAAGCTGAATGTACACAGCAGCGGCGAATTTATGCAGCTTGGACTTGCCACAAGAAGAAACCTTGAGCTGACATCGACAATGAGAAGCGGTGAAAAGAAAGGCTCGCTTCTGTGGGTGCTTGATAAGACCGATACCTCAATGGGAAGAAGAAAGCTAAGACAGTGCATAGAACAGCCGCTTACAGATACGGCGGCTATCATACGCAGACACGATGCGGTAGAAGCGCTCATAAACAATTCTGCGGCGCTGTATGATATAAAGACCGACCTTGCGAAAGTCTATGACCTTGAACGTCTTATGACAAGGATAATCTACAAGGCGGCAAACGCAAAGGATGTAAAGGCACTCGGTGCTACATGCAGGATACTTCCTCAGCTTAAAAGCGACCTGTCGCAGATAAGCACACAGCTTACAAGAAGCCTTGATAAGAAGATAAGCCCTCTTGACGATATTGCGGATTTAGTAGAAAGAGCGATAGCCGATGAACCGCCCGCACTGATGAAGGACGGCGGTTATATAAAGAACGGCTTCAATGAGGAGCTTGACCGCCTGAGAAATATCACGGGCGGCGGCAAGGACCTGCTCGCTCAGATAGAACAGCAGGAAAAAGAGGCTACCGGCATAAAGAATCTGCGTGTCGGCTATAACCGTGTGTTCGGCTATTATATCGAGGTTTCAAAGGGCAACGTGTCGATGGTGCCGGACAGATATGTAAGAAAGCAGACGCTCACAAACGGCGAGAGATACATTACCGATGAGCTTAAGAAGATAGAAAACGAGATACTCGGCGCAAACGATAAGATACTTGCACTTGAGGCGGCAATATTTGCCGAGGTGCGTGAATTTATCGCACAGCGGCTCGACCTTATACAGCAGACCGCCGAATCTGTAGCGGCGCTTGATGTGCTGTGCAGTTACGCCGTTGTATCTATAGAAAACAACTACTGCCGTCCGATGATGGCAAATGACAGCGTCATAGAGATAAAGGACGGAAGACACCCCGTTGTCGAGAAGATGGTCAACGAGATACTTTTCACCCCGAATGACGTTTACCTTGATGTTAAAAGCAACCGCCTGATGATAATCACAGGCCCGAATATGTCGGGTAAATCCACGTTTATGCGGCAGGTAGCCGTGATAGTCCTTATGGCGCAGATAGGCTGCTTTGTGCCTGCAAGCTATGCAAGGCTCGGAGTAGTGGACAGAATATTCACCCGTGTCGGTGCAAGCGATGATTTGTCCGCAGGTCAGTCCACCTTTATGGTCGAGATGACCGAGGTTGCAACTATCCTTAACGAAGCGACCAGAAACTCACTCGTTATCCTTGACGAGATAGGCAGAGGAACATCGACCTACGACGGCGTATCAATAGCAAAAGCGGTAGCCGAGTACATAAGCTCAAAGGCTATCGGATGCAAGACGCTTTTCGCAACGCATTACCACGAGCTTATTTCGCTTGAAAACGAGCTTGACGGTGTGCGCAACTACAGCGTAAAGGTAAAGCGAAGCGGCGAGGATATAAAGTTCCTGCACAAGATAGTCGAGGGCGGCACGGACGACAGCTACGGCATAGAGGTCGCACGTCTTGCAGGACTTCCGAAGAAGGTCACCGACAGAGCAAAACAGCTTCTTGCCGAACTTGAAAAAGCACCGAAAATACAGCGTGAGCTTGAACTGAGAGCCGAGGAGGAATCCGAAAGCCAGATAGACTTTGAGGCAACAGGCAGGCAGAATGTCATAGCCGAGATAAAAAACCTCGACCTTGACGATATGACGCCGAGAGAGGCTTACGCAAAGCTTGAAGAACTAAAAGCAATGTTATAAAGAAAAGGAAAACCAATGCCCGAAATCAGACTGCTTGATAAAAGCGTAGCGGAGCTTATTGCGGCAGGCGAGGTCATAGAGCGCCCGTCCTCCGTAATAAAGGAGCTTGTGGAAAATTCAATAGACGCAGGCGCACGGCATATCACCGTTGAGATAAAGCACGGCGGTATCAGCTATATGCGTATAACGGACGACGGTTGCGGCATAGCTTACGAACAGATGCCGACAGCCTTTCTCCGTCATGCCACAAGCAAGATTCGCACAGGCGATGACCTTACAGGCATTATGACGATGGGCTTCAGAGGAGAAGCGCTGGCGTCCGTTGCGGCGGTCGCAAAGATAGAGATGATGTCACGGCAGGACGGCGATGAACTCGGCGGACGTTACATTATCGAAGGCGGCGAGGAAAAGGAACACGAATCCTGCGGCTGTCCCACAGGCACGACTATCGTGATAAAGGAGCTTTTCTACAACACCCCCGCACGACTTAAATTCCTCAAAAAAGACATATCCGAGGGCAATTTCATAGCGGCGACGGTAGACAGACTTGCTCTTTCCCACCCCGATATTTCCTTCAGATTCATAAGAGATAACAAAAGCGTCAGAATGACATCGGGCGACGGCTCGCTCTTATCTGCGGCAAAGGCGGTATCCGGCAGACAGTTTGCCGACAGCCTTATTCCCGTTGACTTTTCCCTTAACGGCATAGATGTAAGCGGTTATGTTTCATCTCCGCTTTTCTGCCGTAACAGCAGAAGCATGCAGACGTTTTTCGTGAACACAAGATACATAAAAAGCACCACCTGTATGGCGGCGCTTGAGGAAGCGTACCGTAACAGTATGATGGTCGGAAAATTCCCTGCCTGCATACTGAACATATCGCTTTCTCCCGAAACTGTCGATGTAAACGTACACCCGGCAAAGACCGAGATACGCTTCGCTTATGAAAAGCCTGTGTTCGATGCGGTGTATTTTGCGGTAAAGAACGCACTGGTGAATGCCGCAGACGATAAACGGCAGATAGAGCTTGAAAAACCGAAGAAATACGATAACGCAGACGATTATTTCAGGCACAACCCCGAAATAATAAAGCGTGAACAGCAGACACTCGCACATATCCCCGTAACGCTTCCGCTTTTGTCTGAGGAACGTGCGGTCGTTGATATAAAGCCCGAAGAACCGCCCAAAACGGTAAAAGCCGAAAAAATATACGGCGACAGCACAATAAAGTCCGTTTCACTTCACAGCACACGCTCGGACTACAGCGCAAAGCCCGAAGAAAACACGGGTGAAGCTATTGACGAAATACCTTTGCCAAAAGAACCACACATCCCGTCATATAAGGCGGTAAGCAGCAGTGTTGTTGTCACCGTTGACGATGATACGGACGATATTCCCGTAACAGCACCGCAAACTGACGAAGGCTTCAGATTTATAAATGCAAAGCCGGTAACGGTTGAAAGGATAGACGAGCCGAAGCCCGAAAAAACAAGTGTTCGTGTTATCGGAGAATTTTTAAAGACCTATATACTGTGCGAGGCGGACGAGGAGCTTATAATAATCGACAAGCACGCCGCCCACGAACGCATAAGGTTTGAAAAGCTGAAAGAGGAGTTTGTGACCACCTCACAGCTTCTTATCGACAAAACCGAGCTTAAGCTGTCGCCCGAAGAATACGAGGCACTGCACGAGTATTACGAATATGTGGAGCAAAGCGGTATAGAGCTTGTTTTCTGCGATGACAGCACAGTGCAGATAACCGCAATGCCGTCCGTAGTGAAATGCTCGCCGCAGGAAATAGTATCCGATGTCGCACAACGGCTTATGAATACTGCCACCGACCAGAAAGGCGCTCTCTTTGACGATATGCTTCATACGATGGCTTGCAAGTCGGCGATAAAGGCGCACGATGATACGGATATTCTCGAATTGCAGGCGCTTGCCGACAGAGTGATGAATGACAGGACGATACGCTTCTGTCCGCACGGCAGGCCGGTTATGACCTCGCTTTCAAAATACAGGATAGAACGCTTCTTCAACAGGAGTTGAGTTATGGATAAACAGTTTATCGTAGTAGTTTGCGGACCTACAGCGTCGGGCAAGACCGCTCTCTCGGTCGAGCTTGCAAAAAGACTTTCGGGCGAGATAATCTCAGCCGATTCAATGCAGATATACAGAGGTATGAACATAGCCACCGCAAAGCCCACAGAGGAGGAAAAGCAGGGCATACCGCATTACCTTATGGATTTTCTCGACCCTCACGACAGCTTTTCGGTAGCCGACTATGTTAAGGCGGCACACGGTATTATCGCAGATATAGCGGCACGAGGAAAGCTCCCGATAATAACCGGCGGCACAGGACTTTATATAAGCTCTCTTATTGACAATCTCAGCTTTGAGGAAACCGAGTGCGACTACGCATACCGTGACGAACTGCGTAAGCTGGCGCAGGAAAAGGGCAACGGCTTTCTGCTCGGAATGCTCCGTGAAATTGATCCCGAAACGGCGGAAAAGCTCCACGAGAACAATCTCAACAGGATAATAAGAGCGCTTGAGGTCTACAAGACTACGGGAAAGACAATGAGCGAGCAACAGCGCCTTTCAAGGCTTGCCCCTTCGCCGTATGAGCCGTGTATGATACAGCTTGACTATGACAGGGAAACGCTGTACGACCGCATAAACAGACGTGTTGACATAATGCTTGCCGAAGGACTTGTCGAGGAGGCAAGGCAGTTTATTGATATTGACGATTATCCTACGGCGGCGCAGGCGATAGGCTATAAGGAGCTTATGCCGTATCTTAAAGGCGAAAGTGAGCTTACACCTTGCGTAGAGCGGCTGAAGCAGGAAACCAGAAAATACGCAAAGCGTCAGCTTACATGGTTTCGCCGTGACGAAAGAATCCATTATATCAAGGCTGACGGAGGAAAGAACTTTTCGCAGATTGTTGACGAGGCGGTAAAAATAATTACTATTTCTAAGAGATGAGGTGTTTTTGATGTTAGCTGATAAGAATAATCTTGATTTTGATGAAGAAATGGGCATCCCGGAAAAAGAAGTTGATGAGCGTTTTGTAAAGGCTGTCGAAATAGCAAAAGAAATTTCAAGGGCGAAAGGGAAACCTACCTGCGAATACGACATTGAGAAAAAAGCACCATATCTGTTGTACCCGGACGGACACAGAGAATACAACGTAGGTAAATGAGAATGGATAGAATGAAAGAACGCAAGCCTATGATTATAGTGTTTGCCGGACCAAACGGTTCCGGCAAATCATCGGTTACTTCTCTTGCTGAAATTTCAGGCGAATATATAAATGCAGATGAAATAAAAAAAGCACTGCACTGTTCGGATATGGATGCCGCAGTAAAAGCTACTGATATTCGTTATAATCTTCTTGAGAAGAACAAAGATTTTACGTTCGAAACTGTGCTTTCAACAGAACGAAATCTTGAATTGCTTACAAAAGCAAAACAGAAAGGCTATTTTATTAAATGCTACTATATACTTACAACTTCGGCTGATATTAATGTAATGCGTGTTCATCAGCGTTTTATGTCGGGTGGTCATGATGTTCCGGAGGACAAAGTCAGAAGCCGATATAATAAAGCTCTTGAATTATTGCCTAAAGTTATAAAAGTGTGTGACATATGTAATGTATATGATAATACCGTTACTCCTTTTAGGATATTCAGCAAGAAGTTAGGTACATATAGGCTATGGGAAAACAACTTCTGGGATAAAGACAGGATAACTGATTTGACTAAGCAGTATTCGTATGATAATTTGAAGTGAAATTCTCACTTGTCGAAAAAATCTCCCCAAACTGCCATAAAGCTATGGAATTTTCAATCAATATGTGTTACAATATAAGTTAAGCTATCTGTAGCTGTGATTTGTCACAAAAACAGTTATGATTTTATTTTATTTTATGTTCCGCAAAAAAGCGGAGAAAAGAAAGGACGTAATCAAAATGGCAAAGGAACTCAATTTACAGGACGTATTTTTAAATCAGGCGAGAAAAGAGAAGATACCTGTAACTATCTACATTACAAACGGCTTTCAGTTCAAGGGACTTGTAAGAGGCTTTGACAATTACACTGTTATCCTTGATACAGACGGAAAGCAGAACCTGATATACAAGCATGCTATCTCGACAATAACACCTCTCAGAGCTGTATCCATCCTTGACGCATTCGACAGGACGGACAGCGAAGACGTAAAAGAATAAGGATATATGGACAGGACGTTAACAACAAAGCTTGTAACGGTGGTTCTTGCCGTATTCCTGCTCCTGACCATCGCAGGTCAGTTTTTTGCGGGAAACGACCACTCCTATAAAACAGAGGTGGCGCTGAAGTACGATTCTCAGGATACTATCGAGTTTTACGGCGTGTTCGCACGAAACGAGCATACCGTCAGCCGTAAGATTAACGGCACGATACAGTATGAGCATGAGGACGGTTCAAAGGTCGGCAAGAACAGCGTTATAGCCAATGCTTACGGCTCGGCGGCCGATATATCGCTTACTGCGGATATAAATAAGCTGAAAACGAGGATAGACACGCTGACAGATGCACAGAGCCTTGTCGGTACGGATAATTCTCAGATAGAGGCTTTTGACAAGCTGATAACCGAAAAGCACAGCAAGCTGATAACAGCTATAAACAACGGCGATTATACCGCCGTTTCACAGCTTAAATACGAAATGCTAAACCTGCAGAGCAAGCGTGATATGGTCAAGGGCAAGGTGAATGATTATTCATCGGTGATTTCGGCGCTCAACTCAAAGATAAAGACGCTTGAGGGCAGGATCTCGGCTTCGCCCGTTCAGGTCACGGCTGATGAAACAGGCTATTTCGTAAGCAGCATCGATGGGTACGAGAGCAAGATAACATACGATAACATCGACAGTATAACGCCTGCGGAAATTTCCGAAACGGTAAAGACACCTGAGCTTACAACAGCTTCCGGCGACATAATCGGCAAGATGATAGACGATTATAAGTGGAAGCTGGCGGCGACCTTTACAGAAGGTCAGGCGGCTGTACTTACGGAAAATACAAATGTACGGCTGATACTCGGCGCAGACCAGACGGAGATAACCGCAAAGGTCGAAAATGTCGAAAAGTACGACAACGATTATGTTGCGATATTCTCTGCAGACGATCTGAATTCGGTTATCGCCTCGTCAAGAGTCGGCAGGTTCAAGCTGCTTGTAGACAGCTATAACGGTATACGCATAGCTTCGTCCGCTATCCATTTTGACAAGGAAAACAACATCGGAGTCTATGTGAAAAAAGGCTCTCAGGCTTACTTCGTACAGGTAGACCGCATATATTCAAGCGAGGATTATGTCATTGTCCGTGATACTTCGGGACAACCGGGCTATCTGTCGCTTTACGATGATGTTATAGTTGAAGGGAAGGATCTTTATGACGGAAAGAATCTCTAAATCCGCCGAAGAAACAACGCTTGAGGATATAAAGCTGAATTATACGGCTATAAAACAGAATATAGCCGAAGCTATGGATAAAGCAGGACGATGTGATACGGTTCGCATTATGGCGGTCACAAAAACAGTACCCTGCGAAAAGATAAATTATGCCGAAAGTCTTGGCATAGACCTGCTGGGTGAAAACAGAGTACAGGAATTTCTCGGAAAATACGAAAATTATTCGGAAAAATCCGAAATTCACTTCATCGGGGGCTTGCAAAAAAACAAAGTAAAGTATATAATTGATAAGGTGAGTATGATACATTCGGTCGACAGTGTCGATCTTGCGGCTGAGATAGACCGCAGAGCAGGAAGTCACGGACTTGTAAAGGACATACTCCTTGAGATCAATATAGGCGGCGAGGAGTCAAAGGGCGGTATTGCACCATCTGAGCTTTTCGAAACGGCAAAAGCTGTATCCGGGCTTGAAAACGTCAGGATAAGAGGGCTTATGACCATTCCGCCTGTGAATTGCGACGAAAAGTATTTTGCGTCAATGCAGGAGCTTTTTGAAAATTCAAAGCAGAAATATTCTTTCCTGTCCGGCATGGATACGCTGTCAATGGGTATGTCGGGCGATTATGCAACAGCCGTAAAGTACGGCTCAACGTTAGTCAGGATAGGCAGCGGTCTTTTCGGCTACAGAAATTATTCGAAAATATAAAAACGGAGGAACAAACAATGAGCGCATTAGAAGGACTTAAAAATTCAATCAGAAGATGGGGCGGATCGGATGACGATGAGAGCTACTCAAACGAGCTTGAATCCGCAAAGGAAGAACCTGTGCAGGAGGCTCCTTCACGCAGCTCGTCACAGGCATCAAACGCAAATAAGATATACACTTATAATGCAAGCACAACTCTGCACCTTGTTGTAAACAGACCCAAGAAGCTGTCCGATACAGCCGAGATAGCAGAGCTTTACAAGAACAAGACAACGGTTATCCTTATGCTCAACAACACAAATAAGGATATAGCTACCCGTATCATCGACTTCTTAGGCGGTGTAAGCTACATAACGGGCGGCGAGATAAAGAGGATCGCAGATACAACATACGTTCTCGCACCTTATAACGTTGATATTTCAGGCGAATTCATAGACGAAATCAGCAGCATTTCGGGCGAGGATATTTTCGACGATCTGGACTGATATGGCAGACCGTGAACTTGTCAAAGATATACAAAATGCGGCGAGGGACTGCCTTGACAGATCCCGCCCGTATTTTACCCGTTTCCTGTCCGAAAGCGAACTTGCACAGATAAAAGCTGTCGGTATCCCGAAAGGGCTTACGGCATTGCTTTGTGCAGGCGCAGGAAATGCAGATCCGCTCAGATGCTGTCTTGGACTTTTCCCGTCATATTATTTTGATGGCAGTGCGATTTCCGATGCAACCTATGCCGTTGTGTCCGATGAAAACACGGCTGAACAGTTCCCGATAAAAGCGGTGACGTTCACCTTCAGAAAAGAGGACAGTGTGACCCACAGAGATGTGCTGGGCTCGCTTATGGCGCTCGGTATTGAGCGTGACACTGTCGGGGATATTTTCGTTACCGACGGGAAGGCGGCAGTGTTTGTCTACGAAAAGGTAGCACCGCTTATTTCAGACAGTATAACGAAAATAGGCAGGGTCGGAGTGCAGGTGCAGACGGGCATTGCGGCAGGTTTTACTTTGCCCGCAAGAAAATATGAGGAGCTGCGGTTTTCGGTAGCGTCAATGCGCCTTGACAATATTGTCAGATGCGTTGCCTGTACGTCAAGAACAGGTGCTGTGGAAAAATATATTACGCCACAGCTTGTGACGCTGAACGGCACGGTATGTACCGATGTGTCAAAGCAGCTAAGCGAGGGCGATGTGTTTTCCGTCAGAGGAAAAGGCAAGTTCATATTGCAGTGTATCGGTGAAACAGGCAGAAAAGGTAATATACATATTACGGTTAAAAAATATATTTAAAAAATATATTTAGAGTACATTTAGGAGGACTTTCCCGTGAATGCTAAAGATATAGTATCCAAAGAATTTGATACGGTTAAGCGTGGCGGTTACGATGCCGCCGAGGTAGATACTTTCTTAAAGGACGTATCTATCGAATATAAGAAGCTGCAGAATGAAAACGAGGAGCTTGAAAAGAAGCTGGAGGTTCTTGCGGAAAAAATAAGAGAGTACCGTAAGGATGAGGACGCTCTGAGAGATGCTCTGCTCATTGCGAAAAAGCAGGGTATAGCTGTAGTGAACGAGGCTAAGGAAGATGCCGAAAAGATAAGAAAAGACGCTCAGGAAAAGGCTGAAAAGACTATCAAGGATGCGGACGCTCTTGCGGCAAAGAAGAAGGAGCTCGGTGAGAAGAATCTTGCCGAAGCAAACGCAAAAGCTAAGCAGACCGTTGACGATGCCAACGCAAAGGCTGCCGAGATCCATACAATGATGATGCAGCAGACCGAAAGAGAGCAGATCGTTCTCCAGAGAACAAGAAAAGAAGTGCAGGACTATACAAACAAGATTCTTGCCGCATACAGCGCACATATTGAGAATATAAAGGCTATGCCCAAGGCTTGCGAGAATGAGTTCGTGATAAATACCGTTAAGGAAGTTGAGGCGAGAAAGCCTGAGGACAGCGCATTTGCAAAGAAGCCTGCGCCCGAAGCTAAGCCTGCTCCCGAAGCTAAGCCTGCACCTGCTCCGGCAAAGCCTGCACCTGCTCCGGCGAAGACCGCTCCCGAAGCTAAGCCTGCTCCCGCTCCCGAAAAGAAGGCGGAAGAAAAGGTAACGGGTGAATCTGTGCTTTTCAGCCTTAAAAACGAGAAGGAAGAAAAGAACGCTCCCACATCCGAGCTTGAGTTCGGAAAGAACAAGTAATTATAATAACTGAAATAACGTCAGAAAAATACCGGACAACGAAAGGAATCGGAATTAATGCTATATATCGCTCTTGCGGCAGCCGCAGGACTTATCGGGCTTGACCAGCTGACAAAGATACTGATTGACAGTAATATGCAGCTTCACCAGTCGATACCGATAATATCATTCGGAGATACAAATGTACTGAATATCACCTACGAGAGAAATCCCGGAGCCGCTTTCAGTATCCTTGAGGGAAAACAGCTGTTTCTCATACTGTTTACGGCTGTGGTTATCGTTGTTATGCTGTATCTGATGCTTTCAAAAAGAGTGAAGAAACCGACGTATATATGGTCCATGTCACTTATAGTGGCAGGCGGTATCGGTAACCTTATCGACAGAGTGATAAGAGGCGAGGTAGTTGATTTTATCGATGTAAGGATAATCAACTTCGCCGTGTTCAATGTTGCGGATATATGCGCCGTTCTCGGAGCACTTGGATTACTGCTTTTTGTTGTAGCAGACGAGATAAAAGAGCAGAAGAACAAACGCTCGGCAAAGAAAAGTACAGCAGCCGGGGAAATAGAGAAATCAACAAACGAAGATAAATAACACCGCTATGGAGGGTAACGTTGCATTACGAATTTACCTGTAAAACAGGCGGCGAAAGAACAGACAAGTTTCTTGCATTGCAGGATACGGGAATAACCAGATCAGCAGCCGCCGCTCTTATTGAGCAGGGCTGCTGTCTTGTAAACGGGAAAATTGCCGCCAAGAATCAGAAACTCAAAACGGGAGATATAGTGACGCTTGATGTGCCGGAGGCTCAGCCTGCGGATATTCTGCCCGAAAATATACCTCTTGATATAGTCTATGAGGACAGCGACCTGCTGGTAGTGAACAAGCCTAAAGGAATGGTGGTGCATCCTGCGCCGGGTCACTACAGCGGAACGCTTGTAAATGCGCTTATGTACCACTGCGGCGACAGCCTGTCGGGGATAAACGGGGTTATAAGGCCCGGTATCGTCCACAGGATAGACAGGGATACGAGCGGACTTCTTATCGTAGCAAAGAACGATACCGCACACAATATACTTGCCGAACAGATAAAGGTACACAGCTTTACAAGGGAATATATGGCGGTCGTTCAGGGCGTTATAAAAGAGGACGGGACGGTCGATGCGCCGATAGGCAGACACAAGACCGACCGCAAGAAGATGTGCGTTACGACCGAGAATTCAAGAGAGGCGGTAACCCACTATTTTGTCGAGCAGACTTACAGGAACAATACGCTTGTAAGGCTGCGTCTTGAAACGGGAAGGACGCATCAGATAAGGGTGCATATGGCATATATCGGTCATCCGGTGACGGGTGACGAGGTGTACGGAAACGGCAGTCCGAAGTGGCTATGCGGACAGTGCCTGCACGCAAAAAAGATAGGATTTATCCACCCTGACGGGCGGTATATGGAATTTGACAGCGAGCTGCCCGACTACTTCAAAAAGCTGCTCGCAAACCTCGAAACGCAGAAGACAGAGATATAAACGGCTTGAACAAAGGAAAGAAACTATGGACTTCAAAAATGTGATAATAATGAGCGATCTTGACGGCACGCTCCTTGACGATAAGAAAGAGATTTCTCAAAGGGATATGGAATCTATAAACGAATTCTGTGACAAGGGCGGAATGTTCACGATAGCTACCGGCAGAGGCTATTCAATGGCACGGCCGGTTGCACAAAAGCTGAAGCTGAGGATACCTGCGGTCATCTTCAACGGGTCGGCGGTGTACGACTTTGACAAGGACGAATTCCTGTGGCAGAGCGAGGTTACGCAGAAAGCCGGAGATTACATAAAGCTGGTCATGGACAGGTTCCCCGATGTGGGCATAGAGGTGCTTCACAAGCACACGGTATATGTGCCGGCACTGAACGATGTTGAGAGGGCTCACATGGCGCTTGAGAACGTACACGGAGATGTATGCAGCCTTGACGATATACCGCATGAGGGCTGGCTTAAGGTGCTGTTTGCCTACCCTGAGGACAAGATGCCCGAGCTTGCGAGGTTCATAGATGAGCATTGTGCCGAGGGGACAAACAGGGTACTGTCTGCGCCGTTCTTCTACGAGCTTCTGCCCGAGGGCGTGAGCAAGGCTTATGGATATAAGCAGCTTCTGAGGGTGACGGGAAGCGAGGACAGGTTCACTGTGGCGGCAGGAGATTATCCGAATGACGCAGAAATGGTACGCAGTGCCGATCTGGGAGTTGCTGTAAGTAATGCGCACGACGAGGTAAAATCATCAGCTGATGTAATAATAGGATCCAACAACGAGGATCCGATGACGCAGATCATAGATATAATCAGGAAAAAGTGAGAAATCACACCTTGAGCGACAAGTGATGAATTTCGATGAATTATAACGCTGATTTTATCCGAATATTGCAATAAAATTAATAAACTGTAAGCAAAAAAATGTTGAAGTCTGAATGTAATTATGTGGAAATTCAAAGGAGTTTATGAGTAACGAACAGTTCGACAAGCAGAGCAAGGCATTAAGAGAATTTTTTATATTTACATATTTTAAGACGAAAGAATGCGAAAACAATCATAATGACTTAATACAGAATATAATTAAAAAGGCATATAACGATGCGACTATGATGGGTGCTTATAATACTTTGATAAGTAAAGAGTTATCCGATGAATCATATTTAGCTTATTGTAATGCAACGAAATTGATAATGGGAGAAATTTACAATATAAAAGTCAATCGTTCGACGCAGGAAAGTTTTGACACATGGCACAAAAAAACTTGCGAGAAAATTATAGAATGTTATGATGAAGTAAACAGCAATAAAAGCATCTTTACATACGGAAATGCGCAGAAATGGCTCAATATGGCGCTCAAATATTTATGGCTGCTTGGGGCTTTGCCGAATGACATGAAAGAGAATCGGCTTCACGCCCCGATTGACAGTTATATATTGCAGAAGCTGTGGAATTTAAAGGCGGAAGGAGTAACCTGCTCAGCAGATACGTTTTATTACAAAGGAAATAGTTGGAGTAAAATAAGCGATTACGATGATTATTTCGATTTGCAGAAAGTCGTATGAGAGGCGGCGAAGCAAGGCGGGAAAACCGTTATAGAGCAGGAAAATGAGGCGTGGATCGAGATGGCAATCGAGAGGAAAAGGAACTTGGCTCATAAACGTGAAACGAAAGGAGTAAAGTATGAAACGTGAACCCGATTACAAGCTGAAAAAGCGTCTTGAGCGCATGGAACACGAAAAGAAGATGAATCGGACATATAACAGAAACTGGATAATATGTATCGGTTCGCTTGCAATTATTATATTGGCGGTTTTTGTGTTCGGCGGGAAGTGAGGTCGAAAGACGGCAGTACGACCGAGTTCAGCGAGTATGCAAGCGTTAAGGTTAAAACGGCTGAGTAAGTTTTAAACTATATTTTTTCACCGTCGGGGGAGGCTCCGGCGGTGATTTATTTTCTAAGATATAAACGAATAATCAGATGATTCAAGGTCAATGCTTGACAGATATTGTTCACGGTGATATACTAAAATAAAATCAAAAAAACATTTATGGTGAATATTTGCGGAGAAAAATATGTGCAAGGCGATGAATTACAATTTATGTATAGGAGGGCTTTTGGAAAGCGCTCCTGTGAGCGATGCACAAAATCTCTGCGAAAAATCAATTACGGTAATGAAGGCATAGTTTGCGAGGGCAGACTGTGCCTTTTTATATTATCTGTTACAATGTATAGTAATCGGAATTTGTGTGCTTTTTTTGTCGTTATGAAAGTTGATTTTGCCCACAGGTTGAAAGAGGGAAAAATATAAGGTATTATCAAATAAGAAGATTGCGGTTATTTTACAACTGTATACAGTCGCTTAAGGAGGAAAATTATGATTAAAAGTGTAAAAAGACTGGGTGCGGCGGTACTGTCGGCGGTTATGATGCTGACAGCCGTTGCAACGCCGCTTGCGAGTGCGGCGGCTGAAGGCATTTTTCCTGAATCTGTAACAGGTGAAACGGAAAACAACAATGTTGTCCCTGCAACGGCAGATGACAGCAGTCTTGTCTACGGTGACAACGGCACTCTGACAAAGGCAGAGTGGCTTCATGACCTTGTAACGGTGTTTGACATGAAGGTTGAAGAGGGTGACGCGCCCGACAACTATTTCACCGATGTGGCATATGACAGCAAATATTACGATGATATAATGCTTGCTACTGAGTTCGGTGTTGTAAATGTCGAAGCAGGCGGCGAGCTCGGACCGGACGATACGGTTGACAGAGAATATGCGTCTGTAACGCTCAACTTCTGTCTTGGCTTTCAGCTTGACGATGATACATATACTTTCAGCGAAAGCAGTGATGAAGCATATTCAGATGAGCTGACGGCTTTTCAGGTTGCGTTAAACAGAAACTGGTTTGCGCTTTCCGGCGGCGCTTTTCTTCCGTCAAAAGCGGTAACCTCTGCCGAAGCCAAAGCTATGCTCTCGGACGCACAGCAGGTACTGGCTGACGCTCAGATCGACGATACAAAGGAAGGCACTTTTGAGTTCGCAGACTATGTAATTGACTTTACGCCCTATCAGGTGGTTGAGTTCAATGAAGACAATACTGTAACTATATATGCGCCCGACAAAAAACTTGCAGTCGGCGATACGTTTGTTGTATATGATCAGGAGCTCCCTTTTGTATACACTGCAACGGCTATTAAAACAGACGGCAGTGACATTATAGTAACAACTACAGACGCGCCTGATGACGCTATTGTGAACTATGTTGCCGAAGGTACGATAAAGGCGGATATAGCTACCTTTAATCCGGCTGACAATGTAGATGTCACCTATGTAAAGGACGATGCAACAGCTCTTACTATGAGTAAGGCGAGGGGCGTTACGGTTACAAAAGACTCAATAATGGTGGATATGAAAATACCGATATCAAGCGGTATAGACGTATCGGTGTCTTGTGACCTTAAAAATATCGCTCTTCATCATAAAGAGAATGTGCGGGACGGATATTACTATGCCAGTGTTACGGGTGAAACAACGCTCACAACGAGCCTTAATATTGACCCTCTCAAAGGCTCGGGTGTTTCGGGCAAATATTATCTCGGCTATATAAGCACAGGAGCTTTTTCTGCGTCACTATATGCAGAACTGTCATTAAGCGGAAAGCTCATGACAGTATACACAGGCAACTTTGAAGTCGGCGTTTCATATCAGAGATTCAAGGGCTTCAGAGTAATCAAGAGCTTTACAAAGAAGAGCTTTAATTTCTGCGCCGATATCAGCGCAAAGGTAGCTATGACGGCAGAATGCAAGATAGATATTGTGGTGTTAGAAGCTAAGGCAAATGTATCTATCGGAATTCAGGCAAAGTATAACAAGAAGGTATACGGCGATGATAAATTACCCGGTATCTGTGAGGATATACAGGCGTATTTGTACGCAGGAGGTTCGATTTCTGCTACGATTATAAAGGTAGCTACATTCAGCAAGTCGTTTGATTTTATTGATAAGAACAACAGCCCTTACAGACTGTATCTTCATTATGATGACGGTAATCAGGTAGATGTGTGCGGAAGAGATATATCAGACCCGTCATCACCGACACCGGTAAGAAGATATACTTCACCGTCAAGCACAGGCTTCGGCTCAAGATGGAGTTCAAGTCAGTCCAGTAAGTGGCACTCAGGAAGCAACGGCTCGTCGGCACAGCAGCCCGAAAAGCTGTGGGAGTACAGCCTTGACGATGATAAAAACGCAACGATAACCGCATATAACGGCTATTCGTCAAGCCTTGTTATACCTACTAAGATCGACGGATATACGGTAACGAAGATAGGTAGCAGTGCTTTTGAATATAACACAAGGCTTGTTATGGTGGTTATACCGGATAGCGTGACTGAGATAGGCGCTTGGGCGTTTAGCGGTTGTAAAAACTTATCTTCTGTAACGTTATCCAAAGGAGTTGTTGATTTACAGCTAAAAGCGTTTAGCGAATGCACGAAGTTGACAAGTATAATTATACCAAAGTCATTGGAAAAATGCGATGGAGCGTTTTCAGGTAATGGTCCATTTTACAAAAGCGGACTGAGTGAAGTAAAATTTGAAAACGGAATAAAAGCAATTCCCGATTATTTATTTGCAGGTGCTACAGCACTTGAAACAATAGCAATACCGGATACTGTTACGAGTGTAGGAAGTTACTCATTTAGTGAATGTTCTGCTCTTAAGAACGTGACAATACCGGATAGTGTAACAAATATAAAAAATGGAGCATTTAATGAATGCATATCACTTGAAACGATAACTCTTCCAGAAAGTATAAAAACACTTGGCGATTATGCGTTTGATGGTTGCACATTGCTCTCTGCCATCAAGTTCCCATCACTTCTTACAGAAATCGGACGAAGAATGTGTAACGGCTGTACATCACTTGTGACTGTTGAAATGGGTGATAAAGTTACGTCAATAGGCGACAATGCTTTCCAAAACTGTACATCACTTAAAAATATAACACTTTCACCTGAGACAGAATATATAAATTCTTATGCGTTCAGTAACTGTGATGCACTTGAAAACATAGTGATACCTGATAAGGTTACTGTGATATATAACAACGCTTTCAGTGACTGTGATAAGCTGTCATCTGTGACACTTTCAAAGACACTCAGAAGTATAGACAGCAACGCATTCAACAACTGCGATTCATTGACGGCAATAAAAATACCGGATTCTGTTGAAACAATAGGTGACAGGGCGTTCTACGGCTGTGAAAAACTTGCAGACGTGAATATGGGCAACGGAGTTTCAAGGTTATATTCCGAGGCATTCAGACTTTGCCCCGCACTTACAAAGATAGTGCTGTCAAATAACCTTACCTCTATACCTGAATATGCTTTTGCAGACTGCACAAAGCTTACAGATGTAACGATATATCCCGGAGTGACAGAGATTGCAACCAATGCATTCTCATATCCCGCTAAGACGACAATGAGAGGTCTTAAGGGAAGCTATGCGGAAACGTATGCGGACGACAGAGGCATGACATTTGAGACGATAACTTCTGTTGACGCTTCTATGCTTACGGTTAAGTTCAAGAATGATTATGATGGGTACGAAGCCGCACCGAGCTATACATACACGGGTAAACCGTTCAAGCCTGATGTCAAGGTATATCTCGGCTCATATGAACTGACGGCAGGAACGGATTACAAGATAATTTCATATAAGAATAACACAAAGATCGGTACGGCTACCTGCACTATACAGGGTCTTGGCACATATACGGGAAAAACAACCGGAAGCTTTACAATTGCACCTATACCGTTACCTGGTTATTCGTGGTATTATTCTCTCGAATATAGTAATTATGACTACACCGGTAAGGAAATAAGGCCTGCTGTTACCTGTGAGGGACTTACAGAGGGCATTGACTTTACGGTAAGCTATAAGGATAATACCAATGCGGGAACTGCTCAGGTCATAATTACAGGTATCGGAAACTACAGCGGCACATATACGCTTGAATTTACGATAAATCCAGTTACGATATGCACAGATGTATCACAGCTTCAGAGCAAGCATCCTTATGATGAAAATGTACATGAGGTATATGTTTACAACGGAGCTGAGGGTGCCGAAAACCTGTATCTGGCATTCTCGGATGATACACAGTTTGAAGAATACTGCGATTATTTGTATATCTATGATGCTAACGGATATGAGGTAGGCTCATATACAGGCGATGAGCTTTCAGGAAAGACAATAACAGTTCCCGGAAGCTATGTAAAGCTTGTGCTTAATACTGATTCTTCAAATAACGAATACGGTTTCAGAGTAGTTTCGGCTTCAGACAAGCTTGAATGCGCAACGCATGTATTCGGCGATTGGAAAATAACAGAAGAGGCAACCTGCACAACTACAGGCACCAAGACAAGAGCTTGTACAGTTTGCGGTAAGGTTGAAACGGTAACGATAGCCAAAACGGCTCATAAGTATGTTAATACGGTAGTTAAGCCTACATATACGGCACAGGGTTACACTCTTCATACCTGCACAAAGTGCGGCTACAGCTACAAGGATAATTATACGCCTGCGTTAAAGCTGACAGAATTAACCGGAGTGAAGGTAAAGACGCAGGGAACGAACTCGCTGACTCTTGCGTGGGATAAGAACGCAAGCGCAAGCGGTTATGTTGTTGAGCAGTACAAGGGCGGTAAGTGGACGCAGGTTGCAAAGACGAGCAGTAACACAGCGGTTACATATACTGTAAACGGACTTGCGGCGGACACGACATATACCTTCAGAATCAAAGCCTATGTTATTTCGGGCGAATCGGAGATATACGGCGGCTATGTAAAAATCGCAGGCAAGACAAGGATACCGAATGTTGCATCGTTCAAGGGCAGAGCGGTTTCGCAGACGGCGGTGAAGCTCGACTGGAGCAAGAATGACAAGGCTACAGCTTATGTTATCGAGCAGTACAGGGGCGGTAAGTGGACGGCGCTTGCTACCACAAAGAACAACACCACGCTTACGTTTACTGTCAAGGGGCTTGCAAAGGGTACGGCTTATTCTTTCAGAATAAAGTCGTTCAGAAAGACGGGAAGTACGACTGAGTTCAGCGAGTATACGGCTATAAAGGCGGCTACGCTTCTTGACGGTGTGTCCGATTTCAAAGTCGCATCGACTACCGGATCGTGGATAACTCTTGAATGGGCTAAGAATGACAAGGCTACAGGCTATTCTATAGAGCAGTATAAGGGTGGTAAGTGGGCGGTAATTGCTACCACGAAGAATAATACCACGCTTAAGTTCACGGTTAAGGGACTTAAGAATGATACCACATATTCATTCAGAATAAGGGCATATAAGACTGCCGGTGCTTCAAATGTTTACAGCGATTATGTGAGAATAGCAGGCAAGACGAGGATACCGAATGTGGCTACGTTCAAGGGCAGTGCGGTTTCACAGTCGGCGGTGAAGCTCGACTGGAGCAAGAACGACAAGGCTACGGGCTACGTTATCGAGCAGTATAAGGGCGGTAAGTGGACGGCTCTTGCTACTACAAAGAACAACACCACGCTTACGTTTACTGTCAAGGGACTTGCGAGGGGTACTACTTATTCTTTCAGAATAAAATCATTCAGAAAGACGGGAAGCACGACCGAGTTCAGTGAGTATACGGCTATAAAGGCGGCTACGGATAAGTAAGCTTAAGTAAGCTGTTGGCGGTTCGTGTTTTGTCGGTTTGCGCGATTTAATCTGAATTGCAGGTCTTACCGGAAAAATATCACAATCAAGGCATAGCCACGAGGGTGGGCTGTGCCTTTTTTGTCGTTATGAGCGCTGATTTTGCCCGGCTGTTGAATCGGGGAAAACAGAAGTGTTATTATTGACATATGGATTTTGTTTGTGGGCAAGCTGTGGTGCCGGAAACGGCAGTTACGGCTTTCGCAAATGCAAATATAGAGAAAAGGAGAAAATCAATGAATGGTAAGAGAGTGAGAATGGCTGTAATGTCGGCGGTGATTCTGTCGGCACTCGCTGTGAGCGGTTGTTCGTCGGAGGAAAGCGTTTCGTATAATGAATCGGGTGAGAAGGCGGACGATGTATCTTCGTCGCTTTCCGCTCCGGTAACTTCCGATACAACAAGCAGCAGTGAAAGCAAGGAAACGCAGGAGCAGACATCTTCTGAGAGCAAGCCTGGCGTTACAAGTACAAATAAAGCGGAAACAACGGCCGTTACAACAAAGAAGGATAACGCTGTAAAATCGGAATGGAAAGAAACAAAGGCTGATGGCACAAAGTATGTTACTGTGGGCTGTTACAGCAGGGAAAAAGCCGTTCTCGGAGCAAAAACGGTAAAGCTGTATAACGTCAACGACAAGGTTACGGTGGTAGCTGTGACCGATACGGGATACGCAAAGCTGAAGGACGGTACTTTTATACATAACGATTTTCTGTCGGACAGCAAGGTGACGGTCACGGCCGCACCGACAAGCCAGTCGTCAAAGAAGCCGACAGAGCAGAAGCCGGCACAGTCGCAGACTTCGGAGTATTCCTGGGTGATAAAGCCGAGTTATGTGTATGATGATGTGGAGATACTGATGGATTGCCAAGTAAATCCCGACTCTATAAAAGGTGAGGATGAAATATCAATTCCGTATGGCTATACATATAAGATAGCAAAAGTAACTCCGACACCTGATGATCCGTACAGCAGCTATATGTATGAACCCGGCGGCAGAATTAATGGTATATTTGTTGTGACGATAAACGGGAAAAAATATGCAGTTGATTCTTCGGGCAAAAAAATTGTTAATCAAGGTTTTGATTATATAACAAACCCATATGGTCTGATTGCGTTCAGAAACGCAAACGATGATAAATGCTACAGTCTTGATGATAACGGAAAACTAATGGAAGTTCATGATATGTATGTGCATAACTGGGGCATTTTTCCTGAACTTGTGTATGATTTGAGTACCGGCGTTGTTTTTCGCTATGACTACGGCGGAATACGTGATAATGACTATGAGGTTAAAAATGCTACAGTCATATATTCTGCGTATATAAATGACCAAAAACATATAGAGGAAAAAGTTAAGGTTGGATTATATCGGGGAAACACATTTTTAGTTCCGTGCGAATATGACGGCTGTTTATCGGATTTCACAAAACATAACTGTGGTCTGGTAATTACACCTCCGGTTGATAACAGGCTGGTATTCTATAAAGGTAACAAAATATATATCTTTGATGATGACGGAAAATGTTATTCAAAAGGTGTTTACGATAAGCCCGACAGCAATCAGGGAATGTACTATCTGAACGGCTATCTTCCTGTGTGCAAAGGCGGTAAATGGGGGCTTATTGACGTCAATGGAAAAGAAGTGGTGAAGTGTCGGTTTGAAGATATTACTTCGGTTTATGACGGTAAGGCGTGGGCTAAGGAGAACGGCAAGTGGGGCGTAATAAAGCTTGCGTGAGATGAATAAATAAACGGCGGACAGCAATAAGAGCGTAAGCTGTGTATAGGAATACGACCGAAGGCACTGTTGATGCTGTCCTTCGGTCGTTTTTCGTTTTATGTACTGAGGCGGTTACGGTGATGTTGCATCTGTGCATCGACACTGATGGCTGACGAGACAGTGACGCAAAGCCGACAAAGCTTCTTATAGGGATAGAGAATTAGCTCTATTTTTATAAAAATAGACTTTTTCTACAGTCTGGAGAATTTGCTTTATTTTTATAAAAACAAACTTTTTTCTACAAGCTGAAATGCCCCCGATAAATCAGGGGCATTGGGTGTAGCTGTCTGAGCTGTATGAGCTATCTGAACAGTATACGGCAATAATCACGTCTGCCGTTTATAATGCGGTATATGTAGACCGCATTACCGTCAACTTTATAGAATATCATATAACCACGGCAGACAAGATATCTGAAGTCTGTTTTTATATTGATCTTTGCATCAAGCAAAGAGCCGATTAAAGGCGTATCTTTTAACTGCTTGTAAGCTTTGACTATATCTTTTATGAGTCTGCCTGCGGCGCTTGGATTGTCGAGCTCTTCGGAAATATAACTGTGAATACTATGCAGGTCGTCTGCGGCAAGCGGAGAAAGCAGTAATTTCATATTATATCTCCGATGGCTTTGTAGGCTTCAGCCTCTGACAGCCAACCTTTTGTTTCAGCTGATTTTTCAGCTTTGTTAAGTTCGGATAGCAATTTCAATGTGGCACGTTGCTTTTCATAATCGTCAATGTCCAGTATTACATAACGACCTCTGCCGTTTTTGGTGAGAAATACGGGTTCACCTTCGGAAATATCGTTCAGAACCGCATTGTAATTGCGTAAATCGGAAACAGGTTTGATATTCGGCATAAAATGCACCTCCTTATTTGCTGTAATTATTGTAGCATAATTTTAAGTAAAAATCAACAGCGTATAAAGAAAAAGCAAAATTCAGAAAATTTTTCACTTTCCCTATTGACAACGGCGGATAAATGTAGTATAATCATCAGGTAAATTAAATTGTGAAACAAAAGCAGAGAAGCACTCTCACCCATTTACGCCGAAAGGTTGTTCAATGAGGTAATTACAGAAATTTCCGACGATTTATGGCACTGTACGGCGTTATAAATCTGTCTGTAATATTTGTACAGCGTGAGAGAATCTGCATTGCAGTTTATCACGCTTTTTGTTTTGCATAAAACGATTTGTTTTCAGAAAGGCGGTGCTTTACAATCAGCACAAAAGAACAACTCATCAACGAAGAGATAAATGAAAAAGAGGTCCGTGTGATCGGAGCTGACAATGAGCAGCTCGGCATTATGTCTTCGGCGCAGGCTCTTGATATGGCGATCGAGGCTGACTTAGACCTCGTGCTTATCGCTCCTTCAGCTACTCCTCCGGTATGTCGTATAATGAATTACGGCAAGTTCCGTTTTGAGCAGTCAAAGAAGGAAAAGGAATCTAAAAAGAACCAGAAACAAGCTGAGCTTAAAGAGATACAGATGTCGCTGAACATCGACACCAACGACTTTAACACGAAGGCTAATCAGGCTATAAAGTTCCTTAAAAACGGCGACAAGGTTCGTATCAAGGTTCGTTACAGACGAGCAAGAGAGCTTTCACACGCAAATCTTGGTGAGGAGCTTATGCAGAGAGTTCTTGAGGCTGTTTCGGAGTACGGCGCTTGTGAAAAGCCTGCAAAGCTGGAGGGCAAGAACTATATGGCAGTTGTAGCTCCCAAGGCTGCGGCAGGCGGTAAGAAAGCAAAGAAGGACGCCGATAAAACGGCGGAAACTAAATAAGGAGGATTCCACTCATGGCAAAGAAGATCAAGATCAAAACCCACAGCGGTGCTAAAAAGCGTTTTAACCTCTCCAAGAACGGTAAGGTCAAGTACCAGAAGACGAACCGTCGTCACAGACTGACACAGAAGGCTACAAAGAGAAAGCGTATCAACCGTGCTGCAGGATACTGCGACAAGACGAACGTTGCAGAAGTTAAGAAGCTCATACCTTACAAATAAAAACTAACTGCGACCGTTTCGGCGCAATATTCACTATAGGAGGAATTTAACGATGGCTCGTATTAAAGGTGCATTAGCAACTCGTAAGAGAAGAAATAAAACATTAAAGCTGGCAAAGGGCTACTGGGGCGGCAAGAGCAGACTTTTCAAGACTGCTAAGGAAGCTGTCTGGAAGTCAGGTCAGTATGCTTACATCAGCAGACGTTTAAAGAAGAGAGATTTCAGAAAGCTCTGGATCGCAAGAATCAATGCCGCTTGCAAGATGAACGGTACAAACTATTCTACATTCATCAACGGCTTAAAGAAGGCTAATATCGGTCTTAACAGAAAGATGCTGTCAGAAATCGCTATCAACGATCCTGCAGGTTTTACTGCACTTGTTGAGAAGGCTAAGGCTGCTCTTTAAGAGAAAACAACACGCCCATAATAAGTGGGCGTGTCAGCTTGTAGAAAAAGTTTATTTTTAAAAAATATTGCAAATTCTCTATCCCTATCCCCAAACCCCTTCCCCTCGGGAAGGGGCTGAGTGT
>ENA-OZTF01000030-OZTF01000030.1-human-gut-metagenome-genome-assembly--contig:-NODE-30-length-35542-cov-8.874771_pt1 | contig 35542 bp, 47 predicted proteins | sample MGYA00244229_ERZ653988 | MGnify/ENA primary metagenome ERZ653988 (study PRJEB26926, sample SAMN06164434) | human gut metagenome | biome: ENVO:00009003; feature: ENVO:2100002; material: ENVO:00002003...
CGGGACATTTTGTCCCGAAGTCCGGCTCCTTGCGGTGCTTCCCCAGCCGGGGTATCCTTTTTCGGACGGTCATTCTGTTTTCAAGGTGCTGTCCATCGATGAACTACCCTAAGTCTACACCTAAATGACCGCCCGTTCCGTATATCCGAAAGGTGGGAAATCGGCTTAAGAAACAGGCTATTTCCACGCTCTCGGAATTGTGGTAAAATAATAAGTACAGAGTGACAAATTGGAATTTAGAAGTGTAATTATAATGAACAACATCGAATTTTTGGAGATGATAAGATGGAATTTAGACTAGCAAGAATAGAAGATTTGAAACAACTGAAAATAATTTATAAAGAAATCATAAAAAATATGAATAAAAATAACATTCAAATTTGGGACGATATTTATCCTTGCGAGTTCTTTGAAGATGACATAAATAACAAGCGTCTTTATGTTATTGCAGATGATGAAGAAATCATATCTGCTTTTGCTTTATGTGATAACAATGCAGGAGAAGCTTATGTTGAATGGAGTGAAAAATCTGCTAAAGCAATGTATATTGACCGATTGGGTGTTAATGTTGAGTATTCTAAAAAAGGAATTGGTCAGCAAATGCTCAATAAAGCAAAAGAAATTTCTAAATCAATTGGTGCTGAATATTTACGATTATTTGTAGTAGATATAAATAAACCAGCTATTCGATTGTATCAAAAAAATGGTTTCACAAAAGTTGATGGAGTTTATGATGAGGTGTTTGACGATGGATATGTTTTACATGAAATTGGATATGAAATCAAGTTGTAAAATAAATTCCAGCTTGTAGAATTGGACTTTGGAGATGTAAAACAAAAAATAAATTGGAAGTTATCATAGAGGTGGTGCGATATATGATTTTTAAGGGATTTCCATACTACTGGGGAGCAATTGCGACAACAAAATGTATAAGAGCGATTTTATTTGTGTTTGTGCCAGGCAAAAACGGAGATAAGGTTACCCTGGATACTTGTACTGGATGGGTTAGGCACATGGGAAGATTTTACGAAAGCAGGACATATTCATTTTTGTTAGATACACAATTGTCGAAAGGGAATATAGAGGTTCTTTTGCTGGATAAGAAGAAGCACCCCTTATTAAAACTCAATGAACACTCTCCGTCCGGTACAATAGCCTTAGATGGAAAGAGCAGATATTATCTGCGTTGGGAATTTAGGAGTGCCTCTGGTAAATGTAAGCTACAATGGTAAAAGCAAATCCTAATTTATCGGGCAGACAAGGAGGGAGAGCATGGAGTTATCCATACAGGAACGGCTAAAAGACCTGCGTGTGGAGCGTGGGCTGACATTGGAACAACTTGCGGAGCAGACCCATCTCTCCAAGTCTGCTTTGGGCAGTTATGAGGGGGACAAGTTCAAAGACATCAGCCACTATGCCCTTATTGAGTTGGCAAAGTTTTATGAAGTGACCGTTGATTATCTGCTGGGCCGCTCCCAAACAAAAAATCACCCAAACGCCGATCTTGCAGACCTGCGTTTGAGTGATGATATGATTGAACTATTGAAAAGCGGGCGGGTGGACAATTCCCTTTTGTGTGAACTGGCGACACACCCGGATTTTCCTCGGCTCATGGCTGACCTTGAAATTTATGTGAATGGCGTGGCAGGAAAACAGGTGCAGAGCGCAAACGCCATTGTGGACGCTGTGAGTGCAACAATTATGAAACAACACAATCCCGGCTTGACTGACCCGCAGTTAAGACAGCTTATCGCCGCCCACATTGACGATGACAGCTTTTGCCGCTATGTGATACAGCAGGACATAAACAAGATAGCCTTCGACCTGCGGGAAGCCCATAAGGACGATTTTTTCAGCGTCCCGGAGGACAACCCACTGGAAGATTTCTTGCAGACCGCAGAGGAAACCACCAGAGAGGACAGCGACCCGGAGCAGGCGGCTATGATGTTTATCTGCAAGCGGCTCAAACTGAATTACAAGAAGCTGTCCGAGGAAGAAAAGAAGTGGCTGAAAAAGATTGCGCAGAAGTCGGATTTGCTGAAAAATCCAAAGCCGCAGCGGGGACGCAAGTAAGAGAATAATAAATCAGATTATATGGAGGTATTGGTTATGAAAAAGTGGTTACTGATAATTTCAGCGACTGTTATTTGCGTTGCTGCCGCTTTTTTATATTTCTTTAGTTTAACTCCCAAAGGAGATACCATTACCAGCAGAGAAAGCATATTGAACACCGCAATTTCAAAAGGGAATGAATGGACTATCGCAAAAGAACTGGAACTTGGCGGTTATATCGTGAGTGGAGCATACAGTACAGATAATAAATCTACACTTGCTATCTTTGAACCAACAGGAAATGGAGACTACAAATTTAGTACATCAACAAACCGAAATAGTGATGAGATTATTGTCGGTGGCGTTGCAATAAACGGAGAATGGTATGATTTAATTTGGTTTAATGGTGCTAAAACAGAGTATGCTGAAATCACTTATACAATAAATGGACAAGTGCAAGATACATTGAGATACAACACAGATGATATGGATATTATCTCAATTAAAAACCCAGAAAAAGAGTATTCCATTCATGTGGCTTACTATGACAATGATGGAAATAAATACGAATAAATTGTTTTTCATCGAGAAAATAGCAAAGCCAGCCGAGCCAGTCAACGGTCAAGATGAACGGCGCATTTCATGCGCCGCCGTTGACAGTCCCGCCCGTCTTTGCTAAAGGGTAATCAAGGCGGGAAAGCCCTAAAATGGCTTCACACCTATTTCAATAATTGGAGGAGATAAAAATGAGATCAGAAAAGGAAGTTTATGATATTGTTTTGAATTTTGCAAAAACAGACAAACGCATTCGCATGGTTACTTTGGAAGGATCTAGAACAAATACAAATATTCCGCCTGATGATTTTCAGGATTTTGATATTACTTTTTTTGTTACGGATATGGACAGCTTCACAAGTGATGATAAATGGCTAGATATATTTGGTGAAAGGTTGATTCTGCAAAAGCCGGAAGATATGGAATTATTTCCAGCTGTAGAAAAGGGATTTTCATATTTAATGCTGTTTACTGATGATGTTAAGATAGATTTAACTTTGCTGCCGCTGGAACTGATAGACGAGTATTTTACATGGGATAAACTGGTAAAGTTATTGTTGGATAAAGACAACCGTATCGTAAAGCCGCCAATACCAACGGATATAGACTACCACTTGCAGAAGCCTACTCAAAGAATGTTTGACGATTGCTGTAATGAATTTTGGAATACTACAACATATGTAGTAAAGGGCTTATGCCGCAAAGAAATTCTTTTTGCTATTGACCATATGAATGACATAGTACGAAAAGAATTGCTTCGCATGATTTCCTGGCTGATTGGTATCAAACAGGGATTTCATTTCAGTTTGGGAAAAAACTATAAATTTATGAAGCAATATGTCCCAGAGGAATTGTGGGAACGACTTATGTCCACTTATAATATGGATTCCTATCCCCATATGTGGGAATCCTTTGAACAATGTATGGCATTGTTCCGGGAGGTTTCGTCAGAAGTGGCATGCCAGTTGGATTACCAGTATCCACTATATGATGAAAAAATCAGTAATTATGTGATTCGGCAAAAGAAAAAATATGGCATTGAAGATGATAACAAATAAAATTTTTTCAATCGAAAAAATTTATTTTGATTGTTGCCTTTAGGCATAACAAAACCCCTGGTTCTACCAGGGGTAAATAAAAAAGCCTTGGCAAATAAAACCTCCGTGCTACAATCGAGATGGTTTGGCAACCGCATCACGAAAAAGCAAGGAGGTTTTACGCAAGTGAAAAATGAAGTAAAACATACGGCGCACTCTAGCTACCGGTGTGAATACCATCTGGTATTTGCACCGAAGTACCGTCGGAAAGTGATTTACAAGGCATTACGCAAGGATATCATCGAAATCTTTAAAAAGCTGTGCAAGGAGATGAAAGTAGAGATCATCGAGGGAGAGGCATGTCCGGATCACATTCATATTTTAGTGAGTATCCCGCCGTACATGAGTATAGCACAGTTCGTGGGGACGCTCAAGAGTAAAAGTGCATTGATGATTTTCGATAGACACGCAAATCTGAAATACAAATATGGAAGTCGAAATTTCTGGTGTAGGGGATACTTTGTGGATACAGTAGGAAAGAATGCGAAGATGATCCAAGAATATATCCAAAACCAGCTGGAAGAAGATTTGGAGAGTGACCAAATTTCTCTCAAAGAGTATATGGACCCGTTTACGGGTAGCAAGAGAAAGTAGGCAAAAGAAAACAGCCGCTTTTAGCGGCTGCCTGTAATAGTGATGCGATGACAAATCCTCGGTACCCCTTTAGGGGTCAGCAAGTACTGACCCCTCTGGGGTTTGAGCAAACCACTAGTTTACTAGTGGTTTTGATTATTCAATTTTGAAAAACTGAATACCTCAAAATCAGAAAGAGCGCGGACAAGCACTTTGAGGGATTGGCCGCCTTGTCCACCCATTCAGTGGGACGGCGGGTGACGGTCAAGGTCGGGTGCAAACCCGTTCATTTCAGCCTTGACGGCTCCCCGCTGTCCTGCTACTTTTCCGGGAGTGTGGCCACAACTTCGGGACACTTTGTCCACAAGTTGGAGCGTAGGACGAGGGACGGGGGCTTTCATATACGCCCAGTCTGCTGTTGAAACCAGACCTGTGCTTACAGCTCCACGCCACGCAAGCATAGCCCTGTTTTCCTGCCGCTTCAAATGCCCTTGCCCTCCCCGGCGGCAACGGCATTTTCACGGCAACGCCGACAGAGCGTATAACACACTACACTTTGCTTCGCAAAGTCGTGTGCCAAATGGGGGCGTTGCCCCCTTTGGAAACCCCCACAAGAAAAGGCGGTACGCTACCCCTCCACGGGGCGCATACCGCCTTTTCTTGTTGTCCAGCCCTCCGGCTGTATCGGTTGAGCAAAAGCCAGCGTGGGATTGGTGTGGTATCTTTATCTAAGTGATACCCCGGATTCCCATTTTGAAATAGTTTGTCTGGATACTTTTAGCTCAGCACCTAATTCTTCTTGTGACATTCCTTTTGTCTTTCTTAAATCAATTAGTTTTTCGTTAAAGTTCATAGTGATTCTCCTTTGGTTGGTTTTTAAGTACAAAACAAGTATTGCAGATAGATGTTTTTTTATCAACCAACCATTATTGGCAATTTGTCAACCGCATATAACAACAGCAAAATTCAACTATACTTGCCATAAGGAAAGGAATATTGACCGCTTAGTTATTTTTTTCCTGTTGACCTTTATCCGATTACTCCGTTTTCCGGATTGGGTGGCGCACGACCGTTTTCAATCGGCTCACATCGCATTTTCTCGGATCACTCAGATAGATTTCGTGATGGTATCTTGTATCCGTAATATCCAGTTCGTACCCATTCGCTTTCATATAGTCGTGCATTAAATCAACAGTGGCAGGCTCATCGTCATAAGAGCCGATGTGCATACACTGAACACATAATCCTTCGTCATAAGGGAAAAACTCAACTTTTGAAAAATCCTGCTTTTTCTTTTTCGTCGCTTCCTGAACTGCCCACTCAAAATCTTCCCTCGTTACGAAATCCGGCAGCCGGATCATAGAGATAAAGTGCATATCTTCTTTTCTTGCATAATCGAGTCCCTGTGTGTTTTCCTGCCACCAAAGACCTTCAAGGGGCGGCACTACATACTCGAAGAATCCCTCGATTTTATGCGTCCCCTTGTAGCTCATCTTTATGGTAAAGGCAATACCGTACAGCAAGCCGATAGAGTTTTTGTATTCTCCGTTTTCCTCATTAGGATTGCCTTTTCCCCGGACTGCTATGTAGTTCATTTTCGGAATCTCGATAATACCGGGCTTGTTCTTCGGCATATAAAATTCCTTGTATTCTTTCTTATAATCAAAAGCCATTTTGTTTACTCCTTTATCTTCCTGTTCTACAACTTAGGATTTGTCAGTTGCTTTTTATTTAATTCGATTGCCCGTATTAGTATCAACAAAATATCTGCCCGTATCATCAAAGCAAAACTCTAAATCTGTACCTACTGGCATATCATATACTGATAAAACCGCCGGTTCAATGTTTGCAAGAGTATTAAAATCTACTACCATAGAATTTTCTGGATTATTTAAGTATTCCTGCGTATCATTATCCCCGATTGCTCGCCATCCGTTATCAGACGGATTTACGCTTTCTTCTCTAAAAAACCATTTCAATTTAGATGTGCCTTGATAAATTGATTTAGTAATGATAACGCCTCCAGCATTTTCTATAAAAACAGCCCTTTTCTTTTTAAATAATCCCATATACAAACACCTCCACAACTTCCAATTTTCTGCTCTACAACTTAGGATTTTGTCATCATCAAAACAGTAAATTCATTACCGACATCATCGTTCCAGCTTCACATTCTGCGTAATCAAGAGTATTGTCTGGATATAAATACACTTTTGAAAATTCTTTTGCCTTTTCTTTTACTTCATCGCTAATAATTACCGAATTACAGTTCTTGCAATGTAATACAGGTGCGTTTATGACTTTTATAGTTTTTCCGTTGATGGTCATAGAAAATCCGCCAGTTTCCGTGTGTAGTGTGTTATGGCATTTTATACATTTCATTGTAAACCCTCCTTGAGAAATTAAAATTTTCTAATCTATGTATTCTACTAAAGTCGTGGTAAACCGTTTTTATAGTCAAATACGATCGTTTTGTAAATAGAATTTAGATTGACGATCATAATGTATTCCTCGTCCGTTTCTTTGACCGCTATAAAGCCAGCTTTTCGATATAGCTTTACTGCATAATTGTCCTTTTGAACAGATAAAGAAAGCTTCGCATAACCGGCAGCTTTTTCCGTTGACATCATTTGCGTGAGTAATGAAGTTCCGATTCCCATACCCCTGTACGCTTTAAGGACAGACATTGCAAGCGATGGAGTATTATCATCAATATGTCCGTAATCGTTCATAATTCTTGCCCATATTGCTCCAACAATATTGCCGTCAACTTCTGCAATCAAAGCCTTATCGTGTTTGCTGTTTCCAAAGTCTGCAATATATACTTGCAATTCGGGACAAGCTATCACTGATTTAGGCGGCGCAGCCGTACCATCCGGAATATAAATTGCTTCGTACAAAAAGTCACCGAGCAGACTATATTCTTCTTTTCGCATTTCTCTTATAGAGTAGTTCATATCTTACTCGTTCCTTATCGTGATTTCTCCATCTTTAGCAGTCAAAGTCATATCCACGATTTCAGCGTCAGGATACAGCTCGTCGGCTTCTCCTACGGCAACCACAAGTTCATCCTGATATTGGGCAGATTCCGTATCATTGCTCATAACCGTTCTCATTTCCCACTCATAATCTTCAATCTTCACGACATCAGCATTGCAGGCAGAGAGAGCGAATACGATGAATGACATCAAAAACACAGATAAAATCTTTTTCATTTCAAACAGCCTCCATATACCGTCACAGCTTCTCTACATCTTCCACATAGATGGAGACTTCGCCACACTTCGGACAGATTGCCACCTTCGGCTTGCCGATCCTGCCGCCGAACAGCTTGTTTTCGTCCGATGACATTATAATTCCGTATCCTGCGCCTTCTACCTTGATGGCGCAGTTTTCTTTCATTTCCGTTCCACATCTGAGACACTTTCTCATAAATAAATCCTCCGTTTCTTTTTATGGATTTCCGGCAGTAAAGCCGCCCCGTTATGTTCTAAGTCTAAAGGTTTTCGGCGCAAGGCGGTATACCAAAATGCTGGCGACAATGCTGTAAAGCACACAGAATACGATAGTCATTATTCCAAATATCATAATCGGCATACGCAGCCGCATAAGGGCAAAGCAGATGACATAGGTTACTGACAAAACGATCCGGTATGTGCCGCTTTTCAGCTCCGTCCCTGTGTTATAAGGCTGGAGCAGATAGTAAATCGTCAGGTAATGAATCGAGAAAAACAGGCTCATACACAGGATGGAAACAACCAGCACTACATAGTTCAGCGGATTGTCCGTCCCTCCGGTGGCAAACAGGATCAGCGCCAGTCCGATACCGATCACGAGCGCCGGAACAGCGTTGATTTTCATAATCTCACGCAGGCGAATCTGAAACAGCCGCAGGATAAAGCTCGGCTGCTTATAAAACGAATAGGTCAGCAGGCTGTGATTGCAGTTCATAAAAAGCGCCTGTGTAAAGTTCGTGCCACGGTTGATAGCGTACATTATAAATACAAAGTACGGAAGCCAAGTCATCACGATTTCGTTAATGACGGTTTTTTCTTCGGGCAGCAGATAGACGCCTGCCAGCACGGCGGCGACAAGGAAAGCGCACACATAGGAAATCTTCTTTGTCGAGTTCCAGAGTATCTTTTTATGCCTTTTGATAAACAGCTCATTCAGATACTCGAAGCCCTTGCGGTTGCTGCTAATGGAAGTATCTGCGGATATTTTCTTTTCATTTGCCTGTTTGATAAGCTTTGTCTGTGCCGTGCTGTCCATCTGATTGGTCAATCCGGCTAATAATTCCTTGTTGATTGCGTAATAATCACGGAAGGTAGTGAGCCTTGTGATACTTGCCATACCAAGGGGAATACACGCTAAAAATATAACCATTGGTACGACCGCAGGCAAAGCAAAACCAAAGGCGGGCGGAGCATAGGCTGCGGCTAAAAGCAGGGCGATACAGCACCACACATATTTGGACAGCTTATTTTCGTTGTAGCCAAATCCCCTTTTCTCATAATCCCACAGGGTAACAGCCGCCGCAAACAGCTTCATACCCGCTATGCAAAGGGGCAGGAGCAGACAAAACCACAAAGGTACGCCTCTGTCCATACCGAACAGAATCGTAAAGGGCAAAAAGCCCACAACGACCTTCAGGATGGAGTAGAAATAGTTTACAAGCGTATATTCTCGTGCGTCCATTTTCATCAGGATCATCGCATAATATTTATCCTTTGTCGGATTGAAAAGGTGTGTGTTTACAAAGCTGCCGATTACCGTGAGAATCAGCAGGATATGCAGGAACACCTCATTCTCCGGCAGTCCGTTATAAAGGATACCGATACCGCATACCATCGTGATAAAGTAAAGGAACTTGCCGAGGAATACAGAAACGATTTCCCACAGCACGGACAAAATGTTTGCAAAGATTTTCAGCCCCTTTACCTGATACAGCGTTGCCGGAAGCAGCCGCTTTACGAGCGGTATCTGCTTTAAGGAAAACAGGACACCGTTGACACGGTATGTATTTTTCAGGGAAAAAGATATTTTAAGCGTCTTATTCATTTCCTTCCTCCCTGAGTGCCGCAATGATTTTATCCTTAAATTCCCTGCTGTCCAGATCGGTTTTCTCCACGACCTCCAGTTCGCCGTGATTAAGCAACACAATCTCATCGCAGAGGTCAAGCGCCAAATCCATAATATGAGTGGAGAAAATGGTAATGCGGTCTTGTTTCAGTGAACGGAGCAGTTGTTTCATTTCTTCCGCCACAACCACATCAAGGGATGTCAAAGGCTCGTCGAGCAGCAGGATATTCGGCTGAGCGATGATATTGATGAGCATTTGCATTTTGTTTTTCATACCGTGGGAGTAGTCCTTGAGCAGTTTATCCCTGTCCTCCGGCTCAATACTCATATAATCGAAATACTCGTCAATGCTTTTCGGATTTTTGATAGACTTCTCGTTGATGTCCATAAAGAATTTCAAAAACTCCCTGCCTGTAAGAAACTCCGGCACGGTCGGGGTAGAGAGTACATATCCGATGTCCTCTGCGGACACCTCACGGCGGACGCCGTTTTCATCTTCTATATAGAAATTGCCGCTGTCCGCCTTCAAATCCCTGTTCAGGCAGTTAAACAGCGTTGTTTTTCCAGCGCCGTTTCTGCCGAGCAGCCCATAAATTTTCCCTTCATCAAATGTAAAATCAATATCTCTGAGAACTTCCTTTTTCTCAAAGCTCTTTGATAAATGCTCAATCACAAATTTCATAATATCCTCCGTCACATCTTATGCTGGTAATATGCCATCAAAATAAAATCAAGGATTGTTTTAAGCAGGAAAGCGCCTACAAGAGTAAGAACAGTCCATAGTGGTGCGTCGAAAAAAATACATACCCAAGCGCCTGCCATCAGCAGCCAGTGCAGTATCTCGCCGGATATTGCCTGTGCTTTGCTGCGAATGAGCTGATTGCGCTCGTCTTTTTCTTCAATTTCATTGATTTTCATCAAATCAGGATTTTTTGCGCCCCACAGACCGACACACCATTTCGCAATCCCATAGCCGAACAATCCGGCACCTATGCCGATCATCGCACCGCTTTGCGAATCGCTCAAACAGTCCTGTAAAAGAAATCTTGCGCTCAGAGCCAAAGCAATGCCGATTATGCCAATTACAAGATATATTCCGGTTTTCTTCTTCATTGCTTTTCCTCCTCGTAAATGAAAATATCTTCAATGCTCATATCAAAATACCGTGCAAGCTTAAACGCCAATGTAATTGAAGGATTGTATCGTCCGTTTTCCAACGAGCCGATGGTCTGCCGGGATACTTCCAGTGCGGCAGCCAGTTCTTCCTGCTTGATTCCCCGTTCTTTCCGAATTTCCTCTAAACGGTTTTTCACGGTGCGCCTCCTTCCCATGGAAAGCCAGCTTTCCATATCTCTATTATAGCAAAGAGGACGCAAATGTCAAGTATACTTTCCATTCGGAGATGAACTTTTTTCAATCTTCCCATTCTTCACATCTATTGAGCAGCTAAGTTTATCACTTGCACATTGTTTTGCCGAGCATAATTTACCGTATATGCAGTCCCGCCTTTCTCCTGTGTTAAATAGGCTATGCAGACGCTGCTGCCATTTACCAAATGGCGGTTTCTTTTGAACATACAGCCCCGAAAATAGTCGTGAGAAGTATATACTACCTTATCCGCCTGACTTTTGATCTCCTCATAAACCGCTATATCATCTTTGCTCCAGCCTTTTGTCTGTGTGGTACACGGAAGGACTAAAATCAGCTTGATATGCGGATATCGCTTTCTCAAGGATAAAACGCATTGAGCAGCCAGCGTATCAAAGCCCAATGCTCCGCTTGCGCCAAAGTACATATATCCTTCTTCTATCAGTCGAAGCAAGGTGTTTTTTAACCGCTGAGAGAGTTCCGGTATGCTCTCCGGCGGTATTTTTCTATGTCCGGTAAAGCAAGCCGTTTTTCCCCTCATTACAGATCACCAGCCAGTCCAAAGCCTAAAAGCACAAAAAATCTAATTATAATACTTATAGTATATCAAAGTCAACAATAAATATCAATAGTCTGTGGAACTACGGAAACAATATTTATAGACTATGAATGGAGGCTGGAACTATGAGTGAAATTGCAAAAACAATCGGACAGCGTGTCCGCAATTATAGAATTGATAAGGGATTGAGCCAAGAGAAGCTTGCTGAGTTATCCGGTTGCCACCCTACTTATATCGGGCAAGTGGAACGAGGGGAAAAGAACGCTACTCTTGAAAGTATTGAAAAGATTGCTTCAGCTATGAATATCTCGCTTGCTCAGCTTTTTGAGAAGATAGGCGAAAGCAGCACCGACAGCTATCCTATGAAATGTTACGAGCTGGTCGCAGCAAAAAGTAAATCCGAGCAAGAACATTTATATAAGATGTTAGTTGAAATGGATAAATATAAAAATCAATAAAAGCGGGAAAAAATACGGTGTTACCCCAAATGGGTAGCACCGTATTTTTGTTTCATCATAAACTATTTCCATAATCAAAATATTCTAAAAACTACAATTTTTTATGTATTGGAATTTATACCGTTTTTTACGGAAACCCCATAACGGAGCGTTTTGTAAATCGTCACACCAATCTCAAACAGAGTAATAACAACAATAAACGCAAGCAGTCCATTGGATACCATATCAGCGTTCCAGTAAGTGAAAAAGTTTGCGCTTGAATCTGTATTAGCACCCAACGCCTGTTCAATCTCAAGTACAAAATTCGGATTCCAGATAGGTAAAACTTTCAGCACAATGGCGCTTAACACAATCTGAATTACCCCACACAAAATATTGCTGATCATTACCAGCTTACAATAAACGCCGATGATCAGACGCAAAATCTCATCTATAAGACCAATCAGCAGACTGATTACAAAGACAGGCAGAACAATTCCCCATTGTTCCAAATTGAAAACGGGTACGGTTGTTATGGCTTCGCCTTCCGTAAAAATCGCAGCAAAGAAATGAGGGGCAAAAATTAGCAATACACTGAAAATAACGATAAACACAATGCCCACAATACTATCTCCACGACTTATAATTGCTTTTTTATCCGGTACAGGCTCCAAAATCTTTGGCGTCCATCTGGAGGATGGCGTTTTTCGTTCTTCAGATAGGCTTTCTACTGACCATTTCTCTGCCTTCTTCATTTCGATCTGAATCTTTTTCCGCTCCATAATGGCGAAAGTCAAGGTTACTGCACCGAAAGCGGATATGCAGGACAGCATAGCGTCGGTAATTCCAACGATCAATCCGTCCACAATAGCTCGAATAATAACAGAGGCGGCGTTCTGCGAAGTGATTGCGGGCATTTCTCCTATCGCATTTATCAGCGAAATAATCAAAATTGGTACGGCAGCGCATATTAAGACAACTTTTACAAACCACAAATAAGTGTCAAAATATTCATGTCCAATCAAATACTTCTGCTCGTTTTGATATTGCTTTGCAAATTCAGCAGGATCGCCAAGTTCAGTCAGCACTTCTTCCATAGAGCCTCTATCCGCATACATATCACTGATCAGTTCTTCCAACTCCATACGAACTTCCTCTCGTTGTGCTTTGGGAAGCCGATGAATCACTTGATAAATATATCGATCCATATAATCTTTCTCATTCGGTGTCATTCTTCTTCCTCCTCTAATAACCTTTCGATTCCGGCAGACAGATTATTCCAATATATTTTCATCTGTTCATAGACCTGTGTTCCATACTCTGTTCGTTGATAATACTTTCTTGGCTTTGTGCCACTGGTTTCCCACTTGCTTTCTAAAAGTTGCTGACTCTCCAGACGCCGAAGTAGAGGATAAAGGGTATTGGGATCAATGGCAACGCCTTTTTCTTCCAAGCTCTGCACCAAAGCATAACCGTATTTCGGCTCATTCATCTGACTGAGTACACTAATTGTCAATGTCCCTCTGCGAAGTTCCAGAAGCAAAGTAGATAATAAATCTTTTTCTTCTCCCATCAGCGTTACCTCCTGATGTCATTATACTGTATGTCATACTGTATTGTCAATATAAAAATGAAGCGTAATCGAAAATATATGTTCATTTCAGATTCAGTTCATTTGTATGTAATCAAGCCGCCTGCATTTAAGCAAGCGGCTCGTTTTTACCTTCCGATCAATAGGCAGGCGCACCGTAGCCGAGTATCTCATAATACCCAACCGGATAGCTGTTCTGACGAACAGAATCCCCGGAGTTGCCCTCGACCGTGTAAACTCTGCCGTTTTCCACCTTTTGAACGATACCCGTATGGTCGGATAATCCGTCCTGACCGCTTTCGTCCGCCCAATCGAAGAAGATAATCATTCCGGGTGTAGGCTCTGCGCTGTTATCCAGCCATTGCCCTCTGTCCTTAAACCATTGTACGCCGTTGACGCAGCCTGCGTATTTCGGAATCACGCCAGCGTCAATATACCCGCACTCGTTGGCGCACCACGAAACGAAGCAAGCGCACCACTCGACACGGGAATTAAAACCGTACCAAGACCAGTATGGCTCTCCGCCCATATTTCCAATCTGAGAGAGGGCGACAGTTACAATCTGATCGTCCGTTCCCATAATCCCGTAAAGCACCTGCGACCACAGCGAATTGTTTTCATCGGCAAGCAGCTCTGCGAGATATTCTTTCTGTTCCTCGTTAAATCCATACTGCGCCGCCATCTCATCGGCGGTTTTATGGCTGACCGTGATATACAGATAGGTTTGCGTGACCGTGCTTTCCGTCTCCACGATATTTCCGTGACCGTCATCGGTTTCAGTAATGACCGTCTCCGTTTTGGTGTCGGTGCTGGAGCTTATTTCGTTCATCTCCCAAAAGATGTCCGTGAGAAGCTGCTTTTTCGATTCGTCCATCGTCGCAACCTCTTGGGGATTATCCGGATCGGTGTTGACTTTGACGGAATACACCGCAAGCACCTCTTTCCAAACGGCACGGCTGCCGTTCATTTCAAGGACATCATAAGATACCGAGTTTTTTTCGTCCTGCAATTTGGTATCGTATTCGGTATTGATTTCCTGCACAACGGTCTGCATACTCATACCCGTGCCGGAATCCTCGCCTGAGAAAAAGATACCGAACACCGAGCCGAGAAGCATACCAATCAGGCAAATCACGATAATGACCAAAACCGCTATCCAGCCGCCTGCGGCGATTGCGGCGATCAATGCCTTTGTTCCGGCGATAATCGCCTTGACTGCAAGCGCTATCGCCCTTGCGATTGCTTTTGCCGTGACAACGGCGGCACGAGCCGCCGCCCGTGCCGCCTGAACTGCCCTTTGAGAAGCCTTGACCGTAGCCTGCGCTGTTTTCTGCGCTGCCTTTGCGGTACGCTGCGCTGTCTTGACGGTCGTTTTAGCGGTGCGCTCTGCGGTTTTTACCGTTTTCTGCGCTGTTTTCGCCGAGCCTTTCCCAACCGTCTTAATCGTCTTTTTTCCTGCGGAACGGGCAGACTCTTTTACTGCCTTCTTCGGCTGTTCCACCGCCTTGATACTCTGACCGACGCCTTTCCGTGGAGCTGCCGCCTGCGCCTGTTTTTGAAGCGACTGCGCCGCCCGTTTTTCCTTGAATTTCTGAATACCGTCCTTTGCCTTGACGATATTCTGCTTTGTCGCCTGAACGCCCTTGCGCCCCTGCTTGTCAAATTGGTGTACGGCTTCGTGGGAAACTCGGTCGATACCGCTTTCCAAACGGTTGGAAGCGTATTCCTCCGCACTGCTTTCAGGGACATCAACGGAGTGTTCCGCTTTTTCTTTGGTCTGGATAAAGGCGGATTTCATACGCTCGGCGGCAACCGCCGATTTATCAATCGTTTTGATCGTGCCTTTCAGAGTATCCCTTGTCTTAATATCCGGCATAGAAAACCTCCTTTCCAAGCGCCCGTGGACGCTTTGAAGTAAAAAAAGAGGGGAAAAGGTATCAACACCTTGCCCCTCAAAGTGCGAGGGCTGAAAAGCCGCTTAAATCAAGGACTTTTTACCCTCTATTTTTCGATTCTGTGCGCCTTTTTCTTGCGTACTCTGCCTGCTGCCTTTTGTATGCGATACCGGCGCACTTCTCACAATACTTTTTCCTGTTGCCACGCTTGATAATGGGAGCGCCGCAGAAAACGCACCTGTCAGGGTGCGTTCCAAGTATCTCCGCTTCCAACGCCGGATCTGCCGGAAGCACCGCATTGCGGAAATGCCTGCATAAAAGCGAGTAGGAGATACTCTGTACGCAGACGCAGCCTTCCCCTCATCAAGAAGCAGGCAGTTCCCGTCATCATAATTGGCGCACAGTCTTTTAATCAGGGCGTTAGCTCGGTATCTCTGCCGCCCCGTCATTTGCGGGAGCATTTGCACCACTGCTTTCTGTCACTTTTTTCGCCACAACGACAAGCCTTCCGTTCGTGCGGGAGTATTCACAGGTGGAAAGCGTGATCAGCTTGTCGCCGTACTCCGCTGATACGCCCGTGTCGTAAAGGGAAAGCTCCTTACATTTTTCAATATAAGTTTCAAATTCCTCCGGCGACTGAGCGTCCGTAAAGCGGTAATATTTGAAGGCTTCCGGGCTGTCGGTGTAGACAACGGTTTTGAAAACCGCAAGGATTTCGTACTCATTTTTCTTTGTCAGGGTATTAAAAGCAATCGTTTTATGTTCCCGCCAGAAATCCTCGTCCTTGAATTTTTCAAGGTCGGCGAACATCGAGCCGTTATTCATATGATGACCGTAGATCACTACATTGTCCGTGGGCTTTAAGACATCACAGTCCTCCTGCACATACGGGCAGCCGTAAGAACTGTATTCTTTATCAAATCCACGCTTTAGATAGTAGTTCGGACTATCCACCGTCTGCATAACGGGATAATTGATGTTCGTATCCTCCACGCAAATCCAGCCGACCAAATCATTGTTTTGACGGTACAGCTCGGTAAGCTCCGGCAGTATCGTCTTATCTTCTGAATAGATGATCGGCTCGGCAGGCTCGGTTTCGCTGTCCTCTACGAGCTGTACGAGAGAATCGTACATCTGCTCCTGATGTTCAGCCTCCCTGTAATGGTCGATAATGAAATAACTGCTGACGCCGAACAGGACAGTAAACGCCGCCATCAGAGCAATACAAATCTTTTTTCTCATTGCCATATCCTTTCTGAAACAAGGGACGGGAGCTTATGCGCTCTCGCCCGGTTTGGTTGTCATCAGCTTATACAGCTTCGTATTTTTCGGGAATTTATTTGCGAACGGCACAAGGGAGCTGCCCACCTTGATAAGCCCGTGTCCGGCTTCCACATTCGTAATATACGACATCTGAAGGTCGGAGATATTTAAGAGCTTCGCCAGCTCCAGCCTGTCCGTGGAAGCCTGATTAAGCATAATGATAAACTCGGAGTTTGCGAGCATTGTCCTCGCCGTATGGCTCTGCAAAAGGTCGTCCACATTCTGCGTAATACCCGTAGCATAAGCGCCGTATTTACGCACACGCTTCCAAAGAGTAAAAAGGAAGTTAGCGGAATACTCGTGCTGGAACAGCAGATAAATCTCATCAATAAAGATGAAGGTATTTCTGCCTTTCGCCCTGTTCTGCGTAATGCGGTTTAAGATGGAGTCGAGAACAACCAGCATACCGATAGGCATAAGCTGTTTGCCGAGGTCTAAGATGTCATAGCAGATCAGGCGGTTATTAGTATCCACATTCGTGTGCTTCGCAAAGGTGTTCAGGCTGCCGTTGGTAAACAGCTCGATGGCAAGGGCGATTTCCTGCGCCTCCGGCTCGTCCTGTTTAAGAAGCTCCGCCCTGAAATCCTGCAAGGTCGGCACTTCGCCCTGATAGTTATTCTGCTGATAGGTGCGGTATACGCTGGCGGTACAGCGGTCGATAATGGATTTCTGCTTTGCGCCGAGGTTGCTGCCGCCGATGAGCTGCTCGCACAGGGACATAATAAACTCCGATTTCAGAATGACCGGATTTGCACCGTCGCCGTATTCCTTCGTCATATCCATAGCGTTGATGTGATTTTGGGAAGTAGCGGAGATATGGATTACCTCACCGCCGAGCGCCTTCACAAGCTGTGAATATTCCCGCTCCGGATCAATGATGATAACATCGGAATCCGAGGAAAGAATCACATTCTCAATCTCGCCCTTTGCGGCAAAGGACTTACCGCCGCCGGATACGCCAAGAATAAAGGAATTACCGTTGAGAAGCTGCTTGCGGTCGGCGATAATCATATTTTTGCTAATCACATTCTGCCCGTAGTAAATACCGTTCTCGTGAAAAATATCCTGCACTCGAAACGGGATAAACACGGCAAGGCTTTCGGTCGTAAGGGTACGGAAGGTATCAATCTTCCGCACACCAAACGGCATAACCGTATTCAGCCCGTCCACCTGCTGGAATTTCAACACGCCGAACTGACAAAGGTGCTTTCTCGCCGTGGTAAGCAGCGCTTCCGTATCGTTATCAAGCTGTTCTTTGGAATCCGCCGTATGCACAAAGGTAATCACGGCGAACATCATTCTCTGATCCCTCGTCGTTAAATCATCGAGAAATTCCTTCATTTCCTTTTTCTGCTGTTCCATATCATAGGGAACGGTCGCCGAAAAGTTATTGTTGGAGTTCTGCCGCCTCTGCCAGTTGGTAATGTTCGTCTCTACGCCGAGCAGACGGTTTTCCGCTTCCCGTACCGCTTCGTCCGTTGGTACGGGGACAACATCAATCGACATCATCAGATTGCGGTTGAGGTCAGTCAGCTCCGCCACCATACTGTCCTTGATATAGGAAGCGTACTCACGCAAAAAAAGGACTCTCCCGTAACGGTCGCCCATTTTGAAGTAGTCCTTTTCAAATTCCATTGAGTCGGGACAGATATAGTCCTTGAAGCTGTGTCCCTTTTTGCGGGTTTCCTTTATATCAAAGTGGAAAGAGGATTCCTCGCCCACACGGTAAAAGTCGTGGAAGATACGCAGCCTTTCATCGGTTTCCAACTCCACGCACTGGCTGCCGAGCCTGCCGAAGTGAGCGATCAAGTCAGCGCCCACACGGGCAAAATAATTCCTTGCGTCCTCAATATTCTTCTTGTTGACGGAAATCGTCATATACTTATCCTGCACGATGGCGTTTGCGCCTGTCGCTTTCTCCAAAAGGATTTTATTATACTCCTCACGGTATTCATCAAGGCTGTCGCCTTTCATCGGGATAAGAATGTTGTTCTCAAAGTCCAGCCGATTTAAACGGCGGTTGTTGATTGTGATTTTTGTCGTTGCTCCGGAGTCGAGGGAATTGAGCAGCTCTGAGTATTCAAGGAACATCGCTTCCTTATCCTCACGGCTGGCAACCGCATAGTTAATATCGGAAAATTTATAGGTCTTGGAAAACTTGTCTTTTCCAGTCTGAAAGATACCGTCGTCATAAATGGCGGTAATGGGGATCACATCCTGAACGCCCTTCGGCACAACAAACTTTTCTTTTTCCTGTTTGCGGAGATTGGTAAGTGTTTTAATCATTCGATTTCATAGCCTCCTTTGCTTTTGCTTCGATACTCGGCTTGAACAGCTCGCAGTAGGTATTCGTTGAACGGAAAGTGAGCTTTTTCGGCATTAAGAACTCCGATTTAATCCACGCATAAATGAATTTCTCTGCGGTCATTCCGTTATATTTAACAAAACCAAGAGCCGCAAAGGGGGCGGCTCCCAAAATGCACATCCACGATACGGTTTCCGTGCCGACATAGGGCTTGAGCAAGAAATAGATACCTACCGCCACTACGCAGGCACAGGCAGAAAAAATGAACTGCCGCAGTGACAGTCCAAAAAACATCGCTTCTGTGTAATTCCTGATTTCTCTATTGATTTTGACTTCCATTTAGGAACTCCTTTCTTTTCGTTTTTGTGCCTGCCGGATTTCATCGGCGCAGACACATTCGTCCGCAAGGCAAGTAACTTTGCCTTTCCGCCGCCCTCCGTAATACAGGCAATATCTGCAATCGCAGTCCGCAAGGGTGTAGCCCTTGAATTTGTTGTATATTCGTTTCATTCTGTTCTCCTTACAGCCCCATCATCTCACGGATAATCCGGTCAGACATTCGCACTGAGCCGACCAAAACGAGCATATTAAAGAGCAGCTCGCCGATATAAGCCCATACCTGCGTAACTGCTGCCGCATTTGGATCGACCACAGGCGGGGAAGAAGCGAACAGTGAGAAGATAATGCAGGCTAAAACAATCACTGCCCCTTCAAGACACACGGCGCAGTAGCTTTTGATAAACGATTTACCTACATTCTGACTCGGTTCTCCCGCAAAGGTGGAAAGCGGAATCGGGGCGAGCGCTGTATACATATATAATTTAAAAAATCTCCCATACACCGTCATAATGAGCAGGAATGACATTATTGTGATGAATAAGCCGCCGATAAGTGTAACCGCCCATAACGGGATACTCTCGAAAAAGCCGCAGCTTTCTATGGTGTCAATCATTTCCTGCGGCAAGGTTGTCTGCTGTGCCGAGGTAAATCCGGCTGCGGTCATAATTGTGCCGATTGTACCCTGAACAATATTGAAAAGGGCAAGCATTAGCTCCATACCATAAGTAATCGCTGCTTTTGCAATAGCAAATCGGATAAAAAGCTTTACAGCGTGTTCTGGTTTTTTTACCTCAGCAAAACTGCCGCAAGTACGCACCATACCGACCACAAAAAACAGCACCAAAAGCGCAAGCCCTATCGCCTGCACTGCGCCGTTGATATTGACAATGACCGCCCATATCCCGCCGCCTTTGAAGTTCTGCGGCGTAGTCGTAATAAGCTGCCATATCTCAGCGAGTTTTTCATTCCAAGTTTCGAGGGCGTTCTGGAGATTCTGAACTACCCAGTTATCACTCAATTTTGTAGCACCTCCTTAAAAAGAAAAATGGGGCGTTCCTGAAAAACAATCCAGAAACGCCCCTGAGCGTCGTTTGCGTAAGGGTTAGCCCGTAATCAGAGTGAGGATTTCTTTCGCAAAAACGATAATGATACCGCCCGCCAGCGTCAGAAATCCGTTCGCACGCTGCGAGGGATCGTGGGATTTCAGGGAAAGTCCTACCTGAACGATACCAAAACCGAGCAGGATCAGACCAATCGCACGGATAAAGCCGAAGATGAAATCGGACAGGTTGTTGACAACGGTAAGCGGATCGCCTGCGGCGAAAGCCGTTGTAGACATCGCAAAAATAGCAGTCAGGCTTAAAACCGCCGCACAGTAATAACGAAAGCCTTTCTTTACCTTTCCGGTCATCGGCAGTTTGCGGGTTTCTTTCTTCTGAGTCTTATGAAAAATATTCATTCTGTTTTCCTCCAATCAATTTGATAAGTTCTCAAAGTCCTCATCGGACAACAGCTCGTAAGTCGTTTCCGAAAGCTCCATTTCGGGAACGCTGTCGAGATCAACATATAGAGTTTCAATCGTCGCCACATTTTTTGTGACTTCGCCGTGCTGATACACGCCACCTTTCCCGTCTGCGGTATATGCCACATTCGGGTGTTTCAAAATGTCGTACTTCAAATCCATTACCGGAAGCTCGCCACGGATAAACAAAATAGCGTAGCGGTTGTCAAGCATTCTCACTTCATCAGGGGTAAGCAGCTCACGACCGGAAATCTGATAATTGGTCGAGTAGTTTCCGCTCCGCCCCTCGCTTTTCCCGTAGGTGTTCGTATCAATCGTTTCCTTGCCTAAAAGCTCGGACACATACTTGTGCGTACTCTGCTCATTGCCGCCGAGATAGAGAAATTCATCGCAGTTGCCTACGATGGATTCCCATTGCTTTTCAAAAAGGGCTTTGAGCTGTGCCAGATTTTGCAGGATAATAGATACCGACACGCCTCTTGAACGCATAACAGATAGTATCTTGTCAAAATCGTCGGGCAGCGAAACATTCGCAAATTCGTCCATCAGGAAATGGACGGGTATGGGCAAACTGCCGCCGTGAATATGGTCGGCAGAATAAAAGAGCTGCTGGAAAAGCTGCGTATAAAGGATACTGACGAGGAAATTAAAGCTCGAATCATTATCCGGTATCAGCGCAAACAGCGCCGTTTTCTTCTCGCCCATTGAAGCAAGGTCAAGCTCATCGGCGGAAGTCAGCGCCGCTAAGCTTTCAAGATTGAATTTCTCCAATCTTGCGGCAAGGGTAATCTGAATGGATTTGAGCGTCTTTGCCGAACCGGAATGGTAGGAACGATAGTATTTCAGGGCAATGTGGTCGGGATTATCCATTTCCAAATCGGCAAACAGATTATCGAGGGGAGAAGGTCTGTTGTCCTCCTCGTCCTCAATCGCCGCCGCCCTGAGCATTTCCATTACCATTGCAAAATTCTGTTCCTCCTCCGGTGCTTCGTAGTGCAAATAAAAAATAAGGGCGAGTAAAAGCATACTCGCCGCAGTATCCCAAAAAGGATCATTGGATTGAGAGCCTTTCGGGGTGGTACTCTTAAAAAGGTTGGTCACAAGGCGCTGAATATCGTTGTCGTTTCTGAGATAGACAAACGGGTTGTAGCAATGGCTTTTCTCCATTGAAATCAAGTCCAGCACCTTGATCTCATAGCCTGCTTTTTCAAGCAGATTGCCGACATCACGCAGAATTTCCCCTTTTGGATCTAAAATTACCTGAGAGGAATTGCTTGTCTGCATTAAATTCGGCTTGCAATAGAATCTTGTCTTGCCTGCGCCGGAGCCGCCGCACACCAGAGTATTCAGATTCCTCCGGTGCTTTTTCGCATTGAGTCCGATTCGGACATTCTGCGTCATCAGCTTATTTTCCGAGGGCGGGCTTTGACGGTACTTTTTGTCAATGGCTTTTGCGCTGCCCCATTTCGCTGAGCCGTGTTCCTCACGCCTGCGGTAGTTCCTCCGTGTGGACAAATAAATTCCAATCCCCATTCCGTAGAGCAAAAGCAAAACGAGGACAGTTTTTAAGCTGTCCCCGCAAAGCTCGATATGGAACGGATCATTGAATGCCGTCAAAAGGCTCGGCAGTATCTCCGGCAGACCGCCCTTGACGGACGGTGCTATCAATAAGCCGAGCCACACAACGGGAAGAATCCCAATAACCGCAAGGATAATCGCAGACTGCTTGTTGCTATCTCGATTCACGGCAGGATTCCTTTTCTACTACTTTGAACTTGCGTCTTGGGGCGTGACCGATTTTAATAATCAGATCGTCTACGGCGTCGGTGGACTTGCCCTCTTTTTTGAGGTCGGTCTTTTTATCGTTCAGGGAACGGATTACAACACCGTGTTCATAATCGTCCAAAGCGATATGGTAGAGTTCTTCTTTCATCGCAGCTACCTCCGGTTATCTCTCCTGTTCCTTTGAGCGCTCCGCCCGCTGGCGGTACAGCTCGTCGGAAACACGGGCGGTAATTTCCTTAAACGCCTTCTGCGTCTTGCCGAGTTCAGCTTTAATTTCTTTCGGCTCTTTGTTTTTCAGTTCGTCGGGGATACGGTCAATCGCAAAGTTCTGCGTATCGACGCCGTATTTCTTACAGAGCATATATCCAATGCACACCGCCTGAAATCCCATATCCCTGCGGCTGTAGTATACCTCGCTGTTCATAGAAAGCTCGGCGTGACCGAGTTCCTGAGCGACGCACTGGCAGAGGGCAACGCTGTCGCCGATGTCCCGCTTCACATAAAGCGTCTGATCTTCATTTTTATAAAAAGCGCCCATATCGGGATAAGGCAGCTCATTGGTGCTTTCAATGTTGATCGGGGCGCTGTCGAGCATAACCGCCACCAGCTTTCTCGGATCACGGTTAGCGGTCGGGGCGGCGGGGCGCTTGCCGTTGGTCTGCGAAACATCCAGCACTCTTTTCAAGTTGAAATCAATGCCGATTGTCCCGTCTTTCTTTGTGTACTCATACGGATCAAGGATAATAAAGGTCTTGGAGCCTTTATTGACCTTTACGCCCTCAGCCGCCCAATCGTCAAATTCCTTGATCTGGCTTGCCTGCGGGAATTGCTTATACATCAGCAGCGCATTGTTCGCCGTGTACCTGTCCATACGGCTCTGCACATCAAGGTAGGCTTTGAATTTTTCCGGCGACTGCACCACTTCCAAAGCGGTATTGTCGAGCAGTTGATAAATGGCTTCTTTCTCCGCCTTTTTCTTGGCGGCGTATTCCTCCGGCGAAAGTCTCGGCGGTCTTGCGCCGCTACTTTGCTTATTCTTAAAATCGTTGGTCATATCTTTTTACCTCTCTTTTGATAGATTTGATTTTTGCGGGTGCGGGGCGCTAATCTGCCCCAACGCCTGTACTGTGCGGTTTTCTTCTTTGGAAGTGGTCGGCTCGCTGCGCTCTGTTCCTTTTTCTGCTTTCGCCGCCGCCCTATATCTGCTGAGATTTTCTTTTACAGACGATTTCACACGGGAAACTCTGAGCTTATCCGCCGTATCCATCGCCTTTTGCTCCAAAGACGCAAATCCTTTCTGCGCTTTTTCAAATAAACGGGACAACCTTGATAATACGCCTTTATCCGTTTTGGAATGTTCCGCTTCCTTTGCGGCTTTCCCCATAAACAGCAGCCCCATATTTTTCAAATGTCCCTTTGCACCCTGAAGCTCCGTCTGCATAGCGGACAGCTTTTTTGTATCCTGCGCCATCTCTTTTGACATTCTGCCAAACATAGCAGACAACTTATCCAGCGCTTCGGGGATTTTCATTGCCCTGACCGACTCGGCGAGGGCGTCCCTGCCTCTTTCCCGGAACGCCCGCACAGCGTTCCCGGCTGACTGGATCAGATTGTCCTTCATCTTTTTGACTGCGGAAAATCCCTGACGGATTTTGCCCTCCGTTTTTTCCACAAGGGTATGGCACTTGCTCCGCAGCGTGTTGTTGTGGATCAGATTGATTTCACGGCGCATATCCTGAAGCTCGCCGAGCATTTCTGTCAGCGTTTCTTCCATACCTCCGATATAGCTTACCAGCGACTGCACCTCGCTTTTCTCTTTCATCAAGCCGTTTTTATCGAGTGTGCCTAACAGCTCCACGATCTGCGGGTGTTCCTTTAGTTGATCCATTTCGCTCACCTCTCTTTCGGCTTCTTGGATTTCTTCGGCTGCCTGTGAACGGTCTGCCGATTGGCTTCCGGGGTTTTCGGCTTCTCTTTGGAAACCTCCGGCACAGTACGCTCTGCTTCCTTTTCCGCTTTGGCAGCCGCCTTGTATCGGTCGAGCTTTTCCTTAACCGAAGGCTTCTTATCCGCCGCCTTTGCGACACCCTTATCAGTGTGCGTACCTGTCGTTTCTAAGTCTCGCTCGGACAGAGGGCTTTTGTCCGTCTTTGCGACTGAGGGGTTTTGGTGGGAATTTTCCTCCTTCTGCATTGGCTTTCCCATCGCTTCCTCCACGATGATCTCGCCCCTTGATTTCGTAGGCACTTCATTGGCAGCCGCTTCACGGTCTGCCACATCTTTTTCCGCTTCGGAAACAATGGAAGCCTTATCGACTTTACCGAGTTCAAAGCGGTCGGAAATACGCTGGATTTTCGCAGCGTCCTCCGCACGGGCGATAATATCGACCATCGCCGTATCGCTCTTGGTGTTTTTATCACGCAGAACGCAGTAAAGGACGCCGTATCGTTTTGCCTGTTCGGTAAACTTCGGCAGGTCTTTCTGCTGGAATGAAAAGACCTTCAGCTCCTTGCCGGACTTAATCATATTGGTAAGCCGTGCTTTCCCTCGTGTCTTATTCGACTGGCTGATCTCCTGCTTCAGCACGGAAGCTAACAGAATAGCGATATTCTTCGCCGCCGAGCCTGTGAGCCGGACAGCCACTTCAAATCCTTCAAGCGATAGCCTAACGATTTGTTCTGCTGCGTCACCGCCGTTGTTCATAGTTTCGGGACTCCTTTCTTTGAGATTTTTCTTCCTCTGCCTTGACTTGCGAAAGGGTATCGGCAATTACGCCTGACCGCTTTGCAATTCCATCGCAGAGCTTTACTTCTTTGCGAAGCTCTTTCAGGCGTTCGGAGATAGCTGAAATTTTTATCTTTGCCGCCGACAGCCGTTCATCTGATATATCTACCTTTCGTATTTCATTTCGGAGATGTGTTCTGTCGGCGGTAAGGGTTTTGATTTCGTCCTCAACCGACCGCTTATATGAAAAAAGCTGCTCATCCGTACCGATCTGGTGCTTGCCGAGCAGCGTTACCTGTTTGGTGAGTTCGTCCATCTTCATCAGATCGTCTTTGAGAAGATAGTGAAGCCTCGCCGTATTCTGTTGTTTCTGATTGTGCTTCGGAAGGTAGCCGAGCCGATAGCAGTAGTATAGATACAAGCCATACAGACCGCCGACCTTTTGGATTTTGCTTTCTCTTGTGGGCAGGCGGTACTGCCGGACAATATAGGTCTTTGGCTGGAACGGCTTGAACACGATATTATCCCGGTTGGCAATCAGCCGTTCAAGGATTTTCTCTTTGGTGTATTCCTCGCCGAGCCGGTAAGTCCGTATCGGTTTTTCACTGCCTTTCGGTGTGACCGTAGCGTACTTACGATTGGGACTGAAATTCGAGTGATAGCCCATCACGCCCAGTTCATATTGGAACTGCCGCAGGTTGCGGCTCATCGCAATCGCTTCGTCAATCGCTTTCTTTGCGTTGTTGTATCGGGTAGGCATACCCGCCTCGTCCTTCATCGTAAGATAGGCGGGCGATCTGTGCAGCTCCGGCTTTTCTACAATGGACAGCTTATGTTCCAAGCAGATCTCATCGGCGATATGGCGGAAGTAGTACCAAGACTTTTCTTTGTCTTTCAGCCGCTTCCCATCGGCAAAGGAAACGGAGTTGATGACAAAATGGCAGTGGAGATGTTTCGTGTTCAGATGGGTAGTAACGACCACCTGAAACCGCTTGCCCCACATCTTTCTTGCAAACTCCATTCCGATCTGCTGCGCCTGTTCGGGCGTGACCTCGTTTTCCTTAAAGCTTAGATACCCGTGATACGCCTGAATCCCGTCCGTCTTGCCGAACTGTTCCTTGACGGTAATGAACTGGTCACGAGCCATCGCCACATTGCAGTTGATCCCGTCACAGAAAAACTCGTGTTCCGTTTTCTCCTCGTCCTTCGCATAGGCAAGCACATCTTTGAGCGCCTGATAATCTTCGGCAGAATATTCGGGGTTGGCGGTCTTTTCAGGATTGGTCGTATAGTCCAGTACCTGACCGAGCCGGACGCTTACCTTCCAAAGCTTTGTTACTGCCATTTCAATCCGCTTTTTTCAGGGCGCAGAAATTCACGCTCAATCGCCGCCTGAAACTTGTGCCACCTCAGCGCCTCGTTCTTCAGCATTTGCGAATCCACAAAGCCGAGGGCGTTCGCTTTAATGGCAAGCTGATTGATGTTGTTGCCGATAGCGGAAAGCTCCCGCATAGCGTCATAAAATCTCTCGTCCGGTTTTTCTCTCGGCTCATAGCCACGAATCAGCAGGCGAATCAGCGCCGCTTCGGTCAGGCAGGCTTTCTTTGCTTTCTTCTGCAAGTCCTGAGCTTCCTGACGGTCAAACCAAATATGTTTGTCTACATTCCGCTTCCTCATTTCTCATCGTCCTCCTTTCGGGCGGTAGAGCCGCCGTGGATTCGATTGATCTGCATAAGGCACATTATCGAAATACCGATAACGCCGCCGAGCAGGAAGCCTATCATAAAGAATAGAAATTCGTGCATAGTCAAAATCCTTTCCTGTATTGGGGTATTAGGGGCAGCCCCTAACGAGCTTTTACTGTTTGAATCCCGTTTGGGGATACAAACAGTCTGCTCGCTAAGCTAACGCAGACCTGTCGGGCTGCCCCGTATTTTCCTGATATTTATCGTTCTTTGTCCGCCCTGTCTGGCTTGAACGGCTCGATCTCAATCCCGTGTGCGGTTTCGTGGAATCGCTCAGGATACCGAAAAAGCCGTTTGTACTTCAGTAGTTGTTCGCCTGATAAGCTGCTGTATTTCTCATCGGCGACATTGGAACGGGCAATAAAAAAGTCGCCGTGAATGATGTCGGCGACCTCTCTTGAATCTTCAATTAAGAAGCATTTTTCTATTTTCCAACCGTCCTTACCGCCCATTTCGTCCGCCATCAAGCCCTCCATTCTCAGGCACGGATCAACACCGTCCAGAGAAGCACCGTAGATGGAATAGCCGCCCATACGGGACTGGAACGCTTTGTTGTCCGAGCTTACTTCGTAAGTCCGTTCAAATTTGCTGTACGGTTTTTTGAAGGTATCGGCGGTAAAAATGATATGTGCGGTAAGGTGCTGCCTGTTGTTTTCCGCTTCCCGAAAAAGGGATTTCAGGTCGCTGTAACTCATCTGTGTGCGCTTCGGCGGCTGGTAGACCGCCCGATTCATCAGCAGCTTTTCCTGCTTCCCGTCACGGTTGCAGACGATAGCGGCGTCATCTTCAAAAGGCATATACTCGTCTAAACCGCCTCCGCCGACCAGCGCTTTCATTGCTTCATAGGTATTCGGTATCTCTTTCACAATCGGAGATTTGCCGACCGGAACGAGCAGAACTGAGATTTTCTCCTGCCCGGCAAGCGATAGGAAGCGGTCGCTGACCTGCGTTTTTTCCGGCTCAAAATCGACCTTCTGAAAACCAAAGCTGTCGCAAAAGTGGAAGTAGCTTTTTCCGGTATTCCCGTCAATGATCTCCACCACATCGGACACGGACATCGACCGTCCTTTATATCCTGCGGGGTGTTCAAGATTGAAAATCTCATAGAGTTTTTCCAGCGTGAAGCAGTTTACTTCTCCCTCGAACACCTTATCGTAGAGGCTGCTGTCGATTTCTGAGCTGCCCTGAAATTTGGGCAGGCTCTCATAATTCATAAAGGCGACATTGTTGGCGTCACGCTTCATATTGATCTGATAAATTCGCACCTTCAACGCTCATAGCTCCTTTCTTTGGATTTGTAGAGTCCAAGCTGTATGCAGAGGTAATCGTTATAGTCCTTGCCTTTCTTCGGCGGCTCGTCAAAGACCTCATACTTGTTTCCGAGCAGTTCTTTTAAGGTATTGGCACAGAGCCTTCCCGTTTTATCATTGTCCAAGTGCAAATGAATCGTCTTGATAAACGGATTTTTCTCAAGGAAAACGGAAAGCGCAATCGGAATTTTACTGTCTTTGCTCTCTTTCTTCGGCTGATACACACCCGAAAGAGAGAGCAGATTTTCCGATTTATAGTCCTTACCCTGAGCTTTCAGCAAAGTGGCATAGGACAGCAAATCAATGGCGGCTTCAAATAAATGCACCGACTGGCAAGGCTCTTTTGCAAGCAGGCGAAAGGAATATTGCTTGTCGCTTCCGTATGCGTCTCCCTTAAAGGTGCTGCTTCCTAAACCACGGTAGGCGGCATACTTTAGCGTCCCTGTTTCGTCCTTCCCGACAAAAACCGCATTATGATAGCGCCCGTTGCTTTCAAAAATCACACCGTCCGCAATGCACTCCTGAATAATCTGATAGTCAATGCCACGATTAAAAAGATACTGTATTACTCGTTTACTGTCTTGATATTTTTCCGGCAAACGCAGTACCTTTGGCTCATTTTTTTCTTCTTTTTTCGGTGGCGGCGTCCAATTTGCCAATTCTTTTCCCGTAAGGATTTCCACTGCGTCCATAAAAGAATAGTTCCTGACTTTTATCAGATAGTCAAGAGCATTATAACCGCCGAAACCTTGCGACCACCAAAACCATTTACCATTGGACATTTTCAAGCTGTCGTGGTCAACGGTACGATATACATTTCTCGTCCCCTTGACTTCTTCAACATTATCCGGCTCAAACTTTCTCAGATAGGTTAAGAGGTCAATCTGCCGAGCTTGTTCAATCACCTCCGGCTCAATATATGGCATATCAAATCTTCCTTTCCCTGAGAAGCTCAGCGACTTTCTTGATGGAATCCTCCATATCTTCCACCTCGATATTCATCATCCACTCGTCCCAAGACAGCTCCAATACATTCTTTGTTTTCATCAGGGAGCTTACCATTTCTGGCGGGAACTCCGTGTTCTCCACATAGTCGTACAGCTCACACATAAAGATAAACTGCTTATCGTTTGTGATGATTGTGACCTGCGGCTGGCAAAGATACCGCTTCACATATCGGATCAATTCTCTTTCAAGCTGGCATTGAAGCACCAGCATATCCGCACGGACTGTTTTTAATTTACACACCATTTTTCTCACCTGCTTCCTCTGTTTTTATCCCGTTTGAGTACATCGTTTGCCCTTGTTTCAATGGAATCCCGAATGGTATCCATATGCTCAACCTCTCTGTCCTTAAACTCCTTATAGACATCATCAAGCGGGCAGGGGGATCGGAGCAACGCCTTTGCCTGTTTCGGAGAAAGCTCCAGTTCCTCCATACACATCACAATGTCCTCTCTCATCGTATACTCGTAGGTATGATTCAGAATTTCCTCCGGCGGCTGAGTAAGCAGCCAGTCCCTGTACTTGTCCTGCTCGGCTTTCATCTTGTCATAGAGCAGGGCGTTGTAGTCTGTTTCGCCCATAGCGAACACCTCCTTAAACAAAAATATAGCCGCCTGATTTTTGTAAAAACCAAGCGGCTATGTAATGAATTTGTTATTTTATAAGTCCTAATTATTTTCAAATTTCATAGGTGTATATCGTATACCATCCGAAAGTTGCTCCGTATCGGTATCTACGAAACCCAGTTTATGATAGACCGGAACTGCATACGGAGAAGAATTTACTGTAATGGTTTTGCTTGAACTATTTTCTCGTAGGAAGTCCCACAGCTCCCTACCAATGCCTTGTCTTTGATACTGTGCTTTCACAAAAAAGCAACAGATATGCTTCCGGTTTTCGTTTGTTGCGATAACTCCCTTTAGTTCTTCTTCGTCATAAGCGCCCCAAAATTCTAATGTTTTGATGATCTCTTTGTTCTCAATAAAATCCTGAAACGACTTAACTCCTTCTTCAGAATAATCGGGAGCCTCAAATTGTAAAAAAGTTTGCCAAATCAAGTCAATGGCATTTGTAATTTGAGTATCATCTATTTTTTTGACTTCCACACTAAACACCTCGTAAATATTCGTTATGACCGTTCCTTTTCAATCACATAGTTATTTTTTTGTTAACTTTACTGGCAACACCAAAATGGCTAATATCGCAGCTATAGTGTATATAAAGAATATTATTATTGTTATATTCATATTTGCTTCAAGCAGATATAAAATTACGGAAACAATAATACCGATAACCGCAAACAAAGCACATAAATTCCCCGCAACATTATTTGCATAGTCCCAATTTTCTTTATTTTCCATTATTTTTTTATTGTGGTATCCTACCCTAAAATCAGGAAATTGAGTATGCTTTTTCTTTAATACAACTGATAAAATTCCTAAAATAAATGCAAAAACAATATAGAGCATAATCAAAATGATTTTTCCCATGAATACTCTACCTCCCACACAAACTCACATTTGTATTTTGATTATTATATCACAGAATTGTGTCTTTTTCCACCTTGCCGTGATAGATATAGCCGCCTGATTTTTTGTAAAACCGAGCGGCTATGTAAAAAAGATGTTCAGTTTTTAGAACGATTTGTTTTGCAAGCTGTAAGCCATTTATCTCGACAACTTAGGATTTGTTGACTATAATTTGAACTTGCTTGTTACTTCATCCCCACTTAGGATTACCCATCAACATATCTATTACATGATGTCTGTCCCATACAGCAGCAATTTCTAAATTCTTACATTCATCATATGAACATGAACGAATTTCGCCTTTATAGTATATGCTCCCTTTTCCTGTTATTTTATCAATGACGCATTTAGGGGGAGCCCATGCCTCATCTGCATTTTTAAAGCCTTTATGCCCTACTACTTTCCACTTCCCATCGTACAATAAATCCTCATATACACATATAAAACGATAATAACTTACTGTATCCGGTAATTCAGAAATATCATTATAAATACCGCAGTAAATTGCCAAAGTATATTCTTTAAACAATCGTCCATATGCGTTTTTTCCATTAGGAAGAGGTATTTCATAAATATCGCCAAGTTTTAACTTCTTCTTCATTTCGCATCTTCCTTATACTTCTTTTTCTAATTCAGTGGTATACAAATCAATAAATTCAGATTTGTTCGTACTATTACGGTAGAAGTTCTATTATCCTGTTGTTGATTTCTACTTCCAATGTTACACCGTATTCCATAATCCGTGACTGACTGCTTTTCAATAAGTTTAATATAAGTTGGTCTGGTTTTTCCTTAAAAGTAACTCGTAAAATAATTGGACATTTCAAATATTCATTTTGAAATTCTGCACTCTTAGTATACTTCAAATATGCTTCAATTTTAGCCAACAATGCTCTTTGAGTTTTTTCTTCTCCATCAATAAAACCATAGCAAATCAAGAACAGTACAATCTCTCCTGTTTTCTTTTCTGCCATAATATCAATAGAGTATAAATCTCCAAACATTTCTTCTATCGTCATATGATAATTCTCCCGTTTTGTTTTCCACAAATTCCAATTCTCCGGTCAACAACTTAAGATTTGTATGTGCTTTACAAGAACCAATTTAGTGGATTTAGTAATTCAACGAAAAAATGTAGAAAAGTATCACGAAATCTTTCTTTGGCATATGTTTTCCCTTTTCTTAGAATAAAAAGAGCCCGAACAAATGAGATCAGTGTAATCATAGGAATGTATAGCACTAATACCAAGATTATAATCCAAAATACTTCCACAGATTTTCTCCCTACCAAACTTAGAATTACTTTTTTCTTTTAAATGGAGCAATAAACAGTATTATCATTATAATAACATATATCCCATAGAGAATATATGTAATGATATTGCTCCAGGGAAAACTTGCCTGGGGGTTATTTAAAGCAACAACAAAAAAGATAATAGCAATTATCAGCATAATAACAGCAACAATTCTTGAAGATTTTTTTGTCATAAGATTACTCCTTTCAAATTACTGTTGTAAATTCAACTAATTAGTTATAGTTCACAATAGCTTATTATCGCAAAGCTTCGTTATTTAGTCCAAAGGAGATAATTCCATTTTCTGTATATCATCTATCTTAACTATTGCTACATTTGGACTATCTATAAGACTTATTAATATCGATTCGTCTTCATAAAAGTCATCATTGTACAAACCTTCGAGAGTAGTTCCGTCTATGAGCGTCACTACCACAATATGCTCAGATAATTGTATGTATCTATTGTGGAATTGCTCAGCTTTAAAAAATTTATCCATCGCAACTAACTTTCCATATTTAATAAATACTTCTTAATTTTAGACTACTTTTCATCCTCTGATTTATCTTTTTTTGTAAGATCATCTACAAAGGAGTTCCATGCTTTTCCTTTTAAGAACACTGCTACACATACAATAAGTATTGCGATAATCAATAATACGATTTCCATAAACATACCTCCTATAAAACAAATTCCAATTTGTATTTTGATTATTATATCACAGAATTGTGTCTTTTTCCACCTTGCCGTGATATGTAAAGGCGGTATGAGATGATTCCCATACCGCAAAAAGCCTATCTCTCGTAGACTTTTTCCTTTGTGATAGGTACGCTGTCGCCCTCATCAGGCGCACCGTCCACCAGCTCATTTTCCCGCTTATCCACATTGAGTAAGCCGTTAAGGACATTGAGCCGATTTGTCTTTTCGGTCAGTTCTTCTTCCTTGTCAAACGGTTTCTCAACCTCTGCTTTCGCAGTGGCGAATTGCTGTTCAAGAGTTGAAAGCTCTCTGCTTTTCGCCTCCAGCCGTTCAGGGATTTTCTCAATGGCATTATCGATTCGGGTAATGTTGCCGATAGCGTCCGTGCCTAAAGAGACGGAACGGGAAAGGCTGCCCTTGATTTTTACCTGATAGGCTTTCTCAAAGGTATCAAAGGAAAGCTCCAAATCAAAGCCTCTGTACTTGCCGAGAGGGACGGGATCAGGCGATGTCATCTCTTTGCAGGCGTCAATGATTTTCTGTCCGCCTTCCGCTTTTTCGGAATAAGAAACACCCTTAACCTCAATTCCCGCAAAGGTATCCTCAAGAGGTTTCGGGTGTTCTTTTGCAATTGATCTATCCTTTTCCAGTCCCGCAATCGTCTCTTTTATCCGGGCGATTGTTGTCGGGTAATATTTGATGATTTTGTCCTCCAACTCATATTTTTCGGAGAGATAATTGGACTTCAAAAGGCGCAGCTTCTGCACCTGAATATCCAAGTCCATTTTCTCCTTGATGTGCGGATTGTCCGCCGCAAGCATTTTGATCTCCGCATAGGAAAGAGCAGTAGCGTCCACATCTTCGCAGGAACGCACGGGCGATTTGCTCGTCATAATCTGACTTGCGAACTTCTGCTTGCCTTCAACGAGCTGCCAGCAGTATGCGTCAAAAGTGCCTTCCGTAACATAGCGGTACAGACCGACCTTTGGGTTTTCGTTGCCTTGTCGCACTGTTCTTCCGGCTCGCTGCTCCAGATCAGCAGGTCGCCACGGACAGTCAAGGTCGTGGGAAGCGATGATCTTATTCTGCACATTTGTTCCTGCGCCCATTTTCTGCGTACTGCCCATCAGGATTCGCACTTCGCCACGGCGCACCTTTTTGAACAGCTCCTGCTTCTTCGTCTCGGTATCCGCTTCGTGGATAAACTTGATTTCCGATTCGGGAATACCACGCTCGATCAGCTTCTGTCGTATATCCGTATAGACGGAAAATTCGCCTGCTCCCTTTGGAGTGGAAAGGTCGCAAAAGAGAAGCTGCGTCAACTTTTTATCGCTGTTTTCCTCCCATATACGGAATACTTCATTTACGCAGGCGTTGACTTTACTGCCTTCCTCATCGGGTAACATTGGATTCATCATTCGCTGGTCAAGGGCGAGCTTCCGCCCGTCGTTCGTAACTTTAAGCATATTATCTACGCTGGAATCCACACCGCCGCCCCTTATCTTTTCGGCTCGTTCGCCGAGAGAAGCGACCATTTCCTTCTGCACCTGTGACGGCTTCACGGCGATGTTATGATACTCCACTTTCGGTACGGGAAGATCGAGCATATCCGCCGTTTTGATGTCCGCCACCTGCTTGAACATCGCCATCAATTCGGGCAGGTTATTGAATTTTGCAAAGCGTGTTTTCGCTCTGTATCCTGTTCCTTCGGGTGTAAGCTCAACTGCCGTGACCGTCTCGCCGAACATCGACGCCCAAGCGTCAAAGTGCTGTAAATCGTGTTCTTGAAGCGTTCGGTACTGCAAATACCGCTGAATCGTATATAACTCATAAGGTAGGAAACGCCACGCCATACTTCCTTTCGTCCGTGGTCTTGGCGTAACCCCCTCCAGAACCGTGCTTACACCTCTCGATGTACACGGCTCGCCATCTTTCATAGTTTAAGTGATTTTGTCTTTGCTTCTTCGTAGCATTTCGGACAGAGAGCCAATGACTTCCGCCTTTTCAGTAACATCAGTTCATCAAATTCATTATCAGTGTTCAAATCTTTTAAGCGCTTTACATGGTGCATATACACTTTCACGGGGTTTGCTCCGCACATCTCGCATTGTCCGCTTTTTAAACGTCCTGCAAGACTATTCGGTTTTATCTGCCCTCTGTATTTCGGCATAATGTCTACAAATTCAGGTGCGATATTGTTATTACGCCTAAATCCTTCATTGTAAAACTCACACCGCTTTGTTCCACTCTTGGTTTTGTAATCTGCGCCAAAGTCGCCCTTTACGCTACGGTATTTCTTATACATCTTCATAACAGAAGAATTATATTTTGCCGCCAACGTCTTTAAACAGCTTCCACGCATGATAGAATGAAATTTCCCCAGATTGCATACATTGATTGCTAACCTGTAATAATTGTACAATCCTCTGATTTCAGAATTATATTTACTGATGATTGCCACATCGTCTAATGGCATAAGCGCCCCTCTGTGGAGTGGCTTCCAAATCTCTTTGCCGTTTTCGTCTTTTTTGATTTTAAACGCACCGTATTCGTGCAGTTTCGCAATCCATTTTTCTTTCGGCATATATAACTGCACTTTTCCATACCACACCCGTTGCAGACCTTTTTTCGTCCGCTTTGTGTCCTGACTTCTTGATATTCTTATGTCGTATCCAAGATACCGCACCTTTTCAGAGGAATGGGTAACGTGAGTTTTCTCCTCCGACATTGTGAGATTTAGCTTGTCTTTTAG
>ENA-OZTF01000062-OZTF01000062.1-human-gut-metagenome-genome-assembly--contig:-NODE-62-length-25433-cov-11.277484_pt1 | contig 25433 bp, 16 predicted proteins | sample MGYA00244229_ERZ653988 | MGnify/ENA primary metagenome ERZ653988 (study PRJEB26926, sample SAMN06164434) | human gut metagenome | biome: ENVO:00009003; feature: ENVO:2100002; material: ENVO:00002003...
ACGAGATGTCTTAGGGTCTCGTGGGCTCGGAGATGTGTATAAGAGACAGTACTGAAAAAGCACTGCCCTCAGAAAACATACGCTGATACCACGGCAAAGACAGCCATAATGAGCGGTGCTGTCAGAGGGCTGTGCGGCGATCTTAAGTTTTACGGCAATGCCGCAAGGAAAAACGGCTTTGTAGAGATGTGCCTTTCGGCAGTAAACGAACTCAAGGCGGCAGGCATATCCGCAGATGAACTGACGAACACACTGTATTCTCCCGAAAAAAACACGGCTGAACGGCTGCCTGTCCATCTTGCAGAGAAGATGGGCGATATTGCGGCGGTATACAGCGTTTATGATAAAAAGCTGACCGAGAAATATGCCGACAGGCAGGATAATCTTACGCTTGCCGCACAGGTGATAAGAAACGGCGACAGCTTTGACGAAAACACGACGATATATATTGACGGCTTTGACAGCTTCAGCGGAGCACAGCAGAATTTTTTAAGGGCACTTGCGGATAAGGGTGTGAACTTTGTTGTTGCGCTCTGTACGGACGAAAACAAGGCGGAGGTCTTTGCAACGTGCGACAGGACAGAGCGGTTGTTTGAAAGAGGCAACAGGGAGGATATAAAATATACCCGTCTTTGCGGCAAGGCTCCCCGTTACACTAACGGCAATCTCAAGGCACTGCGTGACTTTTTACAGACGGGGGTAAAGGATAGCACAGCGGACAGTGACGGCATAACGATGGCTTATTCGTCCTCTGTCAGCGGCGAGGCTGATTTTGTGTGTGCAAATATCAGAAAGCTGGTACGCAGTGAGGGCTACAGATACTCGGATATTGCGGTGATATGCGCTTCTCCTGCAAAATACAAGGACGCAGTAAATTCGGCGGCGGCAAGGTATGATGTGCCTGTATTCGCCGACCTTCCCGTACCGATCTCGGAGAAGCCGATGCTGAGATTCTTTGAGGCGCTTCTCAAAGCGGCGGATAATCCTACAGGTACAAATATACTGCGGTATATAAGAAGCGGTTTTGTGCGTCTGCCGTCCGAAAAGAATAACGGCAAGACAGTTCCTATGACGCTAAAGGAAAGACACCTTGTAGAACAGCATCTTATGGAGGAATATGCGGAGTGCTGGGATCTTAAACGCAAGAAGTGGGATAAGCCTATGCCGCATATAACAAACGCATCGGAGCAGAGGGTAGAGGAGATAAGAATCGCAACGGTTACACCTCTTGTTGAATTTGCAAAGTCGGTGCGTGGCATCGGCGGCAGGGAGCTTGTAAAGAAGTTTACCGCTTTCCTTTTCGACAAGGTGGATATAAGCGCCGCTATACAGGGCAAGTGTCAGGACAACTCTACAAGACAGCTCCGCTATGTAAAAGAGCTTACCGAGGAATATAACCAGCTGTGGCGTACCGTGTCGGAAATGCTGACATCGCTGTATGAAACGCTTGACGATACTCCTCTTACGCTTGCGGAGTTCTCCGCACTTATCCATAGCTGTGCCTCCCGTATCAGCATATCACGCACTCCGAATGTTCTTGACAGCGTGCTGTTCGGAGATCCTGCAAGAACAAGGAGCAGGGAGGTTAAGGCGGTATTTGTGATGGGAGCCGCCGACGGCGCATTTCCCGACATTTACCCCGAGGGCAACAGCGTGTTCACATCTGATGATGTACAGCGTCTTGCCGAAAACGATATTGAACTTGAAAATGACGAGGCGAGATATTCGTCGGCGGTGCTTGACGCATATAAGGCTATGACACTTGCAGGCGAGAAGCTGTTTATCACGTTTACCGGTGAAAAGGAAAACGCATCTGAATATATTGCCGATATAGCAAAGCACTTCGGTGCAAAGCTCATAAATGCGGATAATCTTGACGCACTTTATATGACCGAAAGCGTGAAGTCGGCTGAAAAGCAGTATGTAATAAATTCGGCACAGCTTACGGACGGACAGAAGAAAGCCGTTGAAGCGGTGCTTTCGGAAAACGAAAAGGAACCAAGCTCAATCGACAGGATAAAGGCGGTAATGAGCAATAACAGCGGAAACTCCGACATACACAGGATAAGCGATATTGCGCCGATAGTTTTCCCACAGACAGCACTTTCGCCTACGGCAATAGAAAAGCTGAACGGCTGTAAGTTTGCGTATTTCCTGCGCTACGGTATGAACCTTTCGTCATCCGCAGGCATTGCGATGAATGCGAGCAACTACGGAAATATCATGCACTACATAATGAAATACTGCTTTGAAAGGCTGTATGTGGGCGCAAAGGAGAACGGAAATCCCAAAATTCCCGACGGCAGAATAAAGGACCTTATCGAACAGGCGCTTGCGGATTACAGAAAAAAGTATCTGCTTACCGAGGAAAATATGAGCGCAAGGTTCAACACGCTTTATAACGCACTTTCGGTAACTGCGTTCTATCTTATAAAATATATGGCGCAGGAGCTTGAAAAGAGCAGGTTTGTGCCGTCGTATTTCGAACTTAAGCTTGAAAGCGGAAAGAGCGAGAACGGCTTTGACATTTCGCCGTACAGCTTCGATATAGAGCTTGCGGACAAAAGCCGTCAGACGATAACGGTCGGCGGAACGGTAGACCGTGTAGATATAGCGTATGACGATGACAAAAGCGGCGGTCAGATAAGAGTAATAGACTACAAGACCGGAAACAAGGACGCAAAGCTGAGCCGTATCTACTACGGGCTTGATCTGCAGCTTTTACTGTATCTTTTCACACTTGCAAAAAACAACGGGGCAAACGGCTTTACGCCATCAGCCGCACTGTACCATCCGTCCGGAAAGACTTCTCTCAAGGATATAAAAGCGCCGTCCGATGAACTTAAGCGTGGTATCTGGCTTGACGAGCATAAGGAGAAGGGCTTTGCCGTTGAGGGTACTCAGCAGGAGGCAGAACGCCTTTTATACAGCGGCGTGAAGTTCGATAGGGACAAGGAGGTCAGCACCAATTTCTATTCCGCTGTGACTATAGCGGGCGATAAGCTGAAAAAGCTCGAAAGCAGGATAGAAAAGGTTGTAAAAGAAAACACCGAACAGGTAAAAAGCGGTATTGTCGATGCAAGACCGCTTGTCGATGACGGAAAGGCATTATCCTGCGAATACTGCGATTTCAAGGATATATGCGGAATGAAACAGAGTTCGTGCGTTGATGTCGGGTCCGCAGAGGCTGTTGGATTCGGTGAAGATATAGTTGTTGCAAAGGCGAAGAAAGGCAAGGGTGATAAGTGATGAAATACACAGACGCTCAGATAAAGGCGATAAATCAGGGCAGAAACCCGGCAATAGTATCGGCAGGCGCAGGAAGCGGCAAGACCGCCGTTCTGACTCAGCGTGTCGTAAGGCTGATATGCGACAAAAACGAAAATATAGATCCCTCGAAAATTGTCGTGGTAACATTCACCGAAAAAGCCGCAAACGAACTTAAGGCAAGACTTGACGCACTTATGAGGCAGAGAATAAGCGAGGCTGTAAGCTCCGCCGATGTGAGATTTCTGCGTAACCAGAGAATGAAACTCAGAAAAGCCCGTATCTCTACCATAAGCTCGTTCTGCTTTTCACTGCTCAGGGAAAATATAGACCTTGTTACAGACATTTCGGCAGGCTTTTCGCTGATAGACGAAACCAGAAGCACGGCGCTGAAAGAAGATATACTGTCGGATTTGCTTGAGGACTTTTACGCAAACGGCGACAAAGCCGACAGGGATGTGATTGTCGAAAACTATGTAGCTAAGGACGACCGCCGTCTGCGTGATATTATACTTACTGTTCACGAAAAGGCAATCAACCATACCGAGCCGGAAAAGTGGCTCGACCGCTCGGACGATCCTCAGATAATGCAGGACATAAAGAAAAAGCTCATCGGCCTTGCAGGAATGTATGCGGAGCGTTTTGAGAGCGAAGCGGACAGCCTTGACAGTGCAATAGCGGAATATGACGGCGGAACAAAGGATAACAACGGTGCGATAACGAAGCACAGCGATTATGCACAGAGTATAAAGGAAAGCTACGGCAAGGCGGTGACCGCTCTTATCAAAAACGGCTTCTGTATAGACAATACAGTAAAGGGCTATATCGCTTCTTTCCCGAAGGAACGTGCGCCGCAGGACAGAAGTGAGGAAAAGCAGGTAAAGGCCCACAGGGAAGCCGTAAAGAGTATATTTGAGAAATATTTTATAAAGACCTGCGATAAGATAACCTCATTTGGAAGCGATATGGCGAAAAGCCTGCCTGCCGTAACTGCGCTTAAAAATCTTGTACTGTGCTTTGACAAGGCATACAGCGCCGAAAAGCAGAGGCGTAACTGCGCCGATTTTTCCGATGCGGAAAGAGGAGTATATCGTATGCTCTGCGAAAACGGCGAAAAGGTCCGTGAAAGAGCGGACTTCAGCCTTATCATTGTTGACGAGTTTCAGGACAGCAACAAGTTGCAGTACGAAATATTCAAAATGCTGACCGAAAACAAGCAGGGGCTGTATTTTGTCGGAGATATAAAGCAGTCGATATACGGCTTCAGAGGGGCACAGCCTTCTGTATTCTCGGCTATCTGCAAATCGGACGATTTCGACAAGCTGCCGCTGAACGAAAATTTCCGCAGTAACAGGTGCGTTATTGACGGAATAAACACGCTGTTTGACAGAATGATGACAGAGGAGAACGGCGGTGTTGATTATGCGGAAAACGGCAGACTTATCTGCGGACTTGAAAAGGACAGCGACACCCCGATTTCCGATGAGGACAAGACGGAGGTCTGCATTGTTTCGCAGAAAGACAGAAAGAACGCAGTCGTTACCGAGGCGGCATATATTGCGGCAAGAATAAATCAGATGATAGCACAGGGCTATAGGGTCGGCAGTGACAAGCGACCCTGTACCGAGGACGATTTTGCAATCATTATGCGTTCGCCTAAAAACCGCATTGCCGACTATGTCAATGTTCTCACCGCCAACGGACTGAACGTAACGTATAATCAGAGGGCGGTTCTGCTTGACCGACCTGAAATAAGACTTATGCTGTCGCTTCTTAAGGTCATAAACGATCCGTATAACGACACCGAGCTTGCAAAGGTGCTTATGTCACCGCTTTATTGCTTTACAGCCGATGATATGGCACGGCTCAGGACAGGAACATTCGGCTTTGACATAAGCAAAATCAGGGCGGAGTGTGCCGATGAACTTGAAAAATATTGTCTTGGTACAAAGGAAATTGTCGGAATGAAGAGAAAACCTCTTTACAGCTGTGTTATGCAGGCGGTGAGAGGTTACGATACATCGGAATACGAAAAACTCCACGAACTTACAAAGGATATAAAGCCCGATGCTAAATGTGCCGGATTTGTAAACGACCTTGACAGCTTCAGAAATGCCGCAACCGCTTCTTCACCTCAGGAACTTATCCGCAATATATATGACCGTATTTCAGCCGATGAACTGCTCAGTGTCGGTGACGATCCGGCAACACGTCAGGCAAACCTTGAACTGCTCGTTTCATACGCCCGTGAGTATTCGGACTATAAGGACGGCGGAACGCTCGGCGATCTTATATTCAATCTCGAAAATATGAGCAGTCTTACTGCGGCACAGACAGCAGGCGGACACGGAGTAAAGATAATGTCAACGCATATGTCAAAGGGACTTCAGTTCCCCGTTGTATTTGTCGCAAACTGTGCATCGTCATTCAACACTGACGATTATATGGGCGATGTTGTGATAAGCGAGGAATATGCGGTAGCGTCAAAGAGTGTTGATATTTCCACTATGAGCAAGATCCAGTCGCCTGCATATCATGCGGCGGCACAGGAGGTAAAAAAACAGCTTGAGAGCGAGGAAATGCGACTGCTGTACGTTGCGGCGACCAGAGCCGAAAACAAGCTGATATTCACCGCCAATATTTCAAAGGCGTGTGATGAATATATGTCTTTGCTTGACGTAAACAGGACAGGAAAAAAGGTCGGAAAGTGCAGCGGAAGCAGTTATCTTTCGTGGCTTATCGAGGCGCTGTCAGCCGAGTGCGATAAGGTAAACGATATGCAAAGCGGTATAATCGACTACGGCGATGTAAGATATATCTTTTATCCGCTTGCATACGAAGGCGATGAACACAGCCTCACAATTCCTGCACTTAATACGGGGGCGGAAAATGCCGATGAATATACAGATGATAAAAATAACGACAGCACCGACATTGCCGTTGACGAACAGTTCAGAAGCGAGCTTGAGAAAAAGCTCAATGCGGCGTACACCTATGAGCCGCTGACGAAAATTTCCGCAAAATTTACAGCTACCGAGCTTGCGGCTAATCTCAGAGAAAAAAACGGCGAGGAAAACTACGGCCTGTTTATAGGAAAGCCTTCATTCCTCACCGAAAACAATACGGGCAAACTCAGCGGAAAGCGCCGTGGTGACGCATATCATAAGTTGATGGAGCATATACCTTTTGAGAAAATACTCAGCGAGGACGAAATCAGTGACTATATCAAAAACAGTACCGCAGGTTTTCTTGACAAGGCAGAGCAAAACAGCATAGACGCAGGCGATATAGCGGGATTCTACGGAAATGACGTTGCGAAGCGTATCGTGAAGGCGGATAAGAACGGAAAGCTGTACAGGGAGTATCCTATTTTCCACAGGCTTGACACGCAGTGCTACGATCCTGCAATATTCGGGGCGGACAGCCGTGAAATGCTTGAGGGTGCAGAGCCTTATGTACAGGGTATAGCCGATATGTTCTTTATCGAAGATGACGGTATAGTGCTGGTCGATTACAAGACTGACAAAACGGACGATGAGCAGAAATACAAGGACGATTATAAGCTACAGCTTGATATATATAAAGAGGCACTGGAGAAGGAATTTTCCGTGCCGGTAAAGCAGATGATAATATACTCGTTTACGCTCGGACGTTTCATTGATCTTGAAAAACCGGAGGAAAACAAATAATGCAGTTCAACAAAACGCCTGCTACCATAAAACAGCAGATCGAGATACTGAGGCAGAGAGGCTGTATAATAGATGATGAGGAGTATGCAAGGAAGTGCCTTACAAATATCAACTATTACCGGCTTGCCTATTACTTTGCGCCGTTTCTGGAGCGTAAGGGCAAGTACAGGGACGGTACGACCTTTGAGCAGATAATGAAGGTCTATGATTTTGACAGGGTACTGCGCCGTATGCTGATGACCTATCTTGAGGAAATCGAGATCTCAATGAGGGCGATAATCTCAAATTATCACGCTATGAAGTACGGGGCACTGGGCTATCTCAATGCGTCCGGATTTGATCCGCATCATAACCATCAGGCGTTTTTGTCGAAGATAGAGCGGCTTATCGAGGCGAACGAGAACGAGGAATTTGTAAAGCACCACAAGAGAAAGTACGGCGGTATAATGCCGGTGTGGGCGGCTGTAGAGCTGTTCAGCTTCGGAACGCTGACATATTTTCTGATAGATATGAAATCGGCGGATAAGAAGGATATGGTTTCACAGCATTTTGATCTTAACTACAGAACGGTAGAGGACAGGATGCTGTGCCTGTCGGATCTCAGGAACGTGTGCGCTCATTATACGAGATTATATGAGAATCCGTTCCCGAATGCGCCGAAAAGCTCGGATGGGCTTGGCTTTGAGCCTGACAATACGCTTAAATCCTATATGGCGGTGGCAAGGTCGCTCTATCCCGATAAATATAAGTGGGAAAATGAGTTTATACCTGCTGTTGCCAATCTTATTGACGAGTACGGGATGATAGATTATATGAGCGGATACGGGTTTAAAAAGAAAACAACGTAATGATAAAAAAGCGGAGCGTGGGTTTCACGCTCCGCTTTTGTTGTTATATTTATATATCCAGCGTCTTGAGATATGCTCTGAAATCCTCACCTATCTCGGGGTGATTCAGTGCAACCTCAACACAGGCCTTCATTATGCCGAGCTTGTTGCCCATATCATAACGTGTGCCGGTAAAGTCAACGCCTACCATACCCTCGCTCTTTGCAAGCTGTTTCATAGCGTCTGTAAGCTGATATTCGCCGCCAGCACCTGTGGGGAGCGTTTCAAGAATATCGAATATCTTAGCAGGAAGAACGCATCTGCCGAGTATGGCAAAGTTTGAGATCACTTCCTCGGGCTTGGGCTTTTCGATCATATCCGAAATGCTGTAGAGGTTGTCTTCAAGCGGCTTTACGTCAAGCGTGCAATATTTCAGCACAAGCTCAAACGGAACTTCCTTCATACTTACGACAGCCTTGCCGTACTTCTCGTACGCTCTGCAGCACTGTGCCGTGCAGGGATCGTCACCGATTATAACATCATCACCGTAGATAACTACGAAGGGATCGTTTCCGACAAACTGCTTTGCATACATAACAGCGCCGCCTGTGCCGTTCTGCATCTGCTGACGGACGTAGGTGATGTTCTTGCCCATTTCGGCAATGTCGCATACTACCTTGTAGAATTCTGTCTTTCCGCCTGCAAGGAGCTGAGCCTCAAGATCGGGCTTGCGGTCGAAGTGATCCTCGACCTCCTGCTTGCCTCTCGACAGAACTATCAGTATCTCTGTTATGCCTGAGTTTATGACTTCCTCAACGATATACTGTATAGCGGGCTTGTCGACAATATTCAGCATTTCCTTCGGAATAGCTTTGCTTGCGGGGAGAACTCGTGTTCCGAAGCCTGCGGCGAGTATTACTGCCTTTTTAACTTTTTCCATTATTGGTACCTGTCCTTGTTCTGATGTATTCCCTACCGTTTTTCTTCATATCCACATATAATATAATTTGCAGACGCAATGGAAATTACGCCTGCAATTATTATTTTAAGCGTCAACGCTTATATTCTGTTTTGCAAAATTACTTGATAAGTGCTTCGTAAGCCTTGAGCAGCTTTGTAAAGCAACCGATAGCGTAGAAGTCACCGCTTATAGCCTTTGCAACGAAATCGTACTTGCCGTTTACGACAGCAACAACGTCAGCGATGGGCATATCTATATGTACATCGTTGTCGATGTAGCCCCAGGGCTCTACTGTTACCTTACCGTCATCGATAAGAATATAAATGTAGAATTCCTTCTCGCCGTAAGCCTTGATCTCTATAGCGATCTTTTCGTTTACCTTTGAAACGTCCTTCTTTGCGAACTTTTCTCTTACCATATCTGCAAGAGCAAACTTGTCGGGTTCTGCGGGAGCAGCCTTCTTAGCTTCCTTCTTAGCGGGAGCTTCCTTCTTAGCAGCGGGAGCGGGCTTCTTAGCAGCGGGAGCGGCCTTCTTAGCGGCGGGCTTCTTTGCAGGTGCCTTTTCAGCAACCTTTTCAGTAGCCTTTTCAACTGCCTTTTCAGCAACCTTCTCAACAGCCTTTACGGCCTTTACGGCATCTGCCTTTACCTCAGCGGCAGCCTTTACAGCTTCAGTCTTTACAGCTTCAGCTACGGGTGTCTTAGTTCCTGTCGTATTTGTCTTCTTAGTAGCCATTTCACTTAGATCCTTTCTGTATTTGCTGCCTGTCGGCAACAAGTGTGCGGGGATTGTTTCCCTCTATTGCATATAATACCATATACATTTGGAAAAAACAAGGGCTTTAATCGTCTTTTCGCTTTTCTTCACAAAAAACAGTGCAAAATCATACAATATGATAGCAAAAATGTAGCGGATAACAGCGTAATATGCGTTTTAAGGTGATTTATCGGTGTTTTCTAAAGATTATACACGATATTCATAAAGCATACATACGTCATACGGCGCAGATATAAATTCCTGAGAAAGCGTGGTAAACGAATATGAAACTTATTATACTCGGCGGAGATGTCCGCTTACGTTACACAGCCGACAGGCTGAGCAGAAAGCACGAGGTGTATACCTACGGGCAAAGCGATCGTGATATGCTTCCCGACGGGAAGTGCGACGTTGCCGTGCTTGGTATCCCTGCAAGCCGTGACGGCATTACTAAAGCCGCACGGCATAGTTATCGGCGGTATGATAACTCCTGCGGTGAAAAATTTCTGTGCAAAAAACGAGTTTTTCTGCGAGGATCATTATGCCGATGAGGCGGTGATGCTGAGAAATGCGGTGCCGTCGGCTGAGGGTGCGCTCGCTGTCGGGATAAACGCAACACCTGTACAGATGCTCGGTCAGAAGGTGCTTATACTGGGATTTGGCAGAATCGCCTCACAGCTTGCGCTGTATCTTACGGCGATGGGCTGTGAGGTTACAGTAGCGGCAAGAAGCCGTGAAAAACGTGCAAAAGCCAGAATGTCGGGCTGTCACGCTGTCGGCTTTGACGCACTGTGTAACACGTTGCCTGAGGTAACGCTGATATATAATACAGTGCCGTGCGCAGTGATAGGTGAAAGCGAGCTTTCGGCATTTGACAGCGAGGCTGTTTACATCGAGCTTGCGTCAGAGTGGGGCATTGATAAGACGGCAATGAAAAACTATGACGGCAAGGCGAGGATAATAAGGGCAGGCGGTCTGCCGTCACGGACAGCGCCTGTGACCGCAGGAGAGATAATAGCCGACTGCGTGGAGGAAATACTTGAAACTTATATTGACAAGAAGAGCAACTGCGATAAAGAAAGGGGCGGTAACCGTGAGCCGTGAGCTTGACAGTTTACTTTGCGGAGTAAAGGTCGGATTCTGTATGACGGGTTCGTTCTGCACATTCTCTAAGGCATTTTCGGCGATGGAGGCATTGCGTGACGCAGGCTGTGATATTCTTCCGATAATGTCGCTTAGTGCAGGAACTGTCGATACACGTTTCGGCACTGCACAGGAGCATATAAAAAGGGCGGAGAATATCTGCGGAAAGCGTGTCATAATGTCTGTTGCGGACGCAGAGCCGATAGGTCCTAAAAGGCTGACGGATATAATGCTTGTTGCTCCGTGTACGGGAAATACGATGGCAAAGCTCGCAAGAAGTATAACCGATACTCCTGTCACTATGGCGGTAAAAAGCCACCTGAGAGGAGCAAGACCTGTGCTTATAGCCTGTGCGACAAACGATGCGCTTGCAGGGTCGTTTAAGAATATCGGATTTCTTATGAATTGCAGGAACTATTACTTCGTTCCGCTCGGACAGGACGATCCGCTGAAGAAGCCTTGCTCATTGGTTGCGGATTTTTCGCTGATACCGCAGGCGGTAGGTGCGGCACTGGAGAATAAACAGCTTCAGCCTGTGCTTATATAGCGGTTGACACGCTTCTTTTCTTGTCGTATAATTGTTTTATTAAAAGCGGAGGTTTACAAATGAGAAGAAAAGGCCGTGAAATAACCGACAAGAATGAGATAAGGGATATTATCGACCGTTCAAAAGTAATACGCATTGCTTTTACGGGAGAGGAGTATCCTTATGTACTGCCGTTCAACTTCGGATATGAAGAAAAGGACGGCAGAATGTACTTTTATATACACACTGCCACCGAAGGCAAAAAGAACCGACTTTTAGACGAGAACAACAAAGTCGCTTTTGAACTTGACAACTGCCGTGATTATGTCGAAGGCAGCATAACAAGCCTTTATGAAAGCGTTGCAGGCTGTGGTGTAATGACGGAAATAGCCGATATGTCCGAAAAGCTGTCCGCACTTGGCTTGATACTTAAGCAGTACGGAGAGAAAACCTATAAGCCCGACAGCTCATGCGCATCAAGGACGAGGGTATACCGCCTTGAAGTAAAAGAGGTCAGCGGAAAGGCAAACAGGGGCAAATGAGCAACATAACCTTTGATATGCCTATAGACCGCACTGTAACGGTGATAACGGACGGCAGGAATATAACGAATATCGTTTTCGATATGAATATACCCGACCGTCCCGACCCTATATGCGAAAAGGCTAAGGAACAGTTCCTTGCGTATTTTGACGGAGGGCTGAAGGAATTCTCCTTGCCGTATGACATAAGCGGTATCGGCACGCCGTTTTTCAGAAGCATACTCACCGCCGTGCAGAAGATACCCTACGGCGAGCGTGTAACATATATGCAGGCGGCTGAAATGGCAGGGAGTAAGGCTGTCCGTGCGTGCGGTTCGGCACTGAAAAGAAATCCGCTCCCGATACTGATACCGTGTCACAGGATAGTCCCTGCAAGCGGCGGCATAGGCTGTTATATGGGTACGCAGGGTATAGATATTAAGAGGTTTTTACTTGAAACAGAGGAGAAGTATAAATGATCGAGCGTGAAAAACTGCTTGTCGAGCTTGAAAGCCTTTCGGAAGAAAAGTTCCGTATATTCAACGAAAAAATAGTGCATACGAGCAAATACAGAGTGATAGGTGTGCGTATGCCCGACCTTAAGGCAATAGCAAAAAAGCACAGGGCGGATTACAAAGAAATTTTTGAAATGCCGTATGACAGCTTTGAGGAAATAATCATAAAGGGTGCGGCTGTCGGTTTCGCTGACGCTCCGCTGTGCGAAAAAGAGCCGTATATTATACGCTATGCCGAGATGATAGACAATTGGGCCGAGTGCGATTGCTTCTGCTCCTGCATCAAGGTGAAAAAGAGTGAAGCGGACGATCTGCTCCGTCTTGCTGAAGGGCTGATGTACAGGAAAGAAGAATTCGTTTCCCGTGTCGGAACAGTTCTTATGTTCTCAAAATTTTCCGATGAGCCGACCGTAAGAAAAGCTCTCGCAATATACGACAGGCTTCCGGGCGGAGAATATTATCGGGATATGGCGGTAGCGTGGGGTATATCGGTGTACTGTGTAAAGTATCCTCAGCTTATTGCAGAATATCTTGAACACAGCCCGATAAGCGTTGCTGTCAAGCTGGCGGCGGCGCAGAAGATAAGGGACAGCAGAAGGATAAGCGATGAAGTAAAGCGCAGAGTGACCGATACGGTAAATGCTCAGAGATAAATAACTCCCCGTGCAGTTATGCGAAAGCGTAAAAATGCACGGGGATTTTTGCTGTCCGGAGATAATACGGCATTTTGCAGGGCTGTATCTTCCTGTGAATTTTTGTTGTAAAGCTGTCGGTTTTATGCTATTATTAATATGGGTTAAAATATGGGAGGATGTGTTTTTATGAAGCTTGCGGTAGTTGACAAAGATGCGTCTGAAGCAGAAAAGCTGACAGACGGCATACGCAAAAGTGCAGAGGATATAGAGATATACCGCTATAAAAGCGGCGATGAGTTTATCGGTGTATGGGAAAAAGACAAGTTCGACATAGTGATACTTGATATACCGATCGGAGATAAAAACGGTATGGATATTGCAAGGGCTGTAAGGCAAAGCGACAAGGATGTGCGTATCGTGCTTGCTTCGCACAGCGGTGAATTCGCCTGTGAAAGCTATGAGGTGGACGCAAGCTATTATCTTCGCAAGCCCTACTGCGAGGAGCAGATAAATATTATGCTCGAAAGGCTGGAGCTTGACCGGTACCGCAGCAGGCTTATCACATTGCCGCAGGGCGAGGAGATAAAGCTTAGCAATATTCTTTATGCAAAAAACTGCGGTCAGACGGTCAGGTTTCATCTTAAGGGTAATGCTGTCAGGGAGGCTCAGATAGGATTTGACAAAGTGAACGGGCTTCTTGGCGGCAAGTTCGGGTTCTGCAGTCTTTCGGACAATATAACGGTCAATTTTGCAGGGGTCGCTTCCTGCAAGGACGATATTATAGCATTTACGGATAAAACAACGCTTGCCGTGCCTAAACGCAGAGCAAAGGAAATCTCTGCGGCATATACGGCGTACTGCTTTGAAAGGCTGAGGAAGGACGGTAGCGGTTTATGATCCCTTTATACAGAATTATCGAGATATGCGTTTATTCGCTGCTGAATTTCCTGCCGTTTATGGCGCTTGCACTTTATCCTTTCCGTTCAAGGCTTCGCTTTTCTGTGAAAATCACGGTCGGCATTATTGTTGTTATATCGTTTATCCAGATGGGGCTTGGGCTGTGGGCGGCATTCTTTTCGGGAGGGAAGGCGGCGCTTGCGAGTGCGGTAAGCACTGCGGTGTATGTGGTTTTCTATTTTATTGCGGTTAAAGTAAATTTCGGCAAGGCACTGTTCACCTTGCTTATGATCTCAAACACGGCGAATTTTGTAGTGGCGGCATCAAAGTGCATAGAAGGAAAGATTTTTCCTGAGATGGCAGTACAGCCGTACCGCTGGTCGTTCTCGCTTATAATGCTGGTTGTGCTGGCGGTGGTGTGGATACCGCTTTTCATCTACACAAAAAAGGTGTATACTCCCGCAGTTGAAAAAGAGCCTACAGGTATCGAGTGGCGGTATCTGTGGCTGATACCTGCGACCTTCTATCTGATATGGTACTATATGCTCTATAACAACAACGGCAAGTCCAGCCTTGAAACTGCGCTTGACGCAGGCAACGCTGTGTTCCTGCTGTTTATAAACGTGGGAGCCGGCATAGTGTATTATGTTATAGCGATGCTGATAAACGAGCAGGAGAAGAACATAAGGCTCAGCGACAACAACCACCGCCTTGCGATGCAGAACCTGCAGTACGAAAATCTGCAGGAAAAGATAGCGGACGCAAGACGAGCAAAGCATGATGTGCGTCACCATATCTCGCTTATGCAGGAATACGTCAGAAACAAGCAATACGGGGAACTTGAAAAATATCTTAACAGCTATCAGCAGAGCCTGCCAGATGATACGCTTATCAGCTTCTGTGAGAACAAGACGGTGAATGCCGTAATGCTGTATTTTGCGCAGGTGGCGAAAAACGAGGATATTGATTATGATGTAAAGGCGGTCATCCCCGAAAATATCTCTGTTGACGAAACGGATCTGTCGGTGCTGTTCGGCAACCTTATTGAAAATGCAACAGATGCCTGCAAGGAGGAAAGCGGCGATAACAGAAGAATAGTAATAAGGGCAATGACGGACGAATATACTCTTTGCCTCGGCATAGACAATACTTTTACGGGTACGCTTAAAAAAGACCTTGGCGGAGTGCTGTATTCATCGAAGCACAAGGGCTTCGGCATAGGTGTGGAATCGGTAAAGAGCATTGCGGAAAAGTACGGCGGTACATATTGCGCAGAGGTAAAGGACGAGATGTTCATGTCATCGGTACTGCTTAATCTGAGGACATAAAAATACGGCTGTGATGAAACGTGAAGTCCATCACAGCCGTTGTTTTATGCTTTTATCAGCTAAGCTCAATCTCGGCAAGCTCAACGTTGATAGTCTTTGTAGTGTATCTGCCTGTTGCGCCTGCTCTGTAAACCGTAAGCTCAACGGTGTCGCCTATGTTAAGCTCCGCAATGATATTCTGTATATCTGTTACGGAGGTGACCGCTGTGCCGTTTACCTTTGAGATTATATCGCCGACCTTAAGACCGCTCTTAGCTACCGGCATATCTTCCGAGATATATGTTACATATACGCCGCCGCTTTCAAGTCCCTGCATATATGCGCTGTATTCGCTTATTTCCTCGCCGTTTATGCCAAGACCGGGACGGTTCGTAACATAGCCCTTTGTCATAAGGTCGTTTATTACCGGCTTAGCCTCGTTTATTGTAATGGCGAAGCCGATGTTATCTATAGACGCTGATGTGTTGGATACCAGCTTATAGTCGATTATACCGATAACGTTGCCGTACATATCGAAAAGTCCGCCGCCGCTGTTACCGCTGTTGATAGCCGCATCTATCTGTATTGTGCTTGTGCCGTATGCGCTGTTTGAAGCGGAGGCTCTGCCAAGACCGGATACGATACCCTTAGTAAGAGAGTTGAGTAACTGCTTGGGGTTGCCGAGTACGCATACATCCTGACCTACTCTTACAGTGTCCGAGTCACCGAGCGTTGCATATTCAAACGGATCGTCACGGCTGATCTTCAGCACTGCAAGGTCTGAATAAGTATCACTGCCGACTACTGTAGCCTCATATTCCTTTGTGGTATCGGGATCCTTGTAATCAGGAGCGACTACTGTCATTTTATCCGCACCCTCTACAACGTGTGCGTTTGTGATGACATAGCCGTCAGAAGTAAATACAACGCCACTGCCGCTGCCGTATTTTACAGGCTCGGCATAGCCTGTCTGGCGCTGATAGTTATATACCAGCACAACAGTGTTCTTTACCTTTTCGTAAAGTTCTTCGGCATTCAGCAGAGTGCTGTTTGAACTGTCGTTTATCTTGCTTTCGTCAAGGGGAGCGGCTGTCGTCGTGTTTGAGGTGTTGAGCGTTGTTGACGGTGCGGCGATTGTGCTTTCTGAGCCGCTGTCATCCGATTCGCCCTGAGATGTACCGTCAGACGAGCTTGCAAAGGGAATGGTGGCATTTATACTGTTGCCGAGTACCGTTCCTGCAAATCCTGCGCCGCCGCCGACTACCAGAGCCGCCGCTATGATACCTGCGACCAGTGCGCCCTTGCCGTTCTTCTTAGGCGGCTTGTTTGCGCCGGGGGCAACGTGTATGTTGTTTGCACCCGTATTGTTTGCGCTGTTTGCGTAGCTGTAATATGAGTTGTACGCATTCTGCTGTGCGTCATAGGAGCTTGTGTAGGAAGAGCCTGCGTTATAACCGTTTGCATTTGCAGATGTGTCTGTCTGCGAATTGCCGGCGGTCGAGAAGCTGTTCTGTACCTGCTCGTTTTCGCTGTTCATGTTGTTCATATCATTGCGTTCAAATCCGTCTGTCATATCTATCGTCCTTTCACGCCCGTAGGCTTTATCGTTTTTTGACTATGGCTAAAGTATACTGTTCATATGTGAAAAAGTTGTGATACAGCCTTGAAGTTTGACAGATAATTGCTTTAATTGTATTTTTATTTCAAGTGAAAAAATGCACAGTTATATGGACAAAGTGTTTAAAGTGTGATAGAATAGCATCGGAATGCAAATTATATTGCTTATAAAAAGGGGGAGCATATATGTTTTTCTTCAAAAAGAAAACCGCCGGCAATGACACCGCAGACACGCCGCTTAAAAGAAAAGCGAAAGCTATGCCTATGACAAAGAAGGTGCAGTTCTGCTATATAAAGCCCGATGAGCTGAATATGCTTTTAAACGGGGATATAAACTCGGTGCTGACGCTTGAACCTGTGAATTATTATGCGGAGAAAAACCGCTACTGGCTGTGCGTTTTTTATTACACGGAGGACTACAGCGAGATAATTATGCGTTTTGAGCTTTATGAAAACGACAGAAAGGCAACGGCTACCGATTATTATGAGATAAATAAGGAGCTGTATTCAAGGATACTGCTTAAGTTCGGGCAGAGGGTATAGGTAACGGGTGCGGATTATCATAATCCGCACCCGTTTGCTTGCAGAAAAAGTCTTTTGCCTGATGTACTTCTGCGATACCGTTCTGCTTTGACTATGATAGCAAGCTACCGATAGTTCTTTTTGCAAGATAGCACTTCTCGGGTTCGCTATTCGAGTGGGTACACCTGTCAATATGAAAGAGAAAAAGAACCAAAGGGATCAGGGAAACAACTTCTAAGCAACTACAATCCCCACCGTAGTTGGCTCGGCTTGACCGAGCAACAGAACCTCCCCTTTTTCGAGGGATAGTGCGGTTTTGGAAGGGTCGGTGGTGTAAAGCAATCCCTCCGTCTTGACGGCAGAAAAGTTTACAATATAAAAAGAGTGGGCATATCGCAAGCAGAAAGCAACAAAGCAACAGTTTGTGCCTTGCCGTCAATCCACCTCCCTTTGACAAGGGAGGCAAGAATATGGTGTTTTTCGAGGGATAGTGCGTTTTTCGAAGGGTCAATGTCAGTGCAGTTGCACTGATACACTCACGAAAATATTAATGCCTTGTCGGTACGGAAAATGTTTTAAGCAGTGTTGGCAGTACGTTTAGATGTTCAACTTTAATAATAATTGTTTTTTTGGCATAGCACGACCCCGACAGAGTTTTCTGTCGGGGTCGTTGTTTTATTGACAGGTATTGAATATAGTAGTATAATTTAACTGATACCGTTAACAGCGGAAACTATTTTGAATCAAGGATGGTGTTACATGGGCGCTGTACTGACACTGGGCTGCGATATGATACCGAAAATCAATTTCGCAATGCAACAGAATTACATACCTTTCATAAGAAAGCTTACCGTCGGCAACGAGGGCGATGAGGATATAAGCGATGTAAGGCTTACTATCGCTTTTGACCCGGCTTTTGCAAAGACCTTCACATATGATATAAGCTGTGTGCCGTCGGGAAAGTCTGTTGAAATTTCACCGCTGAGGATAATTCTCAGCACGGAAATGCTGTTTTCACTGACGGAGGCAGTGTCGGGTACTGTAAGTTTTTCGCTTTCCAAAGACGAAAAAGAACTTTATCAAAAGGATGTTCCCGTTCAGCTTCTTGCGTTCAACGAATGGAGCGGTCTTGCGTTTGATCCGGAGCTTATTGCGGCATTTGTGACACCGAATCACCCGGAGATAGCAAAAGTCATTTCGGAAGCATCAGTATATCTTAAAAAGTGGGCGGATACGACTGCCTTCAGCGCATATCAGCGGCAGAATCCGAACTTCGTAAAACAGCAGATGGCGGCTTTATATGCGGCGCTGTGTGCAAGAAGGATAGCGTACAATATGCCGCCTGCCAGCTTTGAATATATAGGGCAGAAGATACGTCTTGCAAATACCGTGCTGGAGCAGAAGCAAGGCACCTGCCTTGATCTTGCGGTGCTGTATGCATCCTGCCTTGAGGCTGTAGGTCTTAATCCTATCATTATATTCATAGAGGGTCACGCTTTCTGCGGCTGTCATCTTGAGGAGGAAACCTTTGCGGACTGTGCTACCGATGATGTGTCGGCTATAGAAAAGCGTATTGCGGCAGGGGCGGAGGAGCTTCTGCTCGTGGAATGCACAGATATGACAAAGGAGAATGTTGACTTTGACAAGTCGCTGAAGCACGGCAGGGATCATATGAATACACCGGGCAGTTTTATATGTGCGGTCGATATTGCCCGTACAAGAGGAAGCGGTATCCGTCCGATACCGCTGAGACTCGAACAGGCTCTGACGGCTGAAAACACGGAGAGCGACGGTGCAAGGCGTATAAGAATGAGCGCACCGAGCGAGCTTGATATGTCGCTGTACGGAAAAGTGGCGCAGGGCAGTAACGAGCCTATGACAAAGCAGAAAATATGGGAAAGAAAGCTGCTTGATTTTTCTCTGAGAAATTCTCTGCTGAATTTCAGAATAAATAAAAGCACGGTCGAAATTATGGTGTCGGATCTGTCGCTTCTTGAAGATAAGCTGTCTGACGGAACGGATTTCCGCATCCTTGAGGCACCGTCCGAGTGGACGGTTTCTATGCGAGATGCTAAAACGTTTGAGATAGAAACCGATAAGGACCTTGTAAGGAATATAGCCGAGCAGGAACTGAAAAACAAGAGGATAAGGACGTTCATGGACGCAGCAGAGCTTGAGGAGAGCCTTAAGAAGCTGTACCGTGCGGCTAAGGTGAGTATGGAGGAGAACGGCTCGAACACGCTGTTCCTGTCGCTCGGAATGCTCAGGTGGTTTGAAAGCGAAATGTCGGAAAAGGCGAGATATGCGCCTCTTGTGCTTATACCGATAGATATAGTCAGAAATGTCCGTGACAAAGGTTATATAATCAGAAGCCGTCAGGAAGACGCTCAGATAAACGTAACGATGATAGAGTATTTACGGCAGGATCACGGCATTGAGATAAACGGTCTTGATCCTCTGCCCGAAGACGAGCATGGAATTGACCTGCCGCTTGTTTTCAATACCGTAAGACAGGCGATAATGGGCAAAAAAACGTGGAATATTATCGAACACAGTTTTATCGGGCTGTTCAGCTTCGGTCAGTTTGTAATGTGGAACGATATAAGAAACCGCAGTGACGAACTTAAAAGCAACAAGGTGGTATCCTGCCTTATGGAAGGTGCGACAAGCGAGGCACTGACGGGGGACTTTATTGCAGATACCGATATTGACAGCAAAATATCGCTTACGGATATTGCCATTCCCGTTGACGCAGATTCTTCACAGCTGAGTGCGGTGGCTGCGGCATCGGCAGGAAGAAGCTTTGTACTACACGGTCCTCCCGGAACGGGTAAATCGCAGACTATCACCAATATGATAGCGAATGCGCTTTATCACGGAAAAAGTGTTCTGTTTGTGGCGGAGAAAATGGCGGCGCTGAGCGTTGTACAGAAGCGTCTTGCTAATATCGGGCTTGACCCGTTCTGCCTTGAACTTCACTCCAACAAGACAAGTAAATCCGCTGTTTTAGCGGAACTTAACAAGTCGCTTGAAACGGCAAGGGTAAAATCTCCCGAACAGCACGCCGCAGTTGCGGATAAGCTGGCACAGGAAAAGGCAAAGCTGAACTTTGTGATAGAGGCTCTGCACGAAAAGCGCAATTTCGGTGAATCGCTGTATACGGCTATTGAACGCTATGAGCAGTGTATGGCTGAAAAGGGGAAAATATCTATCGGCAGAGATGCTTTGCAAAATGCCGACGAAGGTACTATTGCACGATTTGAGGAAATTATATCGGAATATGTTGTCGCAATATCCGAGATAGGTGTTTATGCACAGCATCCGCTTATAAGATACGGCGGATGTGAATATTCCACGGAAATGCGTGACAGCCTCAAAAACGGCCTTGACAGACTTGCGGAGGAATACGGCAGGGCGGACGAGGCACTGAACCTTATAGCAGCTGCTGTCGGTCTTGACGGAAATATCAGCCGTGAAAAGCTGAACGCCGTATCGGGTCTGATAGACGCTTGCGGCGAAGACGCACCTGTAATAAACGAGATATTGGGTACGGCGGATTTTGACGCTGTCGTTTCAAAGCTGAAAACGCTGTGCGAAACGGGAAAAGCATACAATGCGCTTTGTGCCGAAATCGAAAACGGCTTTGACAAGGCTGTGCTTTCATATCCTGCACAAAGCGCAAGGGTGAAATGGAAACAGGCGGAGGCTAAGTGGTTTTTACCGAAGCTGATAGGTCAGAACAGACTGTATAAGGAACTTAAAGTCTACAGTAAAAATCCTGCCGCATTTAAAAAGAGCGATGTATGCCCTTTGTATGACAGATTGATTGAACTGTCGGAAAAATCAGAGCAGATTGGGCAGATAATCCCGACGCTGAATATAACGGGCGGAATATTGTCCGGTATGGCGAACGACTGGGATATGCTTTCAAGGGCGGTGCATAAGACGGAGGCTGTTTATGTGGCGGCGGCTTCAGACAGATTCAGCGACAGCGAAAAACAGCACATTATGAATGTGTTCGTAAAATGTTCACCACAGGAAATTGCCGGATGTGCGAAAAATCTTGAGGCGGTAAGAAGCTATACGGAAAAATCCGACAGACTTGCTGAACTTTATTCGGTGAACACGGAATTTGAAGAAAGCGCCGATTGGCTTACAAGCGTCAACTCGGTATTTAAGGCGATTTCGGACAACATTTCGCTTGTAAAGAGCAAAGCGGCGTTCAACTTGGCGGATAAGCGGCTTTGTGACGCAGGGCTTGCGGCTGTGAGCCTTGCCTATAAAAACGGCACTGTATCGGCAGATAATATAAGAGCGGCTTATCACTGCGAGCTTTATTATCAGCTGGCACTTATGACTATCGCCGCTGACAAGCGTCTTGCATCCTTTAACGGAAAGCAGTATGACGCTCTGATTGACGAATACAGAAGAACGATAAAGGAATATCAGAGGCTCACTATGCAGGAACTTGCGGCAAGGCTGTCGGCAAATATACCCGTATCAGACGGTACGAGTGCCGCATCCTCCGAGATGGGAATACTGAAGAAGGCTATCAAAAACAATGGCAGAATGATGCCGCTCAGAAAGTTGTTCGACAAGATACCGACACTGCTCAGAAGGCTCTGCCCGTGTATGCTTATGAGCCCTATCTCAGTGGCGCAGTATATCGACCCGTCATTCCCGAAATTTGACCTTGTGATATTTGATGAAGCGTCACAGCTTCCGACAAGCGAGGCTGTCGGCACTATAGCAAGGGGCGAGAATGTCGTTATAGTAGGCGACCCGAAGCAGCTTCCGCCTACGTCATTCTTTACAAGCAACCGTATTGACGAGGACAACAGCGAGCTTGAGGATCTGGAGAGCCTGCTTGACGACTGCCTTGCAATCTCTATGCCGCAGATGTATCTCAAGTGGCACTACCGCTCACGGCACGAGAGCCTTATCGCATACAGCAATATGAAGTATTATGACAATAAGCTGTATACTTTCCCGTCACCGAACGACCTTGTATCGCAGGTAAGGCTTATACGTCCGGAAGGCTTCTATGACAAGGGCAAGACAAAGCAGAACAAGGCTGAAGCGGAGGCTATAGTCAATGAAATCATCCGCAGGCTGAGCGATGAAAAGCTGAGGAATGACAGCATAGGCGTGGTAACGTTCAGCTCTGTTCAGCAGAATCTTATCGACGATATGCTGGTTGACGCATTTGCAAAGAACCCGGATATAGCTGATTTTGACGCAAAGTGTGACGAGCCTGTGTTTATCAAGAACCTTGAAAATGTACAGGGTGACGAGCGTGACGTTATACTGTTCTCAGTGGGCTACGGTCCTGATGAAAACGGAAAGGTTTCGATGAACTTCGGTCCGCTTAACCGTGACGGCGGATGGAGGAGACTTAATGTTGCAATCTCAAGGGCAAGGAAGGAAATGATAGTTTATTCTGTTCTGCGTCCTGAGCAGATAGACCTTACGAGAACACGTTCGGAGGGTGTTGCGGGGCTTAAGGGCTTCCTTGAGTTTGCAACGAGAGGTACGAATGTTATCGCAGGACGCACGGATATGTTCGCAAAAGCGGATGACAGTCTTGTAAGCGAGATAGCGAAGGGCATTGAAACGCTCGGATATAAGACGAGGTGCAACATAGGCTGTTCGCAGTTCAGAATGGATATAGGTATAATAGATCCCGAAAATCCCGAAACATATATTCTCGGTATTATGCTTGACGGTGAAAACTGCCACAGAAGCGCAACCGCAAGGGACAGATTTGCGGTTCAGCCGGGTGTGCTTGAGGGGCTTGGCTGGAGCGTAATGCGTGTATGGACGCTCGACTGGCTTGACGACAGCAACGGAGTTTTACAGCACATAAAGCAGGCTGTTGAAAATGCACAGCATCCGCAGGAAAAGCCTGTAGGGGAAGTAAAGACAAAGCAGGCGCCGGTATTTGAAACGGTCGAGAAAACACCTGTGCCGAATAAGGCAACGCTGTATGAAACGGCAGATATAGCGCCTGTCGGAACGCCCGAACAGTTTTATCTTCCTGAAACGGTTCCTGTTATACAGTCGCTTGCAGTGCTTATTTTGTCGGCAGAAGCGCCGATAAGCCGTAACGCTCTTGTGCATAAGCTGATAGGTGCGTGGGGCATAACAAGAAGCGGCGACCGCACGGACAAGGTGCTTGCCGATGTGTTCAGAATGATCGACAAGCGTATAACGATCGATGAGAACAATGCGTTCTTCTGGCTCGGCAAGCAAAACCCCGATACCTATGACATTTATCGCCCTGCCGATATTCAGGGCAACAGAAGGTAGCTTACGGAAATCCCGTCGGAAGAAATAATCTCCGCTGTGACGGAGGTGCTTTCAGAGCAGATAGGGCTTTCAAGGGCCGACCTTATTCGTGAAACCGCAAAGAAATTCGGCTACACAAGGCTCGGTACGGTGATGACCTCTACAGTCGAGTTCGCAGTCGATAAGGCGGTAACGGGTGGTAAAATCAAGAATAACGGTGATAGATACACGCTCTGATCTATGGTGTGTCTGCCGGAGATTTGCAAACGATGTATGATAAATAAAAAGCACCCCGCTGTGTCGGGGTGCTTTTACTATGTATGATTACTGCATACTGTAATAGTCAAGATCTATCTTGTCATATCTCTTTACCGCAGTTTCGATGGAAGTTACTTCTTCGTCTATTTTTACAATCTTGCCGTCCTTATAAAGATACAGCGTTCCGCCGCAAAAATCGTCTTTATTCTTCATACCGCATATCATCGTTATATTGTCCTTATCAAGCACGCAGTAACGGCTGACATCATCTTTTATTGCCGTTTCCTTGCCGTCTTGATTTATCGTGAGAACGCTTGTCGGTTCTTCTTCGTCCGTGCCATAGGTGTTTTTGATATAGTAAAAACTGCCGTCAAGATATGTTATATTATCGCTGTCGGCATTTTCCGAAATCAGCTTGCCGTCAACGTAAATGTTACGCATCGGTGAGCCGTACTCTGTTTTTGAATATACGACCTTTTTGTCACCGGTAAGCGTTATCCGTGTTACATTTGTATCATCATCGATTGCCACAGGAGTTTTATCAGAGCCGTCCGAAAGGTCAAGTCTGTATATCTTTGAGTCGCCGTCCCCGCTTGCGGTAAAGATAAGGGTTTTCCCGTCAGCACTGATCTCACGCATAGTAATCAAAACACAGCTTGCCTTGACGCTGAATTCTATTTCTTCGGTTTTATCTTTTTTGGTAACTAAAAAGCCTTTTCCGCCGCTTGTAACAAGCACGGGTTCGTCTGAGGCGGATATTCCCGAATTGTCGTTACCCCTTATCTTTACGCTCTTGCCGTTTTCGTAGTAGTATAGATCGTTGCGAAAATCGGTGTAGTACATTATGTTCTTTTCGGGGTAAGCCCTGAAAATTCTGCATTCCCCGAATACTTCTTTATTTTCCCCGAAGTTACTGTATACTATAACTTTTTGTCCGGGGTAATCGGTTGTATAATCGGTTTTCCCGTACATTACCGTTGACAGATTTTCCGAACATCTTATGGTATAGCTGTTCACATAATCAACAAAAATTACTTTTCCGTTTGTACCATCGCAGTATTTCAACTGCTCGTTTTTTGTTATATACATAACCTTATCGGCATTATCGCTCATATACAGCGGCATATATTCGGTGGTGCAGTTTGTACCGATCTTTTTGGCTTCGCTGCCCTTTGAGTATACGAAAACATCGCCGTTTTTTGCGGAATACATCGCCTTGCTGCCATCGGAGTTTACGGTATAAAAGGCAACCTCATCGGCTATTTTCTCGGTTTTGATTTCTTCGTTTTCAATATTACCGCACCATAGGCTGTTGTCGGAAAGAAAAAATAATTTGTTGCCGTCATTTGTCAGTGTATAGTCTTCTGCCGGAAGCTCGCTTATACATTTCGCCGTGCCGTCGTCATACATATACAGCACCTTGTTCTTTGAGTAAATAAAGCGTGGCTTTGCAGGCATAATATAACCGGATGAACCTACGGTATTATTGCCGTTTGTGAACAGCAAAAGAATAATTGTCACGGCTGCGACAGCGATAACGGATAATGATACAATGAGTAGCGGTAAATTTTTAATGCGTTTTTCGGATGATTTCATAATAATGCTCCTTTCGTAAAGGCAAAACAGTATGGCGGACTGCTATTCTTATATAATACAATACCTGTCTCTTATACACATCTCCGAGCCCACGAGACCCTAAGACA
>ENA-OZTF01000105-OZTF01000105.1-human-gut-metagenome-genome-assembly--contig:-NODE-105-length-19648-cov-10.800031_pt1 | contig 19648 bp, 19 predicted proteins | sample MGYA00244229_ERZ653988 | MGnify/ENA primary metagenome ERZ653988 (study PRJEB26926, sample SAMN06164434) | human gut metagenome | biome: ENVO:00009003; feature: ENVO:2100002; material: ENVO:00002003...
ACGAGATGTCTTAGGGTCTCGTGGGCTCGGAGATGTGTATAAGAGACAGCATAGATACAGCCTATCTCGCCTACATCGTGAAGCGTTATCTCTACTCTGCCGCCATCCTTGTTGTACTTTATAGCGTTGCTGACTATGTTTTCGACAAGCTCGTATATGTGCTTGTATGCGGCACGGACGGTAAAGCTGTCGCCTGACAGTTCTATCGTGACGTTCTTTGCAGAAGCCGCAGGCTCCAGACATTCCTTTACCGCTGTGCATATCTCGGACAGCTTACAGTCGGTCACTTCCTCGGCTGTGGTCTTATTTTCAAGGGAGGATATTTCAAGAATGTCGCTGATTATTGTTGACATTCTCTTGGCTTCGGTAAGAATTTTTCCGATGTAATAATCCTTCTTATCCTTAGGCACAAGTCCGTTTTCAAGAAGCTCGGCAAAGCCCGAAATTGCCGTGAGAGGCGTTTTCAGCTCGTGTCCGGCATTTGCGAAGAAGTCGGCTTTTAGCTGTTCGGACATACGCTTGTCGGTAACGTCACGGATAACCATAAGTCCGCCGTGCATTGCGTCTATTCCGCTCTTGGATACGGGGAATACCTGCACGAGCAAGATCCTGCCGTCAACGGTGCTTTCTATAGTTACCGTCCTGTCTTCGTTTGCCGCTTTTTCCGCTCCGCCGATTATCTCGGGCTTTCTTGCAAGCTCGGGTACGGTCGAAGCACCACTTTCATCAGAAGCACCGAGCAGCTTAAGTCCGGCACGGTTTATTGAAATTACCGAAAGATCGTTATCGTAAAGAATTACGCCGTCCTGAAGGCTTTCAAGTATGAAGCGTTCCTTTTCACGCTCGTTTTCAAGCGTCTTCATATTATCCTGTATGCTTTTACGCATAAAATTGAACATTGTGACAAATTCATCAAGTTCTGGGTATTTGTGCGACGGTATCTCCTCAAGTTCCGCAGAGATTTTTTCGTCACCGACATATTTCATACCGCTCATAGCCTTTGATATGCTGTTTATCGGCTTCATTATCTGGCGGGCGACACTGCTTACCGCTATAAGCCCTGCTATTATGCCTATTGCGGCGGCTATCAGCATGGGCGCTATGAACATTGACGCAAAATCCATATAGCTGTTTATATTGTAGCTTATTCTGATTATATCGTCATCCTTAACCTTCATAGCGGCATAAATCTGATTTTTGCCGAGCGTCTTTGAATATCTTACAGCTACTCCGCTTCCTGTAAGTTCTGCCTGCTTTATCTCCTCACGGGTGCTGTGGTTATCGTCCGGCTCACCGTCGATATAGGTATCTACAAATACAGTTCCGTCCTTATTGATAAAGCTCACTCTGGCGTTGCCGACAAGTGAACTTAATCTGTTTGCAAGGTCATAGTCGTGGTCGGCTTCGTCCTCATATATCACACGGATAAGTCCGAGAGAAGTCAGCATATCGCTTTTTCTGACGTTCTGCTCCGTGCTTGAAAGAAGTGCGGTAGCAGATACAACGCACACCGACATAACTATCGCAATTACTATAAGAAAACGTACTATAAGCGCTTTTTTCATCTGTACGTCCTCCTGTTATTCTCCTATAAATCTGTAGCCTACTCCTCTTACCGTTTTGATAAGATGAGCATTCTCGGCATCATCGCTGAGTTTTTTTCTGAGCGTTCCTATGTGCATATCGAGCGTTCTTGTTTCACCGACAAAATCTATGCCCCACACTTTCGTGAGAAGCTCCTCACGGCTGACAACTCTTGCCCTGTTCTTAATAAGATACAAAAGAAGCTCGTATTCCTTCAGCGTAAGCTCTATCGGTCTGCCGTCACGGCTAACCTCTCTGAGAGATGTGTTTACCGTTATGCCGCCTGCAGTAATCTTATCGGAAGCACTATCTGATGAACCTCTGCCGGAACGCCTTAAAAGCGCCTTTATTCTTGCGGCAAGTTCCATAATGCCGAACGGCTTTGTGAGATAATCGTCTGCGCCGTTTTCAAGCCCGAACACCTTGTCTATCTCGGCTGATTTTGCTGTCAGCATAAGTATCGGTGTATTCTTTGTCTGCTCGTTTTCACGAAGAATTTTCACTGCCTGCACACCGTCCATACCAGGCAGCATTATGTCGAACAGGAATATATCCGGTACCTGCTTTTCGGTTGTGGCAAGGCAATCCTCCGCACTGACAAAGCTCTCCACCTCGTATGAATAAGCCGAAAGAGCGACCGTCACAAGCTCTCTTATACTGTCGTCGTCCTCTGTAATATAGATACGTTCAGCCATTGTATCAGCCTCCAAAGTTTATATAATACGGGTATTCTTGTATTCTCCCGTCTTGAAGAATTCCACCCACTCGCAGATATTTACCGCATGGTCGGCTATTCTTTCAAGATATTTCACTATCATAAGGGCATCGACCGCAACATCACCGCTGCAATGCTCGCTCTTTATAAGTTCTACTATGCGGTTCCTTATAGAAACGAACAGCTCGTCAACCTCATCGTCAGCCTTTATCGTTTCATTCGCAAGCTCCATATCGGTTGTTACGAATGAATCTATGGAGTGCGAAACCATTATTATTACCTTTTCACTCATAGTCTGAATCTCTTTTACTATGTGCATAATAGCGGATACGTCTGCGGTAAGGCTGATCTCCGCAATATCTGCGGCATTGTCGGCTATACGCTCCATATCAGTCACCATTTTGAGCGCCGCTGAAACCTTACGAAGATCTCTTGCGACAGGCTGTTCACGAAGTATTATGGACAGGCACTGGCTCTCGATGTTCTTTTCTTCCTCATCTACCGTTCTGTCGCCGTCTACTACCTTTTTTGCAAGAACGGCATCGCTGTCACGCAGTGCTGTGATAGCTGAAGCTATCGCCTCCTCTATCATTCCGCCCATACGGATAAGGTCGTTATTCAGCTTGCCGAGCTTATGTTCAAATGTTTCTCTCATTTCTGTTTGCCCTTTCTAATATAATATCACACATAACGTATAAAATCAACCGAAACGTCCTGTGATATAATCTTCCGTCCGCTTATCAACGGGACGTGAGAACAGTTCGTCTGTCGGTGCGTACTCGACCATCTCTCCTACAAGGAAGAATGCCGTGTAGTCCGAAATTCTTGTTGCCTGCTGCATATTGTGAGTTACAATAGCTACCGTGTACTTTTCCTTGAGCGTGTTCATAAGCTCCTCGATTTTAAGCGTTGATACAGGGTCGAGCGCCGATGTAGGTTCGTCCATAAGAATGACCTCAGGCTGAACGGCGATTGCTCTTGCGATACAGATTCTCTGCTGCTGGCCGCCCGAAAGGCTGAGTGCGGATTTATGAAGTCTGTCCTTTACCTCGTCAAAAACAGCCGCACCGATAAGGCTCTCCTCCACTATCCTGTCAAGCTTTGCCTTGCTCTTTATACCGTGTACTCTCGGTCCGTATGCTATGTTATCGTAAATGCTCATCGGGAAGGGGTTGGGCTTCTGGAACACCATTCCTATCCTGCGGCGCAGTACGTTTGTGTCAACGCCGTCAGCGTAGATGTCCTCGCCGTCAAGCAGGAACTGACCTGTTATCTTACAATCCGGTACAAGATCGTTCATACGGTTAAGGCTTTTCAGATATGTGGATTTGCCGCAGCCCGAAGGACCGATGAAGGCGGTTATCTTATTTGTCTTTATATCAAGGTTTATGTCCTTGAGAGCGTGGTTTTCTCCGTAATACAGATTTACATTTCTTGTACAGAGCTTCACATCGCTCTGAGGTACGATTATATCTGACATTGTTTATCCTCTTTTCTTTTTACGGCATTATACCGAGCGTTTCTTTCTTATTCTGTAAGCGACCAGCTTTGCGCATATATTGATTATAAGCACTGTTACAAGCAGTACAAGCGCTGTAGAGAATGCATACTTCATTTCGGCACCGCCACGCTGTGCATACTGGTAAAGCTGAACAGTGAGCGAGCCGCCCTGATTCATCCCCTTGCCGAAAATATCGCCGAGCGAATTTATGCCTACCTCAGCGGCAATACCTGCTGTGAAGATAAGTGCCGCAGACTCGCCTACTATTCTGCCTATGGACAGGATTACCGAGGTCAGTATACCGTCTATACAGCTTGGAAGAACAACGGTCCTTATAGTATGCCACTTAGGTGCGCCAAGTCCGACAGCACCCTCTCTGTAGCCCATAGGAACGGTCTTTATCGCCTCCTGCGTGGTACGGATTATGGTGGGCAGTACCATTATTGACAATGTCAGCGCACCTGTAAGCAGTGAGTAGTTCACCTTGAAGATATTGTAGAAAAACACACTGCCGAAAAGTCCGTATATGATCGAGGGGATACCTGCAAGCGTTTCGGTAGTGAATTCGATAATTCTTGTAAGTCTGCCCTGCTTTGCGTATTCGGTAAGATATATTGCCGCACCTACACCGACAGGTGTTGCGATGATAAGCGTAATCACTACAAGATAAAGAGTATTGATTATATTGCCGAGCACGCCATAGTTTTCATAAGGATATGAGAACGCCGGAGTTGTAAGGAAGTTCAGGCTCATTCCCTCTGTGCCTTTTACGGCTATGTATATAATCATACCGAGCGTCAGCGCAACGACTATGCCGGACGAAAGAAAAATCAGAGCCTTCAGCACTATGTCGCTTACTCTTCTGCGCTTTTTAGTAAGAGAATTCGTAACTGCTTTTGCCATAATCTATCACGCCTTTCCTGCGGTCTTTGCCGCTTTTTCCTTTTTGCCGCCCTTTTTGAGAATGCCGTTGAGTATCAGATTTATTATCATAATGAATACGAACAGCACAAGTCCTATCGCAAAGAGTGCCTCTCTGTGAAGTCCGCTTGAATACGGGAATTCGGCAACGATGCCTGTTGTGAGAAATTTTACCGATGAGAACAGCTCCGGCATATTTGCGCTGTTGCCTGCAACAAGGATGATAGCCATTGCCTCACCTATCGCTCTGCCGACACCGAGAACGACACCGGACGCAATACCCGATTTTGCGGCGGGGATAACTACCTTGAAGATAGTCTGTATCTTGGTTGCTCCCAGTCCGTAGCTTGCCTCTCTGTATTCGAAAGGAACGGCGGATATTGCGTTCTCCGAAATGTTTATGATAGTGGGAAGTATCATTATAGCAAGTACGATTATGGCACTTGCAAGGTTTGCGCCGCCTGTGAACTGATGTGTAGGATCATTAGCATAAATGACCTCCTCAAGTGCGTACATAAGCGGCTTTACAAGATTTGCGCCGAGCAAACCGTATATAACCGACGGGATACCCGCAAGAAGCTCGACCGCAGGCTTTACTACGTTCTTCATAGCTTTAGGTGCAAGCTCGGATAGGAACACCGCTGTAAGAAGTCCTATCGGAACACCGATCACTATTGCGCCGAGAGTACCGAATACCGACGTGAGAATCAGCGGAAGGATACCGAACTGTTCTTTTTTTGCGTACCATGTGTCACCGAACAGAAAATCGGTCAATCCGATTTTTCCTATGGCGGGAGCACCCGATATTATCATATAAATTGTTATCATCAGGACGCACGCTACCGCTGTGATCCCACACACGGTAAATATGTACTTCATTACACGCTCTGTAACGTTTGTGAATCCCGATTTTTTACTTCTTATAGCAGATCTCTGCTTTCCGACCGAGCCTACCGCAACTGCTGCGCCGCTTGTCTTTTCCAAGTAAACCATCCTTTCAGGGCTATACATACTTATACAGCAAATTCCGGTAACGGATTGCTACCGGAAAAGTGCTTACTGTACAGGAATTATCGACTTGTTTTTACTTTACGGGAACTGCACCCTGTGCAAGTACGAGTGCCTGACCTTCTTCTGAGAGAATGAAGTCAAGGTAAGCCTTAACGAGCTTGTTGTCGGAACCCTTGAGCGTTGCGCAGATAAAGGGTCTCTGTACTTCGTAAGTGCCGCTCTTTACGTTTTCTTCTGTAGCTTCAATGCCGCCGACCTTGAGCGCTTTTACTGTTTCGTCAACGTTTGCAAGTGAAGCGTAACCGATAGCGCCGTCTGTTGTTGCTACCGCGTTGATAACCGAACCTGTAGATTCAAGCTCCTGCGCGTACTTCGGTTCCTTGTCGCCCATTACGATAGACTCGAAACCGTCTCTTGTACCCGAACCGTCCTCACGACCGATAACTACGATAGCCTTGTCATCGCCGCCAAGCTCCTTCCAGTTTGTAATCTCGCCGGAATATACCTTTGCAAGATTCTCAAGTGAGATGTCTTCGAGCTTGTTTACGGGGTTTACTACAAGAGCGATACCGTCAAGTCCTACTACTGTAGCGTCAAGCTTTTCAGCTTCTTCATCCTTGAGCTTTCTTGACGAGTTACCGATGTCGCACTTGCCTTCGGAAGCTTCCTGGATGCCTGTACCTGAACCTGTGAGGTTTAAGTTAACTGTTACACCCTTGTTCTTTTCCATAAATGCACCGTTAACAGCCTTGATAACCTTTTCCATTGATGTTGAGCCGTTCATTGACAGTGTGCCGCTGAGTTCTTCTGTAGCAGCTGATGATGCTTCTGCGGATGATGCTCCGGAAGATGTGCCTGCTGCGGATGAATCTGTGCCTGCTACGCTGCTTGTTGCAGTTTGGGAACAGCCTGTTGCTGCAGCAACTAAAGCTACGCCTGCGATAAGTGATATTAACTTCTTGTTCATGTTGTTGTCCTTTCTTAAGGGTCATACCCCTCGGAGTTTTCCTGATACTCCATAATATTTATGTACGTTTTTTATCTGTCGTTCGGTTTCCCTCCCGGCTACATTTCATATTATAGTCGCAACGGACTTTACATTAAAGCAAGGAATGGTATAAAGTCGGTAAAGTTTTTGTAAAGCCGCATATTCCGCATAGCAAAGCCAAACTATACACCGACTTTACATTTTTGCCGTGCGACTTTACATTCGATTTTTAACGCTTTACAGCTTTCAGCCGTCACTGAGAATAGCTTTATATCTTGATTTGACGGTTAATTTATGGTAGAATAATATCAAAAGTTACACGAAAGAAGGTATAATATGCCACACTCATCGGGCGGAGGCTCTCACGGGGGCGGAAGCCACCACTCCTCCTCATCACACAGCTCGTCACACCGTTCATCATCGGGAGGCGGCTCAAGCAGAATAAGAACCAGCCACACATATTTCCCCGGTGCAAGAAGATTCGTCTACTACAGAAACGGCGTTCCGAACTACGTCTACTCGGATACCGATTTATCAAAAGGTCCGAGCAAGCTGAGATTTTTAATGCTCATATTCTATGTACCGTTTGTTCTGGCGGCATTTTTGATGATATTCACGTCTTTCGGCGTACCCGAAAAGCTGAAGGTTGATTATAACTCGCAGATAGTTATACAGGACGACGCTAACGTTCTCGGAGATACAACGAAGCTCGGCGACGCACTTGAGGATTTCTTCAACACAACAGGTATTTCTCCTGCGGTAATAACTGTGTACAATTCCGACTGGGAGGACAACTATACCGACCTTGAGAAGTACGCTTATGAGCTTTATGTAAACCGGTTCTATGACGAAAAGCACTGGCTGATAGTGTATTCTCAGCCGAAAGATCCCGATGACGAATTCAACAACTGGTACTGGGAGGGTATGCAGGGCGATGATACCGACAGTATCATTACTTCATCCGTAGCATACGATTTTACAAATGATCTGCACAAGAGGCTGCTTGTCGAGGGAACAAAGGTAAATGACGCTATCACCGACAGCTTCAACGCACTTACTCCTACCGTAATGAAGTTCAGATTTGAGGGCGAAACCTTCGGAATAGGACTGTTTATGCTCCTGTTCGTCTGCGTTCACGCATTCTTTATGGTATTCTTCCGCCCCGATGCAAAGAAATACAAGGGAGCAAAGGAAGTGCCGCTTGACGACAACTACGTTGCCCCTCAGCAGACTGCACCGCAGCCGCAATCTGTCGTAATGAAACAGGCCTCCTGCGAATACTGCGGAGGCGTTTATACCATAGGCAGCTGCAATGCCTGCCCTCACTGCGGCGCACCTATTCAGCCGCAGGATTACACCGTTCCCGTACATAACGTCACGAGTACAGCAAACACAACAGATACAACAAACACAAACACGCATTAACAATCATTGAGGTATAATATGAACGGCTCAAGAATAACCGATTCACCGATAGGCGCTGTACTGCTTATAATCGGCTCTGTCATAGCGGTTATGGCACTTGTCTGTGTAATCATTCAGATTTACAAAAATCATATTTCGGACAGAAGTATGTGCCGTGAAATTTACGGTACAGATAAGCCTGCCAAGCATAAAAGTGTGCCGAAAAAATTAAAGGCTCTCGAAGAACGTTTTCGGGAGCTTGATATTCCGCCGGTTTATTCGTTCACGGGTAATTGCTACTGCGAACATTTCACGATAACGGCGAAACGTGAATTTATATTTTATGTATGCTGTCACACGGTTGGCGGCAAAACGCTTGACAAAAAGCTGTTTTTAAATCCCGAAAAAGCAAGGCGGTACATTTTCCGTGAGGTTATGGATATAGTTCTGAACAGTTACGGAGAAGAAGGGTATCAGGTATACGCTTCAAAGCTCACCGCCGAGGAAAAAGAGATAATGGGTATATAATCCGCAGGATTTAAGCCGCATATAACGCAAAAATCCCCTCCGCTTTTGCGGAGGGGACAGTTTTATGCTTTGTCGGTCAATCAAACACTGCTGTGCTTCTTAACGTAGTCTACAACCTCGTCAACAGTTGTGAATGCCAGGCTTACGCAGGTATCTGCACAACCGTAGTAGATAGCGATTCTGCCTGTATCAGCGTCGCAGAGTGCTGCGCAGGGGAATGTAACGTTCTGAACATCGCCTACGCACTCATAGTACTCTCTGGGGTTGAGAAGGTACTCAGCGCAACGATACTTAACCTTCCAGGGCTTGTCGATGTCGAGGATAGCAGCTGAGAAGCTGTATACATAGCCGTTGCAGCTCTGGAGAACGCCGTGGTAGAATACCAGCCAGCCTTCGCTTGTTTCTATCGGGATAGGACCTGCACCGATCTTGAGTGATTCCCAGCCCTTCATAGGAGCCATAACGTGTCTGTGCTCGCCCCAGTACTTCATATCGGGCGACTGTGAAAGGTACATATCACCGAAAGGTGTGTGACCGCTGTCTGAAGGACGGCTGAACATAACGTACTTGCCGTTTATCTTACGGGGGAACAGAACACCGTTTCTGTTAAAGGGAAGGAATGCGTTCTCGCACTGGTGGAACTCCTTGAAGTCCTTTGTCCAGCCCACACCGATTGTAGGCTTCCAGCCGTATGCGTTGCACCATGTAATCCAGAATCTGTCCTCGATCCATACGCATCTGGGGTCGTAACCGTACTGCCAAGGGTTAGCTTCTGCAGTTTCGGGGTCGTCGTTTATCCATTCAACCTTTTCTTCGTTGAGGTTCCAGTGTACGCCGTCCTCAGAGAAGCCTGCGTGGATAGCCATGTTTCTTTCCTTGTCGTCAACACGGAAAACACCTGCGAACTTGCCCTTTTCGCTCTCGAAAGGAACAACTGCGCTGTTAAAGATAGAGTTGCTGGTAGGAAGAAGGTCACGGGGTATTATGGGGTTGTTGTCTGCACGCCAGATAACGTCCTTACAGCCTGCGGGTCTGTCCTGCCAGGGAATGTTCGGTAATGATGTACCGTTGATAACTTTTACGTTCATACTTGATTCTCCTTGATAAGTCATATTTCCGTTAAGAAGCGTAAATCGCTCTTTGTATTAAGTATATCATAGCCATTCTTCAAATGCAAGAGTTTTTGTTAAATTTTTTTACTTAATTTTTAGGCTAATAAACTAAAAACAAATTAAATTTTGATTGCAAATCTATATTGCGTATTATGGCAGAGCATTCTGTGCTGTTGCTTATATCCGATGCGTTGAAAAAACGCAAATAACAAAATTGCGGATAAAATTACAGCACCTGTAAATCGGGCATTCGGAAATTTTCACAAACGAGCAGTTAGAATATACTAACGATTTGAGTTAGAATAAACAAACTTTTTGTATTTGCGTTAGTCGGTTTGATTTTTGCTTGACAAACCGCTCTGCTGTGAGTACAATATTTTTTGTTAGCAGGTGCTAACCTTTTATTTGGCAATCGAGTTAGCTTGTTCTAATTTAATTAGCATTAACTAATAAGGTTAGCCAAGACTATAAGCAGACAGTCGGAATAAAAGAAAGGATGACGTTCTATGATGCCGCTCATACTCGCATCTGAGGGTGACGAAAATATCATAAAGAAAATCGGCGGAAGTCCTGAGGTCAAGAAGCATCTTGAAAACTTAGGATTTGTAGTCGGTGGCAACGTAAAAGTCGTTACAACTGTAAACGGTAACCTTATCGTGAATGTCAAAGAGGCAAGGGTTGCGATAAGCAAGGAAATGGCACAAAGAATCATGATATGATTCTTATTATAGAGGAGGATAACCGATGAAGACATTAAAACAGGCAACTGTCGGAGAAACCGTCAAGGTTGTCAAGCTGCACGGCGAGGGCGCTATCAAGCGCAGAATTATGGATATGGGGCTTACAAAGGGCGTAGAGGTATACGTCCGCAAGGTAGCGCCATTAGGCGACCCTGTTGAAGTAACGGTAAGAGGCTATGAGCTTTCGCTCAGAAAAGCCGACGCCGAAATGGTAGAGGTCGAATAATCTCTGCGTTTCAACAATTTGATCAGGTAATAAACTTAAATGGTTAGTGAAAGCTAAGACTTTTATGGCTTTATGAAAGAGAGGAATTTTCCCGATGAGTTTAAAAATTGCGCTCGCAGGTAACCCTAACTGCGGCAAAACCACATTGTTCAACGCTCTGACGGGCTCAAACCAGTTTGTAGGTAACTGGCCCGGCGTTACCGTTGAAAAGAAAGAGGGTAAGCTCAAAAAGAGCGACGGAGTAGTAATTACCGACTTACCCGGTATCTATTCGCTGTCACCCTACACACTTGAAGAAGTAGTTGCAAGAAACTATCTTATCGAGGAGCGTCCCGATGCTATACTCAATATCATTGACGGTACGAACCTTGAAAGAAACCTTTACCTTACAACACAGCTCACAGAACTTGGCATTCCTGTTGTTATTGCCATCAATATGATGGATATAGTAAAGAAAAACGGCGACAAGATAAACATTGAGGAACTTTCAAGGGAACTTGGATGTAAAGTAGTTGAGATCTCGGCTCTTAAGGGCACGGGAATAAAGGAAGCCGCAGACGCTGCGGTTGAAGCGGCTAAGAACGGCAAGACAGTTCCTATGCACACATTCTCAGGTCCTGTTGAGCATACGATAGCTCACATAGAGGAAGCCGCAGTACACAATATGCCCGAAGAACAGCAGAGATGGTACGCTATTAAGCTGTTCGAGCGTGACGACAAGGTTATCGAAAAGCTGAATCTTGACAGCGCTGTAATGGCTCACATTGACGAGGATATAAAGAACGTCGAAAAAGAGCTTGACGACGACGCAGAAAGCATTATAACAAACGAAAGATACGTTTACATAGCTGAGATTATCAAGGGCTGTTACAAGAAGAAATCGGCAGGCAAGCTGACAACCTCGGATAAGATTGATAAGGTCGTTACAAACCGATTTGCCGCTCTTCCGATATTCGCTGTAATAATGTTCCTCGTTTACTATATTTCAATGGTAACGGTAGGTACAGCCGCAACAGACTGGGCTAACGACGGACTGTTCGGTGACGGCTGGCACTTATTCGGAATAGGCTCGTCGGATTATGAGGACGCATCGGGCACTTACTCTGACGCTTTGGAGGCTGTTAACGGTTTCGTTACAATAGAGCCTGACAGTGAGGATTTTGAGCCAGGTACTGCTCTTGAAACGCTCAAGTCATACAAGCCCGAAGGCGAGAATCCTTCAGTGCAGATAGATGTAGAGGACGAAGAAACACTTGAAGTAAGCCAGCTTACAGTTTACTACAAGGAAATCCCTGCAAACGCAGATAAAGACACGACACTCGGCATCACATATCTTGACGCTGTAAAGTACTTTGAAGAAGGCGGCGAAAGCGCATTTGAAGAGCCCGATCCCGCAAGCTACGGCGTATGGGTACCCGGTATCCCCGTACTTATCGAGCAGGGTCTTGACGCTGTTAACTGCGTAGACTGGTTAAAGGGTCTTATCCTTGACGGTATTGTTGCCGGTGTAGGCGCTGTACTCGGCTTCGTTCCCCAGATGCTCGTACTGTTCATTCTGCTTGCTATTCTTGAGGCTTGCGGTTATATGGCACGTATCGCATTCGTGCTTGACCGTATCTTCAGAAAGTTCGGTCTTTCAGGTAAATCGTTCATACCGATACTTGTCGGCACAGGCTGCGGTATCCCCGGTATCATGGCATCGAGAACAATTGAAAACGAGCGTGACCGCCGTATGACGATCATGACAACAACATTTATCCCCTGCGGCGCTAAGCAGCCGTTCATAGCAATGATAGCAGGTGCTATCTTCGGTGGTTCTCCGTGGATCGCTACGGGTGCATACTTCTTAGGTATGGCGGCTATCATCGTTTCGGGTATCATTCTTAAGAAGACAAAGATGTTCGCAGGAGATCCCGCTCCGTTCGTAATGGAGCTTCCCGCATACCACATTCCTACAGTCGGAAACGTACTGCGTTCAATGTGGGAGCGTGGCTGGTCATTCATCAAGAAGGCAGGTACTATCATCCTCCTTTCAACTATCTTTGTTTGGTTCACATCATTCTTCGGCTGGGTAGACGGTGCATTCACAATGCTCGATGAATCACAGATGGATTGCAGTATCTTAGCTAATATCGGTAAGGCTATCTGCTGGATATTCGCACCTCTCGGCTGGGGCGACTGGCAGGCAACTGTTGCGGCTGTTACAGGTCTTGTTGCAAAGGAAAATATCGTTGCAACAATGGGTATCCTCTACGGAAGCGGCGACGCTACTGTATGGCAGACGCTTGCAAGCAGTTTCACAGCTGTAACGGGTATGTCGTTCCTCGTATTCAACCTTCTGTGCGCTCCCTGCTTTGCCGCAATGGGTGCTATCAAGCGTGAAATGAACAACGCTAAGTGGTTCTGGTTTGCTATCGGTTATGAGTGCGGTTTCGCTTATGTAATCGCTCTTATGATAAACTACTTTGGCAAGCTGTTCACAGGCGCACTTGCAGGTGCAGGCGACATAATCGGTCTTATCGTTGCATTCCTTCTCCTCGCCGCTCTTATCTACCTTCTCGTTCGTCCTTACAAGGAAAGCAAGAAGCTCGGCGTTAAGGTCAAGGTTACAAAGTAAGGTCTTATTTCAGAAATAAAAAGGAGTGATCTTTATGGATCCTGTTATCGGTTCAATAATCGTAGCGGTAATTTTACTTGCGGTGATCATACTGATCATTCACAAGCTGGTAAGCGACAAGAAAAAGGGCAAGTTCTCTTGCGGCGGCTGCGTCGGATGCAGCGGTCACTGCACCGGATGCCACGGCTGTGGTTCAGCCCCCGAGTCGCAGGCGAAGAAAAGCAAATAAGTAATCAATAAAAGTATGAAGCGGAGCCGTGCGGTTCCGCTTTTGCTTGTAGAAAAAGTTTTTTAATGCGCATCTGTTATATCATTCAGCTTTGCCTGCGATAGCAAGCTACCGATAGTTCTTTTTGTCGGATAGCACTTCTCGGGTTCGCTATTCCAATCAATGCACTTGTCAATATGAAAGAGGGAGACAACCAAAGGGATCAGGGAGAGTCTGAGCCTCGCTTACGCAAGGCTCGTGCGCTCCGCTAAAGCTCTGCTGGACTGCCGCAGTGAAGCAAAGCAAAACGATTGAGCACTTGCCAAAGGTTAGTGCTCAGCCCTATACCCTGTCCCTTAGGTTTTCTCCCAAATCAGTTATTCCTCTTGAGTGACGTGAGGAGCGGGAGCATTGCTAAAGCAATGCTCAGCTTGGCATCCCTCTTTCCTTACCCATACCCACACCCCGTCGGGGTGTTGGCGGAACTCGTAAAACTACCTGAACATTGTATATCTTGTCAATGCAGGGACGCTTAACGCTACACGTCCGTAGGTTAGTACATATATCTCAGGTTAGTAGCGTTTTTTGAAGGGTCAATGTTAGTGCAGTTGCACCGATACACTCACGAAATGATTAATGCCTTGTCGGTACGGAAAATGATTTCAGCGGTGCTGGCTATATATTTCACTGTGTGGCTTTAATAATAATCGGTTTTTCGACAGACTGTACGCACGTCTTTATGGTGGGCGTTGTTGTTTTATCGGTGAAAAAACGGTGAAATTGTGCTTACAGACAAAATCCGCTTGAAAAAGCGCTTGTTTTATGTTAAAATAAAATAAGTATGTTATAGGCTGTCACAAGGACAGCGGGAAAGAGGTACAATTTGGATACATTTGGTGAACAGCTTGTTAAAAAGGCAACAACAGGTGCAGACTGGGCAAAGAGAATAGGTATTGCGGTACTGGGACTGGCGTTAGCTACTGTGCTTATGTGGCTTTCGTTCTTTACCGGATTTATGATTCTGACAATGCTTGCTGTAGGCGCACTCTTCGGTCTTGTGTGGCTGCTTACGGGCATGAGCTATGAGTATGAATATATACTTACGAATGACGATCTTGATATAGACAAGATTACGGGCAAGAGAAAGAGAAAACGTCTTATTACGCTGAAAATGAATACAGTTGAGGAATTCGGCATTTATGACGGCAGTAACGGAACTAATGCGGACGCTACCGTAATAGCTTCAGACGGAACGAACATAAACGCTTACTATCTCATTGCAAAGCATAAGACGCACGGCAGAACAATGCTGATATTCTCTCCCGATGCAAGAATGGTCGAGATGATACTCACAACATTACCCTATAAGGTAAAGCAGGAAGCAACACAGCGTATCAACGCAATAAAAGCCGATAGCGAAAAGGAATAAGCGAACACTGTCTATCGGGAGGGTCAATGTCAACGACACGCAAAAAGAATAACATTTTCAAAGTGATACTGTCGGGCGTTACTGCGGCGGTAATCATTGCGGCAAGTGCAGGATGCGGTACTGTAGATCTGACTATGGGCAAGAACAACAAGAACAGCAGTGACAACTCTGTTGTTGAGGTGATAATGCCTGCACAGACAACCACGACCGTGACCACCACAGCGGTCACAACAGAAGCACCGCTGCCTGTGAAATCATATGGTGACGATTTTGTCAGATGTAATGCGGCTATATGTTACGACCTTACGGACGGTAAGGTGATATACAGCAAGAATGCAGGTAAAAAGGTCTTCCCGGCAAGCACCACAAAGATACTTACCGCACTCACAGCCATTGAGTACACTGCGCCCGAATATGAGTATTATGTGGGCAGTGAGCTGGGGCTTGTCGCACAGGATTCAAGTATGTCGTGGATTGCAGAAGGCTCAAGCCTTTGCAGAAACGAGATACTGACAGCTATGCTCGCCCCTTCGGGGAACGATGCGGCATATACCATAGCGGTAAACGTGGCAAGGAAGCTGTACGGCGATGACATAAGCGATAATGACGCTGTAGCGTATTTTGCGGTGCTGATGAACGATTACGCAAAGAAGCTGGGCGCAAAAAACACGCACTTTACTGTGCCGGACGGGTATCACGATGATGAACATTATACCACGGCGGAGGATATGCTACAATTTGCAATTGCGGCAACGCAGAGCCGGACGATATGCGATATAACCTGTCAGCCGCTTGCTATAGTATATGACGAGCAGGGGAATGTTCACAGCTGGGATAACGGAAACAAGCTCCTTACCGACACCACAATTCCTTATGAGGTATACGGAATGAAAACGGGATTTACCGATGAGGCAGGCTTCTGCTTTATAGGATATGCAGGTATGAACGGCAAGAAGATACTGACACTGGTGTATGGCGGAGAGGTGGAAAACCGCTATGCCAACACAAAGAAGCTGATGGATCTGGGCTTTGATATTTATGACGAAAATCACGACTATTATACGGTAGAAGAATAAACAAGGATGACGAAGATGAAGATATTATCCATAGAAAGCTCGTGCGACGAAACTGCGGCGGCAATAACCGAGGACGGAAGAAAAGTTATTTCGTCGGTTATAGCCACTCAGATAGACGAACACAAGCTGTACGGCGGAGTAGTACCCGAAATAGCTTCACGCAGACATTGCGAGAATATAACCGGAGTATGTGCCGAGGCTCTTGAAAAGGCGGATATGACGCTTGACGAGATTGACGCAATAGCGGTGACGAACGCACCCGGTCTTATAGGCGCACTGCTTGTCGGGGTGAACTTTGCAAAGGGGCTTGCGCTTGCAAAAAATAAGCCGCTTATCGCTGTGCATCATATCAAGGGGCATATAGCGGCAAACTACATAACGCACCCTGAACTTGAGCCGCCGTATCTGTGTCTTGTGGTTTCGGGCGGACACAGCCATATAGTAAAGGTAAACAGCTATACGGAACTTGAAACGGTAGGCAAGACGACCGATGATGCGGCAGGTGAGGCATTCGACAAAGCCGCAAGAGCAATGGGCTTTCAGTATCCGGGCGGAGTGCATATCGACAGAGCGGCAAAGCAGGGCGACGCAAAGAAGTATAAGCTGCCAAGACCTGCGACCAAAAATCCGTATGATTTCAGCTTTTCCGGACTTAAAACCGCTGTTATCAACCTTATACACAACAACGAACAAAAGGGCATTGAAACTGATGTAAATTCGCTTGCCGCCTGCTTTCAGGACACTATCACGTCTATACTTGCGGAAAAATTCATGGCGGCGGCTGATGAGCTTGGTTACACAAAGCTCGCACTTGCAGGCGGTGTAGCGGCAAACTCTATGCTCCGTGACAAGCTGTCGGAAATGGCGAGTGCCTGCGGCAAGCAGTTCTATATGCCTGATATTTCGCTATGCGGCGACAATGCGGCTATGATAGGCTGTCAGGGATATTATGAGTATCTGGCAGGAAATACGGCTGATATGTCGCTGAATGCGTATGCTACGAAGAAGCTGCATATGCTGTAAAATATAGATTTATACAAACAAAAAGCAATCCGCCGTCAACGGTTAATTCCGTGACGGCGGATAATTTGATATTAAAACGGATTTTCCGATTATATAGCGTCAAGATTCAATGTCCAGCTGTTTATCTTATATGTTCCGTTATCGAGCAGGTATTCTATCTTCGCACTGCGGTGAGCCTCGTACAAGTCGAGATAAGGCACTGTTGCGGTAAAGCCAGTATCGGTAATATCGGAAATGACGCAGGCTGTAGTATCCCATATATTCTTTCCGTTTGAAACAGCGTCGGTGTTTTTGTACAGCTTGCCGTTTATATCCTTGTAGAATGCGGTTTCGTCCGCAAGATTCTTATAGAACGTGCTGTCAAGATATTCTTTTGTGAAATACTTCTCGGTATCGGCTTTAAGCGAGGCGAGAGTATCATAAACGCTTTCTACGGGAGAGTAGCAAAAGCCGTTATCATCGGTTACCGAAGCGGAATTATCTACAGGCAGACTGCAACGGTTATATATAGCGTAAAACTTGTCAGCTATGGGCATATTCAGCTTTACGGTTTCTTTGGCGGCTTCTTCGGTCAGTGCGGTCGTTTTATCCTCAGACGATACCGCAGAGCCGCTCTCCTGCTGTGATACGGCAGACGGTGTATTATCAGCCGCACAGGCAGCTATTGCTGATAGGGATTAATCAGAAAATCGCTATACAATGGGATTTTCCGATAACCTTTGAGATGGCAAGAGCCTATCAGAAGGCAAACGGCAAGTATTTAAGGCAAGATCAATGGGAAGACATCACATTGGTAATGTGCCTTGAACTCGGTAGATAAAAAGATAACCCTGTATCAGACGGTTAAACCGTTAGATACGGGGTTTTTCTATGCCCAGATATGTGAAAAGCTAAAAACGACTGTCAGAAAGGTGGAATTACTATGGAAAAGAAAGTAACAGCAGGAAGTCCCATATCACAGAACGAGGAAAATGTCTAGACCTTTTTTGAAAATATTTATCTTGACAACGAAATTACGGTGAATGTTATTGATGATGGCGTATTGCTTCGTTGAGAAAACCGAAGGCTACACAGCCGAGGTAAATCACGACTTTTAGGGGACGGACTAACCGACCTCCTTTACTTTTTCGGGGATATGTGATATAATAAGTCAAGATTGAACAGAACGATAAATCGGAATTTAACGCACATCAAAAAAACGAGAATTCACAAAAACGTAGCCATAAAACGGTGATGAAAGGACGTATAACTTATGAGTAAAAAAGTATTTGTTTTGGTACACGATTACTGGCATCACGATGATTCCATCAAGCCTATGATGGACTATCTGTTTAACGCAGATTATGAAGTAACATTCACAAAGAACCCAAATGATTATTTCAACGGGCAGTTTGATTTGTTTTTGTCTTTCAAAGATCCTATTGAAAATGATCAGATTCCTACTCCAATCTGGTGTGATGAAAAATGGACGGAGAAATTTCTGAATGATGTTCAGAATGGTATGGGAACGATTATGCTTCACGCATCACTTACTGATTACACAGAAAATCACGCAATCCTCACAAATGTTATAAGAAGTAACTTTATCACTCATCCCGAACAATGTCCGCTTACTGTAAAACCGATAGCAGAACATCCGATTGTTGAAGGCATTGGCAAATTCACATTCCCTGATTTTGACGAACATTATGTAATGGAAATGATTCCGAATGCTGATACAACGATTCTTGCAGAAACCGTTTCAAAGAACGGCGTTCAGCCTGCTGTATGGATTCACACCTATGGCAAGGGAAAAATCTGCTGTATCGTTCCTGCACACACTACCCAAAATCTGACCTGTGAACCATTTGTCAAACTTGTAAAGAATGCTATTGATTGGGTTTAATAGCATTAACAGAGCGTCAAATTACAGTTTTGATTTAATCGAATCCATAACATTTATTAACTGTTATATCTTATCTTCATGAAGTCCGCAAACCCTTGTAAATGCTAAATTTGTAGCGAGTGAGTTTGCCCTTACGCTTCCCCTTGTGTTATATCCTTTTCCCTCATGTTACGAATGCTCGCAAGGGCAAAATTAAGGGAAAGAAAATCCTGTAACAAATTATAACATGAAATGAAAATGGCAGGAAGAACGGATTGAAATGCTTTCAAAACTTTTAGAAAATTAAGGAAAGGACAGATAAGATATGAGATTGATTTATGCAAGATATAATCCGCAATGTAATAGCATAGATGTAACCACGTTTGAAAATGTAGTGCTTAGAATTGATTGCAATAAGGCAGAGGAAGGATTGAGAACTACTCCCGGCTCCCAGTGTTCGTTGAATGCTTTGGCTATTGATAATCCATTAGAATATGCAAGATTATACTTGGATGGAGAAATGCAAGTATGGGTTGATGCAGAGGATCGTTTAGATACGTGGTGATTTTGCTAATATAATATCATGATAGAGGTCTAGTACTAAAAATTCCAGAAAAATATATAGAACGTACGGTTATTCCATAATAAGAGGCAGGAATCTTAAGTTTCTAGATGTTTGAATTTTGCCTTAAGGTAAATAG
>ENA-OZTF01000179-OZTF01000179.1-human-gut-metagenome-genome-assembly--contig:-NODE-179-length-14933-cov-5.634091_pt1 | contig 14933 bp, 7 predicted proteins | sample MGYA00244229_ERZ653988 | MGnify/ENA primary metagenome ERZ653988 (study PRJEB26926, sample SAMN06164434) | human gut metagenome | biome: ENVO:00009003; feature: ENVO:2100002; material: ENVO:00002003...
GAATACAACATGCGCGGGGGCGAGGGCTTCAACCTCTCGGCCAAAGGTTCGGTGACGCTGGGCGAAGGCCGCAACTGGGGCAGTTCGTCCAACGGCGGGCTCGCCTACACGGGACGTCTGGAGCTCTACCCGCTGGGGCGGTTCAAGTCGAAAGGCGACGTGATGGAGGGAGATTTCGAAGGCGAGGAGCAGGTCAAGATACTCGTGGCCGGAGCCTACTCCTACAACCACAAGGCATCGCGCCTGAAAGGCCAGCGCGGCGCCGTCATGCCGGACGACGCGACCCGCAACATCGGCTCCTATTTCGCGGATTTCATCCTCAAATACCGGGGCTTCGCATTCTATACCGATTTCATGGGACGCAGCTGCGACCGACCGCTGTTCGACCCCCAGAGCAATGCCTTCGTATACAGCGGGCAGGGGCTCAACATACAGACCAGCTACCTGTTCGACAAGAAATGGGAGGTCGCCCTGCGTAATTCGACGCTCTTCCCCGAGCACGAGGTACAACCCTTTGCGGGGTACAAGCGCTGGAACCAGACGACCGTAGGCATCACCCGTTACATCATCGGCCACAGCCTGAAAGTACAGGCCGACATGTCGTACAACCACCGCAGCGAATCGTTCGACCCCGACTACAACCGCTGGGAAATCCGCTTCCAGCTGGAGCTGGGGCTCTGACCCGGCAACAGGAAAATACGAAAACTCCCGGCTGTTGCCGGGAGTTTCTGTTTCGGGACAGGAACCCCGTTACAGGATTTTCAGCGCGATCCGCGCGCACGCCTCGGCATCGGCCAGGGCATGGTGGTGGTTGGCAAGGTCGAAACCGCACGCCGCCGACACGGTATGGAGCTGGTGGTTGGGCAGGCTGCTGCCGAACGTCCTGCGCGAGGCACGGCACGTACAATAGAACCGGTAGCCGGGATAAGGCATCCCGTACAACTCAAACACGGCGCGCAGGCACCCCTCGTCGAAGGGCGAATTGTGCGCCACGAGCGGCAACCCCTCGATGCGGGGTGCGATCTGCTTCCACACGTCGGCGAAATCGGGCGCCTGGGCCGTATCCTCGTAGCTGAGGCCGTGGATAGCCGTGGTAAAATGGCTGTAAAAATTAGGACGCGGGCGGATCAGGCTGTAAAGCGTGTCGACCACCTCGCCGCCACGCACCACGACGACGCCCACCGAGCAAACGCTCGTACGCCGGCCGTTGGCCGTCTCGAAATCTATGGCTGCAAAATCTTTCATCGGTCAGGAGTGAATATCCGGGGCAAAGATACGGATTTTAACGCTTCCCGGTATCGCCGGCAACGAAAAAACGGCCGCCTTTCGAGGGCGGCCGTCGTTTCTGCCGGAGCGGGTTATTCGGTATACTCGTCGTCCGACGTGTCGGGCGTAACCCATGAATCGGCCGGGGTCAGCTCCTCGACCTCCGCCTCCGTCAGGAAGGCGTCTTTGTCGAACATGATGTCGTCGAAATAGTTGACCGTGCACTGGTAAGCGCCGTAGTTGTATGTCCAGTCCTTGGAGTAGATGCCGAAGATGGCCATGATATCGCCTTTCGCGCCGTCGCGGACGACGGGATACTGGGCGAAACGCGAATAACCGCTCGTGCGCACCGTATAGACCCCCTTCTTGTTGGTCGTCGAAGGCAGGGTGCTGTCATAGGTGAAAAGCACCGAACCGTAAAGGTTCGTACCGTCGTTGCTGAACGCCCAGCGGTACCAGACCTTGTTCATCACCGGACGGATGTCGGTATACATCCACGCGGGATAGATGTTCGACCCCACCGTCCCGTAACGGCACGTAACGCCGCGCAGGATCACCAGACGCCCGAAATACTGCTGCCCGTTCTGGCCGAAGAAATCGTCGCAGTTGGCCTCGGTGATCTCGAGGATCTCCTTGCCCAGCTCCAGCTGCGTCTCCCCGCCGAGGAATACGCGCTTGCGGATCTCCGTCGGATCTTCGATGTTCGAGTTGGCATAGAACTTATGTTCGCCCACCTTGTTGTAGGAATCGGTAGGCCCCTCGCCCAGCGACAGCATCATGCGGTAGTTGCCGATATAGAGGCCCGAGACCTTGACATAGACCCAGTTCGAGGGGATCGTACCCGTGGCCTTGTCGAAACGCCCCATCGGATAGGTAAAATAGAGCCCCGTAGTGAGCTTCACCTCAATGGCACCCGAATCGTCCACCAGGTAGAGCGACTTGTAGACGTTGCCCTCCTCGTCGCTCGACTGCACCTTGCCCTTGATGTAGTAATCCAGCCCGTCGGACGACTGGCCGATCTGTACATACTTCGTATCGCCCCAGCTCGAGTTGCTGCCCGTACCACCGAGCGACTTGTGCTCATCGAGGAACATCTGTTTCACATCGGCGATGGAGATATGCTTCATCCCCGCGAAATCCTCGTCGGTATAGACTTTGGCGGGCTTCGGCGCATCGAAATCATTATAGCACCCCGTAACCGCAAACATCACGGCCAGCACGGCACATAACTGAAATATCTTTTTCATAATCGTCATATCGTATTAGAAGCGGAAATATACATTCAGGTAATAGGTCGTCCCCAGCAGGTAAAAGTACTTCGAATCGAACGGTACGTAGTACTGGATCGGCTGGGCGGCCGCACCCTCCTTGTTCACATAGGTACGGCGCGAAAGGCGCATCTGTTCGTAACCGCCCGTGCGGATCGTCTGGTCGTTGAGGATATTCTTCACCTCGAGGCTGAAGCCCAGCTGGTAGATGCGGTGGATGTACCAGTTCTTGCCGACGCTCAGGTTGAGTGTATAGGCCGAGTCGAATTTCTCCTGCTCGCGCAGGTTCATCAGCGCCGTGTATTTCACGGCGCCGGGAAGCTGTGCCGCCTCGTCGGGGCGCAGTACCGTGGCATAAGCGGCACGGGTACGGCGCGCGGGGTTCATCGAGAGGTAGATACGGTCGTAGTAGTTGAAATCGACCGAGGCGAACCAGTTGCGCGGGCCGCGGTAGCTCAGACCGAGGTTGAGCGCCGTCTGCGGCGTGCTTTCGACGTAGAGGTCGTCCCAGAGCACCTTGTCGCCGCGGAGCACCTCCTCGCTGTTGTCGCGCGTCTGTGTGAAGTTGGCGTCCGACGTATAGCGGTAGTCGCCCAGGCTCAGGGCACCGTTGAACGAGATGCCGCCCCAGATGGGAACCACGACGCCCACTTCGAGGCCGTAGTAACGCTTGTCGATGCCGCTCATGGCGAAGTTGGTGAACGACGACTGCGTATCGTCATAGTACGAGATAACCTTCGACTGGTCGGCGACCGAGGTATAGTAACCCGAAACGCGCGCCGTGATCCACGGCAGATTGAGGTTGTACGACAGGTCGACGCCGAGTACCTTCTCGGAATCGAGGCCCGGCGTAGTCGTATTGCGGGTACGCGCCGAAACGAAAGCGTCGCGGAACTGCGGGGGATTGACCATGTAGGCCACATTGGCGTCGATGGCGTGCGCACCCGAGAAACGGTACGAGAACTCGCCCTTGAGCTTGTAGGTCAGGTAGTCGAGCGTCTTCGATTTGCCGAGCGAGTTGTTCGCGAAGAGGCCCTTGCGCAGCCGGCCGTCGCGCCACATGGCCGTATAGCCGACCTCGCCGCCGAGGCTCATCGTGAAACCGCCGAACGAGGCGTAATACTGCGCCCAGACCTGTGCCTGGCGCAGGTTGGCGTAGTAATCGTAGCTGAACTTATCGCCTTCCCCGACGCGGCGGGCCTCGCCGTGCTTGAGGTAATAATCCAGGTCGTTCTGCGAAAGCAGCGGGTTGTAGTTGCCGTTGTCGCGCAGGGCGAACTTATCCACGTCGAGCCAGTAGTCGGCACCGAGCAGGTCTTTCACCTCGTCGTAGTACTCCGTGCGGTTGACACGCGCCGTCAGGCCTCCGCGCAGCACGGACTGGTTGCGGAACGTATGGGCGATGTTGGCCGCGAAGTTGAAATCGCGCTGGTCGGTATGGCGTTCTTCGATCATGTAGATGCCCGAAGCCCCGGACTTGTTGCGGTTGTAGTTCATGCGGAACATGTTGTCGTAATCCATCTGGCTCTTGCTGGGGTCGGTGATCCACTCGCGCATCGAACGCAGCGCAAGGTCGTTGTACGTCCCCAGATCCGAACTCTCGATGCCCTCGGACAACTGGAGGATACGGTTCGTGTAGAAGCTGGGCAGGTAACGGTAGTAGTCGGGGCGCGGGTCGGGGCCGTCCGTCCACGTCAGGGCCGAATAGCCGTTCTTGCCGAAGCGGAACGAAGCCGCGGCAGCAAGTTTGGTATTCGACGAAATGTCGAACCCGTAGTTGAGCATCACGATCGGCTCGTGGTAATCGCGCACGCGCGAGTTGCGCAGCTTGCCGGCCTGCTTGCCCACATTGGGGTTGTAATAGTTGTTACTCAACAGGTCGTAGGCCTCCTGCGTCGACGCCTGCTGCGCTCCGCGCTCGGTCGGTGCGCCCAGGATGGTCAGCGCCAGGTTGTGGCGGTCGTCGCCGAAACGCTTTTCGACCGATGCGAAGTAACCGTAGGCATTGTAGTACACCCCGTCGACATAGGAGTTGCCGCCCTGGCGGGTCGAGAACGAGAAGGCGTACGACCATCCGTTGTCGAGCAGGCCCGAAGCGTAGGAAACCATCGCGCGGAAGCGGTACATCGAGTTGCCGTTCACGACGCTGGCACGGAAGCCCTTGCGCATCTGCGAAGCGCGCGCATTGACATTGGTCGTACCGCCGATGCCGTCGATGCCGTAGCCCGACGAGCGCAGCCCGGCGGTATTCTCCTGGTTACGCGTGGCGTCGTTCAGGCCGCTCCACAACGACCAGGGGCCATAGCCCGTCATGGCGTCATTGAACCGGATGCCGTTCAGGTAGATGCTCGAATACTGCGAATCGTAACCGCGCACGTTGAAACGCATCTCGCTGAATTTATACGAGGCGATGTTGTTGAAGACATCCTTCGACGACGAAAGCGACGAAGGCAGCGACTGCCCGTCGGCCGCCGTATCGGAGTCGAACTCCGCGAACACGGCGTCGTCGATGACATACTGCACATCGGGGGACATCACCACCGAATTGAGGTTCTTGACCATCTTGTCGACACGGATCGCCAGGTCGAGGTTCTCGAACTCGGGGGCTTCGAATTTCAACTGGTATTCCCCTTTGGGCAACTGGTCGATATTGAAATTACCGTGGTTGTCGGTCATGACGGTGACGCCGAGCGGTTCGACAACCACCTTGACATTGCTCAGTGCGACACGGCCGTCACGCGAGACGACCTTGCCTTTGACGCCCCCGTCCTGGGCATACGCCCCGGCACAGGCCAGCGTGAGCAGGATAACAAGTAAAGCTCTGATCTTCATAATTACTTTGTTGGGTTATTTACCGATGTAAATGAATACGGGAAGGTGATCGCTGTATCCCCCCTGGAAATTGTTGCCCACGAACGTACGCAGCGGGTAGCCCTTGTACTGGCCTTCCTGCTGGAACAGATAGGGGACACGGAAAATATTGCCGTAATATTTCCCCTTGGGGGCACGCTCCAGCTTGAGCGAACCCGTCGAGCCGGTAGCGAGGTTCTCCGACACGACGATATTGTCGAACAGGTTCCACTGGTCGCGGTAGGCAAGCGAACCGATGCCCGCCTTCAGCATGTCGATAAAGGGATTGTAGTATCCGCCCGGTTGGAGCTTGCGGATGTTGCCTTCGGCGCCGAGCACCTCGGTGATGCTCTTGTCGGTGGCGTCGTCGTTGAAGTCACCCATCATCACGACCTTGGTCGCAGGGTTGATCGCCAGCACCGAGTCGGCGGCATGGCGCATGATCTCGGCGGCGCGCTCGCGCTTGGGTGCCGAAGCCTCCTTGCCGCCCAGGCGCGAAGGCCAGTGGGCCACCATGAAATAGAACGGTTCCCCGTCGATCGTCCCCCACATCGTCACCACGTCGCGCGTGCGGAAATTCGGCAGGCTCTCCATCGTAAACGGGATCGGGGCGCTGCCCTCGAGCTTGAACACGTCGGGACGGTAGTAGAACGCCACGTCCACGCCGCGGGCATCGGGCGAATCGTAGTGCACGATGCGGTAATTGGCCGGGGCGAGTTTGGGCGTAGCGATCACGTCCTCCATGACATTGCGGTTCTCGATCTCCGAAACACCGATCACCACCGGGTAGTCCTTGTTGATGGCGGCGATGTCGAACAACACGCGCGAAAGGTTATTGATCTTTTTGGTGTACTTGGGCGTATTCCACTTCTTGGGCCCCTCGGGCGTAAACTCCTCGTCGTAAATCTCCGGGTTACGGATCGTATCGAAGAGGTTTTCGAAGTTGTAGAAAACGACCTTGTAGGGTTTCTGGGCGAAGCAGGCGACGATCAGCGCTGCGAAAAGCCCGGTAAAAAGCAGTTTCTTCATATAGTTCAGATTAATTTATACCCCAGTCCGAGGGATTGTTCTGTGCCTTCACGTCGGCGGCAATGCCATCGTCGAGCATCGTAAAGAATTTATAACCCGTTTTCTCTTCGATGTCGGCAACGCTCGTGATATATTGTTTTATATTCCCGGTCGTGGTTGAGGAATTTTCAGCCCAATAACCGATTGCCGCCAATTGCGATGCATCGGTAATCTGGTCGATCCGCTTCCCCGTCCTGCCGCTTTTGGTACGTAGCAGCACCTTCCAGCAATACTGTGGAATCGCGACCCGATTCCCCCCTTTATCCGTCGTATATCCCTGTACCCCATAAGTTCCCGTAACATTGTACAAGGTATCGGGATATGAAATATATTTCAGGGTAAGATCTTCCAAATCCCCCCACGACCCGCTATTAAAATCAGGATCCTGAGGCATAATATTAGTCGAATAGAACGTCTGCTCATTCAATAGTGAAGAATAGCTGACATAACGATGGTAGGACATACACTGATGCCCGCGGATAGGCCGCCCATTATATGAACCGCGGCTCAAATCGACCTGAAATTCCTCCGGCACTTCAGGATCGTATTTCCATGCATTAGAACGCTCATATTTTCCAACCCGGTAACAGGAATGGATCGGATAGGCAACCCAGTTGGCGATACGTTTCTTCGTGTCGTAGCAGATCGTAAAGTTGCGGGCCGTCTTCCCTTCCGAAAGGGGCGCATAATGCGTTACGTAACAGTAGTCGGAGGCTTCGACATAGGCGGGCAATTCCGCCCACGCGTGATCCATCGATGCCGGAACCGAGTAGTCCGCCTGGTCGATCGTCAACGTGAATTCGTGTCCGCCGTCGAAGACGACATCGACCGCGGCACGGCGCGAAGCGCCCGTTTCATTATCGTCCAGGTAGAGGTACACGACATCGTTCGCCGAAACGAGTTTCGCCGATTTGGTCGTGGCTTGCGTCCTGCGCGACGTCCAGCACCAACTGCCGCCTTCGGTCACGGTGACGGTATAAGCCGTACCCACGGGCCCCGTCAGCACGAGCCGGGGATCGGTCGCATAACCTTTGGCGTCGAGCGTGGTCGTCTCGGTTTCCATGAACACCGCGGAAATATTCGCCGGGGTGCCGTCGTCGGAGGAACCGCACCGCCCGAAAACCAGCAGGAGCGCCCCGAGCACCATAGCCCGTCCGAAAAGTTTCAATAACCCTTTTGTCAAAATCATGTGGGAATTTGCAAATAAAAATGTCAGGTAGAAAATCCGACAATCATCCCCGGCGGAAGCCAATCCGCCGGGGATGGATTATCGGAATCAGAGAGTTGCTATTCGCTCAATTCATAAAGGGCGACACCGGAATACTTCACGCCATCGACGTTCGACGAAGCATATGGGCCGAAACGATTACTTGTAGAACCGTCTTCAATCTGGTACAGCAATTGACGTTTTGTCATCTCCGTAGAGGTTGCTACATCCATAATTGCAAACCAATTCTTGTCATTATCATAAGTGATCGTCCAAGTCTTCGACGAAGTATCGGCCAGTTTAAAATTGGTACCAGAGTTGTGTTCAATATATTTACCGGCACTATTCTTAATCACATAGGCATCGCCATTGGCTTCGATTGTCACAGCATAGGCATCATTTGCCTCATTCGATTCGATCTTACCACCCGAAACCGTGATATCGACACCAGTGAACTTACTCGAAGTCATCGCAGCTGCAGCGGGCATCACAACATATTTCGAATTGACTTCAGCCACGACTAAATACTTCTTACCCGCTGCTATCGCATTGACTCGCGTATATCCGCTACCGCCCGGTACGGATTTCCCGGCCTGCGAAATCGCAACGGTCTTGGTATCCACAGCGGCACCGGCCTTCATCAGTTTGATGGTCAGCGTGGCGGTGATAGCCTGCTCCGTCGTGTTTTCCTTGGGCGTCACAGTTACAACCATCCCGTTTACGGAGGTCGTGAACTGCTCCGATTTATCCGTAGCGGCTTCGATCGTGCAGTCGTCGGCATTGGCAGCCGTGACCGTCACGGTCTTGGCATTGTCCGTCGCAGCGAAAGAAAGCGACGTCGGGTCGAGCTTGGTAATCTTCGGTTCAGCGGGTGCATCACCATCCTTTTCGACCGATACGGCAATCGTGCTAAGCATCTTACTCTGGTTGGTCATACCTAACGTATAACCCTTGACAATAACAACCTGTCCATTAAGGGAAGCATCGACAAAACCATCGGCGGGATATGCCAGAGAGCCCTGCAGATCCGTACCTTCGACAGCTATATTATAGTAATACCCGTCTATCGTAAGCGTGCCCGAATATTCGATATATTTAATAACGGGAGTGGCTGCCGCATAGGCATCGAAAGCGGCTCCGTCGAACTTTTCGGGAGTAGGCTGTGTGAAGGAACCGTCAGATACCTTTTCTATTACCAGGTCGGTTTCAGAGAACTGTACCAACTTACTGTAAGTAGTCGTCTTGCCGGTCACCTTGACAGTCTGGCCAATCGTAGCGGAATAATCTACCACAGGCTTATTATCTTTCCATCCAAGATAGACCAGAATCTTCCCGCTATTGTCCTGAATCAGGAAACTACGTCCGTTAATCGCCACGACTTGTCCCTGCGTAGTATAGGTCGCGCCTACCGAACCGGCAATGACTTCAGCAATGGTCTTCGTTTCAGTTACAGGAGGAGTAATATTGTCCAGGTCGACCTCCGTACCACCGATGCCCTCGAAAAGTTTCACGTCGTCGATACGGTGTGCGGATGTAAGATCCGAAGTAAATTTAATGTAAAGTTCCGAAGGCACCTGTTTCAGCGTGAAATTGGCCGTCGCCAAAGCCCAGGTACCGTAGTTAGAGTGCTCGTCGTCCCCGACAGGGCGGTCATAGGTAATTTCTGCCCAGTTTTCACCGTCTTTGCTCAGATATACATGGAACTCCGAAGTCTTGAAGGCATTGTCCTTATCTTCAAAAATCCTACGGTATGAACCGAACGTAAGTTGAAGGTTCTTCTGGGTAGATTCAAGTGCGATTTTCTGAATCTCAAAAACACCGCTCGTTCCGAAAAACATATTGTTGACACCGGAAGCGTCGTCCTTGTACTTCGAATGGCTATCGTTCGAAGGCGAATTCGAACGAACACTTATACCGCTCGTTTTATAAGCAACATTGTCGGCACCCGTACCAGTCTGATTCTTCCAGCCCTCGAATGCATCTGCGAAGGGGAACTTACCATCTGACCCCTTTTGAGCCTGCTCCTTATCGAAATCGTTAGCATAGATAGGATCGCCCGTGGGGGGGGGTGTAACCCCGCTGCCGTACTGTTTTACGGCTACGGACGACTCGGCCTGACCCCATTTGCCGAATTCGGGGTGGATAAGCGTGAAGGAGATCTTACCTTCGCGCAGGTTCGTACCGGCGGGCAGCTCGGAAACCGTAACGGAGATCGTTCCGTTGCCTTTGCCGCTCATCGGGGAAATAGTAGCCCAATCCAGGTTACTTGCAGTAACCGTCCATTCGCAGTTCGCCGTGATAGCTACGGTCTGCGTCGTCGCCGTTTCATCGGTGAAATCGAGCGCCGTCGGATCCGCCGTCAACTTCGGCGTCAGCGACTTGTCATCGTCGTCGGAGCATCCCGTAAATGCCGTGGCAGCCACAAGGAAAAATGCACCGAAGACCAACCTAAAAAGATGTTTACTCATAAAAATAGTTTTAATTAGGTGATTATAAACTAATATCCGTTTGCAAAAATAACTTACGATTCTTCCGTTTTTTAAAGGGGAAACTATTACAAAGATAACTTTTATTTCAAAAATACAAAAGGATTTCGGCATATATTTACTGTTAAGGTTCCGTTACATAGCAAAAAAACGTTCCATGCTGCCTCGGAAAGGACAACCCGTGCGGCATACAGCCTCGCAAGCACCCAAATCAAGGCATCGGCGGAGGCTTCCGTCCGGAACCGCCCCCCTGGCGCACCTTCGGCCAGGCAAAAAAAAAATTCCGCCCCGGAAACCGGGACGGGCGAAGTTTCAAGGCTGGTTGGCGGATTGCATCGGCAGGAGTCATAAACCGGCATCGTTTCCGATGCTGCAAAATTACCCTGCGGCTATTTCATCGTTGCGACAGTCCCGTTACAATCCCGGGAATATGGCATTACACGCACGTTGCAGCAGCCGGCAAAGCCGCTCGACCACACCACCCGGCCACAAAAGCAGCCTGCCCGGACTGTAAACGTCCGGGCAGGCCATGCCGAATAACGGGTTCGGCAACGATTGCAATACGGCGGCGGCCTGCCTCACACAGCGGCCGCGCAGGGATCATACCCTATTCCCACTCGATGGTTGCAGGCGGTTTCGAGGAGATGTCGTAGACGACGCGGTTGACCCCTTTGACTTTATTGATGATGTCGTTCGACACATTGGCAAGGAACTCGTAGGGCAGGTGCACCCAGTCGGCGGTCATGCCGTCGGTCGAGGTCACGGCACGCAGTGCGACGCAGCTCTCGTAGGTTCGCTCGTCGCCCATCACGCCGACGCTCTTCACGGGGAGCAGGATAGCCCCCGCCTGCCACACCTTGTCGTAAAGTCCGGCATCGCGCAGGGCGTCGATGTAGATTTTGTCCACGTCCTGCAGGATTCCGACCTTTTCGGGCGTAATGTCGCCCAGGATACGGATCGCAAGGCCGGGCCCCGGGAAGGGATGGCGCCCGATCAGCTGCTCGGAGATCCCGAGCGAACGGCCTACGCGGCGCACCTCGTCCTTGAAGAGCAGGCGCAGCGGCTCGACGATCCCGAGGTGCATCTTCTCGGGCAGCCCGCCGACGTTGTGGTGCGACTTGATCGTCGCCGAGGGGCCGTTGACCGACACCGACTCGATCACGTCAGGATAGATCGTCCCCTGCGCCAGCCAGCGCACGTCCTCGATCCGGATCGCCTCCTCGTTGAATACCTCGACGAAATCGCGGCCGATGATCTTGCGCTTGGTCTCGGGATCGCTCACGCCAGCCAGATCGCCCAGGAACTTGTCGCCGGCCTTCACGCCCTTGACGTTCAGGCCCATGTTCTTATACGACTCGAGCACGTCCTCGAATTCGTTCTTGCGCAGCAGGCCCGAATCCACGAAGATGCAGTAGAGGTTCTTGCCGATGGCCCTGTGCAGCAGCACGGCGGCCACCGACGAGTCTACGCCGCCCGAAAGCCCGAGCACGACCTTGTCGTCGCCCAGTTTCTCCTGCAACTCGCGCACGGTGGCCTCCACGAAACTCTCCGACGTCCACTCCTGCCTGCAGCCGCAGATACCCACGACGAAATTCTTCAGCAGGTGCGTGCCGTCGGTCGAATGGTAAACCTCGGGGTGGAACTGGATGCCCCACGTCTGCTCGCCCTCGATGCGGAACGCAGCCACGCGCACGTCCTCGGTGCTGGCCACAATCTTATAGTTCGCGGGCACCGACGTGATCGTATCGCCGTGCGACATCCACACCTGCGTGGTCGCAGGCAGGCCGCGCATCAGCGGGTCACCGGCATCGCCCACCGTAAGCATCGCACGGCCGTACTCGCGGCTGGGCGCAGGCTGCACTTCGCCGCCGAAGGCCGATGCGAGGAACTGCGCGCCGTAGCAGACACCCAGCAGGGGCAGTTTACCCTTGATGGCCGAAAGGTCGGGGGCAGGGGCATGCTCGTCCCTCACGGAAAAGGGACTGCCCGAGAGAATCACACCCCGCACCGAAGCATCCGGCACCGGAATCTTGTTGAAGGGGTGGATCTCGCAATAGACATTCAGTTCGCGTACGCGCCGCGCGATGAGCTGCGTATACTGCGACCCGAAGTCGAGAATCAGGATTTTTTCCATAATATAATGTAAGTCCGACGAATCGGGGTTCATCAATTTCGGAAGATTTACAAGCCATGAAACTCGCCGGACTCACTCTACGGCGTCTCCGACGCCGGTTTCAGGCCTAAAATTCCTCCGGGCCTTCCTCGCTGCCAAGGAAGACCTCGAATCCTTATTATTTTCTTTTTACCGGACGGTTGTAACTTCCCGAAAGGCGCATCTCCGCGGCGAAAGCCTCGTTCCCGACTTCGCGGATGCGTGCTATGCAACCGCGACGGTCTGAGCGAAAAACGACCTGGAAAACCCCGGCGATGAAATTATTGAACTTTCCGCAGGCATCCAGCGGCACCAGCGTGCATTCGGCGCAACTCTGCCAGCCGTTCTCCCGGCAGCAGAAACGAACCTTGCACCACACGGCCTTTTCGTTATCGCGGCACCCCGGACAACTCCCTTTCCGGAATTTCCGGCATGAACCGCAAAAAAGCCCGCAGGCCGCAATCCCGGGATCGGAACTATTCACCGCGGGAATAATTGGGCGTTTCACTCGTGATGGTCACGTCGTGCGGGTGGTTCTCCGTAACGCCGTTCGAGGTGATGCGGATGAACTGCGCACGCTGCAAAGCCGCGATGTCCCTGGCACCGCAATAACCCATGCCCGAACGGATGCCGCCGATAAGCTGGAAGACAGCCTCGCTCAACGTGCCCTTGAAGGGTACGCGCGCCACGATCCCTTCGGGAACGAGCTTGTTGATATTGCCTTCGCAGCCCTTCTGGAAATAGCGGTCGGCGGAACCCGCCTTCATGGCGTCGATCGAGCCCATGCCGCGGTAGGTCTTGAACTTACGGCCGTTGTAGATGATCGTCTCGCCGGGAGACTCCTCCGTGCCGGCGAACATCGAGCCGATCATCACGCAGTCGCCGCCCGCAGCCAGCGCCTTGACGATGTCGCCCGAATAACGCAGGCCGCCGTCGGCGATAACCGGAACGCCCGTATCTTTGGCGGCCGACGCCGCGGCATAGATGGCCGACAACTGGGGAACGCCCACGCCCGCGATCACGCGGGTGGTGCAGATCGAGCCGGGGCCGATGCCGACCTTGATGCCGTCGGCGCCGTTCTCGATCAGGAACCGTGCGGCCCCTGCCGTGGCGATATTTCCGACCACCACGTCGAGCGACGGATAGGCGGCCTTGATCTCCTTGAGCTTATTGACGATATTCATCGAATGCCCGTGCGCGGAGTCGAGCACCACGGCATCCACATCCTCCTCGACGAGCGCCTTCACGCGATCCAGCGCATCGGGCGTGATGCCCACGCCGGCTGCGACGCGCAGACGGCCTTTGGCATCCTTGCAGGCGTTGGGATGATCCTGCACCTTCGTGATATCCTTATAAGTAATAAGCCCCACCAGATGGCCTTCGTCGTCGACCACGGGGAGCTTTTCGATCTTGCAGTTGAGCAGCACCTCCGAAGCGTTGGACAATTCGGAGCTATGCGTGGTGATGAGGCGGTCGCCGGGGGTCATCACCTCCTCGATACGGCGCGACATGTCGCGCTGGAACCGCAGGTCGCGGTTGGTGACGATACCGATCAGCTTCCGATCCGCGTCCACGACCGGGATACCCCCGATCTTGTTCTCTTTCATCAGGTTGAGCGCATCGCCGACCGTATGGTCTTTCGAGATGGTCACCGGGTCGTAAATCATGCCGTTCTCGGCCCGCTTCACCCGGCGCACGTGGGCGGCCTGCTCGGCGATGGACATGTTCTTGTGGATCACGCCGATCCCGCCTTCACGAGCCAGCGCAATAGCCATCGGCGCTTCGGTAACGGTGTCCATGGCAGCGGACACAATGGGGATGTTGAGTTTGATATTTCGCGAGAAACGGGTCTGGACACTGACCTCTCGCGGCAACACTTCCGAATAGGCGGGTACAAGCAGCACATCGTCGAACGTAAGTCCTTCGGGCTGAACCCTTTCATTGATAAAAGACATAATGAACGTGGATTTTTGTTGCTCGCAAATGTAGTGTTTTTTTTCGAAACGGCCTAATTTCCGGACCTATCCGCCGTTTTTTTTATCAACATTCTATCAATAGGTTCGGCGGAAGACTTTTTGTGCTATCTTTGAATGCAGAATCGACCCACCATTCCGACAATGAAAAGAGACCTGCTCCTCCTGCTTGCGGCCGCCGTCGCCGGCTGCACACCCCGACATACGATCACGGGGCATATCGACAACCTGACCAACGATTCACTCTGCATCGTGCACTGCGCGATCGAAGATATGCCCGGTCTCAAAGGAGATGACGACCAACGGATCACCTACGACACGATCGTCGCCGCCAACGGGCGATTTGCATACGACACGCCCGTCGAGCTGCCGACACAATTCATCATCATCCCCATGCAGCTCATGGAATTCGATCAGGGAAGACGCCATTCGACCAGCACTTCGGACATGAAATTATTCCTCGACAAGGGCGAACAGGTGAAAATCGAGGGCCGGATCGACTCGACGGTTTTCAACTGCACGCTTTCGGGCACACGTCTCAACGAAGATCACAGCCGCCATTATCAGGAATTGCGGTCCTTCTGGATCGAAGGCCAGCGATTGCAGGATGCCATGGCCGGAAAAAGCCGCGCGGAACAGGAAGCGCTCTACGAGCGGTTCCGG
>ENA-OZTF01000195-OZTF01000195.1-human-gut-metagenome-genome-assembly--contig:-NODE-195-length-14477-cov-6.502358_pt1 | contig 14477 bp, 9 predicted proteins | sample MGYA00244229_ERZ653988 | MGnify/ENA primary metagenome ERZ653988 (study PRJEB26926, sample SAMN06164434) | human gut metagenome | biome: ENVO:00009003; feature: ENVO:2100002; material: ENVO:00002003...
ACCGTCAACTGTCAACTAAAATACCTATCTTTGTCCTATCGCAGTCTGCCGGTCTGTCGCTCACCTTCGGGTGTGAGGAAAGTCCGGGCAACACAGAGCACCATATTTCTTAACGGGAAGCTGTGGGTGACCGCAGAGTAGTGTGACAGAAAATAACCGCCGCGGCCTTTTAGGCCAGGTAAGGGTGAAAAGGTGAGGTAAGAGCTCACCGGGCCGCACAGCAATGTGCGGTGCCGCATGCCTTATGGGTTGCAAGGCCAAGTACACCGACATTCAAGGGCTGCTCGTCCATTGTCGGGGGGTAGGCTGCTTAAGCCTTGCAGGTGACTGCAGGCTCAGATAAATGACGAAACGTCGTGGTGTCCCCGTGAAAGGGAAGTGCCATGGCCGACATAACCCGGCTTATCGCCCGGCTGCTTTTTTTATATTGTCTAATACATGCGAAAGGGCGCATGTATATCCGTTTTTTCAAATATTTAAATGCACGACAGGCACATAACTGTGGCCTTATATAAATTAAATTATCTATATTTGTGTTTTGATACATGATTGTTATGGGCAGTATTGAATTCACACCTAAAGAGAAGCAGCAGCTAAGAGCAAACTACCGTGTACTGCGGAAGCTTACATCGCATATTATTCCCGAATCTGAGGTAAGGCATTTGCGCGAGCGGGTGCTGGAGGGAGCTCGCAACGATATGTTCGGACGCACACGTTTCGGGCATCATCCTGTGCTCCACTCACTCAACGTGGCGATAGAGCTATGCGGAAGCATGGGCGCGGACAGGAACATGGTTCTGGCTGTGCTGTTATATAATCTTGGTGTGGATATGGATGAGGACAACCAAGATGTGCAGGGACTTATACGCGGCCTGCAAAAGGTGTCAAGCCTATACAGCACCCAAGCAACTGTGAAAAGCGATAATTTCAGGAAACTGCTGCTTACTTTTGCAGAGGACATAAGGGTTATTATCATAATGATAGTGGATAGGCTTGTGCTTATGCGTGCCATCAATCACCATCCCGCTGAAGAGTTGGTGAGAGAAGTGGCGTTTGAGGCAAGTTACCTGTATGCCCCGCTTGCGCACAGACTCGGTTTATATAAAATTAAAAGCGATTTGGAAGATATGTCGCTCAAATATACTGACCGCGACATGTATTCCCGTATAGCGCGTAAGCTTAATGAGACTAAGAAGAGCCGAGACGCTTATATTGAGGCATTTATTGCTCCTGTCAAAGAAGCATTGCAGAAGCAAGGGCTTAATTTTGATATCAAGGGCCGCACAAAGTCCATATTCTCGATATGGAACAAGATGAAGAAACAGAACACGGACCTTGACCACATATATGATTTATTTGCCATACGCGTGATACTGGATGTGCCACCGGAGCGTGAACGCCCGGAATGTTGGTTGGCGTATTCTGTGGTGACGGATATGTACACTCCCAATCCGGCACGTCTGAAGGACTGGTTGAGTATTCCCAAAAGCAACGGTTATGAGAGTCTTCATATTACTGTTAAGGGCCCCCAGAATAAATGGGTGGAAGTGCAGATACGTTCACGCCGAATGGATGAGATAGCCGAAAAGGGTATTGCCGCGCACTGGAAATACAAGGGTATAAAGAGCGAGAGTGACCTTGACACATGGATGAATCATGTGCGCGATATACTTGAGACCGCGGATTCAGGTCCTATGGAGCTGATGAAGAATATGAAGATGGACATGTACAACAAGGAGGTGTTCGTGTTCACTCCCAAAGGCGATTTGTATAAACTGCCACTCGGTGCCACAGTGCTTGATTTTGCATTCAATATACATTCGGGTCTCGGATGCAAATGTATTGGCGGCAAGGTAAACGGCAAGAGCAGGAAAATAAATCATAAACTTGCGTCAGGTGATACTGTGGAAGTACTGACTGCGGTCAATCAGACACCCAAAATGGACTGGCTGCAATTTCTGGTTACTTCAAAGGCCCGTACAAAGGTGCGTCAAGCTGTTAACGAGATGGCAAACCGCTCGGCAGAGCTTGCAAAAGAACTGCTTCAACGTAGATTCAAGAACAGGAAGATAGAAGTAGAAGAAGCGGCTTTGATGCGAGTTATAAAAAAGCTCGGATTCAAGACCGTAACCGAATTCTATAACGCCATATCATCGGAGCAACTGGATGTGAATGATGTTATCAACCAGTATGAGATGATGGACCGAAAGGTGGAAGATGATAAGGAGAAACGGTCGGCAGAAGAGTTTCAGCTTCAGACTCCGGACGATGAAAATTCTTCCGGTTCGGACAGTGATGTGCTGGTGATCGGGGATAACGTGAAAGGCATGAACTATCGCCTTGCCAAATGTTGTAACCCCATATATGGAGATGAAGTGTTTGGCTTTGTGTCGGCAGAGGGTATTATCAAGATTCACCGCAAAAATTGTCCGAATGCTGCAAATATTTATGCCCGCTATCCGTATCGCATAATATCCACACGCTGGAGTGGAAGACTTGGGCAACAGTTCGGCACCACGCTAAGGGTGGTGGGCAATGATGATATAGGAATCGTAACAAATATAACATCTATTATAAACAAGGAGAAAGACGCTACGCTCAGAAGCATATCAATCGAGAGCCATGATGGCTTATTTAACGGTTTTTTGGTCGTTGGCGTGACAAACAAGGAGTCATTAAACCAAATTATCAAGAAGATAAAAACTGTGAAAGGAGTGAAAGATGTGCAACGTAGCAATTAATTACAAGATTATAATAGCTGCCTCATTGGCGTTGGGCGTTCTGTCGGCGTGCTCTTCCTCGGACAAGGAGAAGGCGGAAACTCTTTATGCTCAGGCTCAGGAATGTATGGGGCAGGGCAGATATGATGAAGCAATGGGGTTGCTTGACAGCATGGATCACACTTATCCAGCAGAAGTGGAGATAAGACGCAAGGGTATGCATTTGCGTCCAAAACTTATTGAGCAAACTACATTGAATGAACTTTCAAAAACTGACAGTCTGCTTGCAGTGACCCAACTTAAGAGTGACAGCATTGCAAAATATATATCTAAAGTGGATAATCCTATTGAGCCATATTATGTGGCTGCGGATTTCAAAGGTAAGGATGTTACATCCTCACCGGGATTATATGCCCGCATTACTCCTGAGGGACAGTTCTATATGTTGTCATCGTTAAACAAGCCGGTGCATTGCACTTCAGTAATGGTTGCCATGCCTGACGGTGTATCTGCATCCACTTCGGTTGTTCCTTATGACGGTGAGCGCAATGACAGACAAGATGGATGTGAGGTGATAACTTTCATGCAGGCTGAATGTGATACTATAGGTGCTTTGGTGTCAAAAAATGCAGATGCAAAGTTCACGCTTACTTTTAACGGTGACAAGTCATATTCAATGCCGTTGCCCGAGAGCCAGCTCAAGGGAATAGCTACGATGTATGAGGCAGCGAGTCTGTTGAGAAATCTGAAAGTATATCAGATTCGGAAAACTCATCTTGAAAAGCAGCTTGAATTGGCACGCAACCAACAGGCACGCACATATAATGAAGAAAATCAGGGCAACGAATAATCGTTGCCCCGAAAAGATTTATTCTATTATCACGCTTAATTCGCCGGTGTCATTTTGATTTCCGGCGATTATTGTGTTTTTGACCCGCTTTAGACTGAAAGCGTATTTGTTGTGGTGATAGGGTGAAAAATCACTGTTGTGGATGACTTTGTTGTTCTGTATCTTCAAGCCATCAACAGATACAGCGTAAACCAGTGGGGTGTCGAAGGTGATGAATTCATTGTGTTCAATTGTGATACCTTTTTCTCCGCCATGAAAGTATGTGTGCTGATGGGCAAGGTCAGGGATTACCGGATAGATGGATATTATTGCTTCGGTGAACTGGAACATGCTCGTAAGGGCATTGATGAAGCGATTATTGCGAATTGTCACATCGTGGCACGCGCCAGTTTCAAACCACCCATTGCAATCGCCGCTTAGAAGTACGGCACTACCCGATGTATGGTCATAGAGATTGTTTTGAACTACAACTTTTTTGGGCGTACTGAATAGTGAGCCGCGAGCGCGATTGTTGCGCACAACATTGTTGGCGAACAGGACACTTGGTGTCCAGCTAATATTTTCAAGTCCAATGCCTTGTTGTATGTCAAGATTATCGGGGAGGGGGGATGTGAATGTGATTTTGAACTCTTTAGGTGAAAGAGTGCTGATTTCTTTGATGACGAAGGTGGCAGGTTGGTAGTCCATAGTTGCTGAATTTACCACCAATACTGAATCACCGGTCCAACCCCACGGCATACCGTAAGTCTGATCATGCATGTATTGTGCCACCACTGTTGTGGCATCAATCTTTTCTTTGACTTTGAGATAGGTGCCATGAACATTTATGGCATCATCCATCATATTTTCATATAACCCATTGACTGACATAATTTTGCCTTTGCATCCGCTAAAATGCGTGGCATCAGCCTGAGTGGTGAAATAACGGCCTGAGTCTTTGCGGATAGCTACCTGAAAGTGGTCAAGAGTGATGTTTTCGCACAATTGTGCCAACAGTCCCATTCCTTCGGCATAATGAACTGTGACATTGGATAGCACGGTGTTTTTGTTCTCACTGAGGAACAGTGCAGGTGCAGGGCGATCCCAAGTTCGTAATGTGACCTGCGTTCCCGGAACGAGCATGGAATTTGTCCATTTTGGAGCATATAAATCGCCGTTTTTCAGCTTTATTACGCTGTCAACTCCACACCATGTGTCACTTGTGTTATATAAGATATGGTGAGTGGATTTTTCAAAACACATGCCGTAGTTGGGGCGACGTTCCCACCCTTCGCCCGTGGATACGAATCTATGATTGTCAATTTTATATTTTACCTCAGAGGCGGGACGAAAAACAATGCCTTTATCGGAGCTCTCAATGATTTCAATTTGTGAAATATGTGGATTTGCGAAATCTATAGAGAGATTTGTTATCGTGCAGTTGCTGCTATTGACTAATGCTATTGGTAAAATAACGCCGTGGCAGATTATATCCGCCCCTTGTCCATTGAATGTCAGGCTATTCCATCCCTTGAGATTTATCGCTACATGCTTTGCGCCATCCTGATCATGATTGGAAATATAGTAGGGGTGTACTTCGGCTTTGGCGGCATGAAAATTGTATTTGCCGGGATTAAGAACAATAGTCAAGCTGTCTTCCCCAGCATATTCAGCTTTAATTTTGGTTAGTGCCTTTGTCATCTTAACCGACATGTCTTTACCGGTATTCGGTAAAATTCCATAATTGCCAAGGTTGACGGTCTTATGGGCGAAAAGATTTGTTGAAATCAACAATGCTGTAAGGCAGGCGATGGATCTAATAGATTTCATGGTGGGTGATTTAAGGTTTATTTATCCACCACAAAGGTAATGAAAAAAAGTAATTTCCAATTTGATTATGTAGAATGAATGAAAGCCCTAAGATATAAGTAGAAGTGAGGGATTTAACAATAAAATATATTATGGGCAAAATAGGGGCGTTTGAACAAGCAATGCGCAGCCCTAAATTTGTTACATAATCGGGATTATGTTAAATTAGTTTGGGGTGGATTTGGTTAATGGGGAATTTCGCAATTATAAACTCATCTCTAATCTCACCTAAACTCACATCACCTAAACTCACATCACCTAAACTCACATCACATAGACTCACACCACATAGACTTACATCACATAGACTCTTATCGCATAGACTCATATCGCATAGACTCATATCGCATAGACTCATACTCTATAGACTCTTATGCCAGATCAGTATAAAAAGGCGGTTGAAGTGTTAAAAAACTATCCGAGTTAGAAGATTATTTTCAGGCGCATAGCTTTGAGAATCGAAACAGGAGGAATGGGATGTCAGTCACGCCGCTGAACTGACTGCGGAAAACCTTCACTTTGGTGTTGAAAAGCTCGGCTCCGGTATTGGTGGAGAGGTTGACGAAATTTTTACATTGTCCCCTTTTACTATCTAAACTCAAATCATATAAACTTATAGCGTATAAAATAACATGCGATAAACGCATAGCATATAAACTTATCGCATCATATAGCACATATTGAAGTTTTATTTATGATAAATAATATCGTAAACAGCGTTTTTTGAATCTACAGATGTTTTTTTGCTTAAATTTAAAATATTGCGCGATTTTGTTAAAACTTGAAGTGCTATTTAGGGGTTATAATACCAAAAAGTTATAGGTTAATTATGAGCCGTTTTTATGTCGTTCAACTAATGTGTGCAGCATTAAGCATTGTCGGGTGCTGTCATGCTAATGCTGTAAATGTCTATCCAACAGATTCTTTGCCTCAGAATTATATGTTTGGTGAGTCGCATGCAGCTCCGTTACCAGTAGAGGATCAATGGTGGAAATCGTTTGGAGATTCCACGCTTGATTCTCTTATTTCTGTGGGGTGTGACAATAATTATAACTTAATTATGGCGGCCCGGCGCATCGTGATTGCACAGCAGAATGTGCGTCAAGCGCAATCAGCCTATTACCCTACCCTCAATCTATCGGCCGGCTGGACACGGAGTCGCAGTTCGGGATATGCAGAAGAGATAGCAGTTCCCGCTGCAACATCTTCGGCATTCAATATAGGGGTGAATATGAGCTGGGAGATTGATTTGTTTGGGAAGATTACTTCGCGCGTAAAAGAGAGCAAATGGCAAAAAGAAGCTACTAAAGCTCAATACAATAGTGCTATGGTGAGCTTATGTGCTGAAATAGCGACTCAGTATTGCGCGTTGCGTACATATCAGGCCGAATACGCTGTGGCTGAGGAACATATAAAATCACAATCAGAGGTTTTAAAAATTGTTGAGGCTCGTTATGAGGCGGGCCTCGCATCGAAATTGGATGTGGCTCAGGCTAAGACAGTGTTTTATTCAACGGAGTCATTATTGCCTCAACTACAATCGTCAATTGAGGTTACTATTAATGCTTTGGCAGTGCTCATAGGCGTATATCCGGCAGAATTGGCACCTTCGTTGCTTAATCCTTCTCCCCTGCCCAATTATACTCAGCTTGTGGGAACCGGCGTGCCGATGGATTTGCTGCGCCGTCGTCCGGATATAATAGCGGCAGAATATAATCTGGCGGCTGATGCAGCAGCACTTGGCGTGGCTAAAAAGGACTTCCTCCCTACCCTGACTTTTGAAGGCTCAATAGGTGCTATGGCGCACTCCGCAAAAAACTTGTTTAAGGAACACAGTTTTACCTATACGATAGCTCCGACTTTGAGTTGGACCATGTTTGACGGATTGGCGCGTAGGGCGGCTTCTGTTGCTGCACGAGAACAGATGCAGCTGTCAATGGATGAGTATAATCTTACAGTGCTTACAGCTGTGCAAGAAGTTGAGAATGCTTTGGGCCAGTATAGCAATACTCTTAAGGAGCTTCAACTTATAAGCAACACTCTTGATGAGGCTGTTGAGGCATTTGATTTGTCGCTTAATCTTTATAAAGGCGGCTTGTCAGATTTCACAGATGTGGCCAATGCGCAGATTTCCATGCTGCAATATGCCGACCGATTGGCATCAACAAGAGGTACTGCCGCCACTCAACTAATCAATATATACCGTGCTCTTGGAGGCGGATGGAATGTGTCGCAAAACTAATATGTAAATATAAATCATTTAAGATATGAAACCGTATATCCCAATTGCCCTGATATCACTGATTCCCATAGCGTCCGGCTCTTGCGGGCATAGAAATTCTTCGGATAATGAATACGAAATGACTGTAGATGTGGCACGTGCCACTGTTGATTCTGTGATGCTTTATCGCACTTATCCGGGTGTGATGCGTGCCGCAGATATGGTTGATATAGTAGGCAGAGTCAGCGGCACATTTATAGATCAGTATTACAATAACGGTGATGAGGTGAAAAAGGGGCAACTTCTGTTTGCTATTGAGGATTCAAAATATCGTGATGCGGTACAGGAAGCTCAAGCAGCGTTGGTGTCAGCTCAAAGTTCGTATGAGTATGCAAAAAGCCATTATGCTGCTATGGAAAAGGCTTTGGAAAGTGATGCGGTGTCGCAGATGGAAGTCAAGCAGGCACTGAGTGTGCTGCAACAAAGTGAGGCATCAATCAAAACAGCGAAAGCACAACTGGCCACTGCCAAAACAAATTTGAGCTACTGTCGTATCTATGCTCCGTTCAACGGACGCGTAACGGCCGGAATCTATAGCCCGGGAGCGTATATCAATGGAGAAGCATCGCCGGTAGTACTTGCCTCTATTTATGCCGATGATAAGATTGACGCATATTTTTCCATAGACGATGCCTCATTTATAAGGAGTTTTACCAATCACAATAACCGTGATATTATAAATTACGACTCTATACCGCTAAGTTTTGAAGAGAAATTGCCACATAAATATTTCGCTGACCTGCGCTACATATCTCCGGAGGTCAACACCGAGACCGGAACCATGGCTCTGAGGGCACGTGTGGAGAATAAATACGGGGAGCTGCGTGACGGCATGTATGTGACAGTATCTCTTCCATACAAAGTTGATCCCAAGGCTGTGCTTGTAAAGGATGCCTCTATCTCAACTGATCAGCTTGGAAAGTTTGTGTATGTGTTAAACGACAGCAATAAAGTGGTTTATACGCCCATTACTGTAGGAGATATGGCAAATGACAGTATGCGAGTAGTGCTTTCGGGCATAAGCGGCGGAACGCCATATGTGACCAAGGCTATGCTGAAAGTGCGTACCGGTATGGAAGTGAAACCACGATATGTGAAATAAAAAGATAAGCCATGTTTTCAAGATTCTTTATCAACAGACCAATATTCGCTGTAGTATTGGCGATTATTATGATATTGGCCGGTCTTATTACGGTAAAGACACTGCCCGTGGCCCAATATCCTGATATTACTCCACCAACGGTACAGGTCATGGCCAGTTATCCTGGCGCAGATGCTGCTACTGTGGCATCTACTATCGGTGTGCCTTTGGAAGAGCAAATCAATGGTGTGGAGAACATGATGTATATGAGTTCGTCAAGTTCGGACGGATCATATAATCTTACCATAACATTTGAGGTGGGCACGGATGTGGATATGGCAGCCGTGAAGGTCCAGAACAGAATATCGCTTGCGGAGGCTTCATTGCCGGCTTCGGTGCGCCAGCAAGGTGTACAAGTGATGTCAAGGTCAAGCAATATAATAATGTTTTTGGCACTTGAAGCAGACAATCCGCAACGGTATGATGCACTATATCTTACAAATTATGCCAAGCTCAACATCGTGGATGAGCTGGCTCGTGTGGATGGTGTGGGTCAAGTAGAAGCTTTTGGCGCCGGCCAATACAGCATGCGTGTATGGCTTGATCCGGAATTGATGCGTGTAAGAAAAGTGTCGCCCTCGGAAGTCAGCGCAGCCATAGAGAGCCAGAATATGCAAGTGTCGGCCGGTAGCGTAGGATCGGCTCCGAGTCCTAACAATACTGAATTTGAGTTTACGCTCACTACTCAGGGACGTCTTAAAACAGTTGAGGAATTCGGTAACATAGTGATACGCACTGATGAGGACGGTGCAATGTTAAGGCTAAAGGATATAGCCAAAATAGATCTCGGAAGTCAAGACTATAGTGCAATAGCGCAGGTGTCTGGCCAGGGAGCCGGTTTGCTTGGTGTATATCAGTTGCCGGGAGCAAATGCTCTATCCGTAGCCAAGCGAGTACAGGCCAAACTGGATGATTTGTCTCAATACTTTCCTGAAGGTGTGCACTATAAGGTGATAATGAATTCAACTGATTTTGTTACGGAGTCAATTGATGAACTGCTCGTGACATTCATTGAAACCACGCTTATCGTAATGATAGTGATACTGCTGTTCTTGCAGAGTTGGAGGGCTGTAGTCATTCCTATGCTTACTATTCCGGTGTCACTGATTGCCACATTTGCAGTAATGAAGCTGATGGGATTTACCATCAATACACTCACACTTTTTGGTCTGGTGCTTGCTATAGCCATAGTGGTGGATGATGCGATAGTGGTGGTGGAAGACTGTTCGCGAATAGTGGATGAGGGCAAAATGACTCCCCGTCAGGCTGCGGTAAAGGCAATGAAGGAGCTGACCGGACCTGTTGTAGGTGAGGTGCTTGTTCTTTTGTCGGTATTTATTCCTACAGCTTTCATAAGCGGCATAACCGGTGAACTGTACAAACAGTTTGCACTCACAATTGCAGTCAGCACGGCATTTTCAGGCTTTAATGCGCTTACTCTCACTCCGGCATTATGCGCATTATTCCTCCGTCCGACTAAATCCAGTAATTTCTTTGTCTTCAAATGGTTTAATAAAGGATTCGGTGCCACTTTGGAGCTATATATGAAAATAGTGGGCACGTTTCTAAAGCGACCTGTAGTGGCGATAGGATTGTATTTGGCTATAACGGCCGTAGCCTTTTGGGGATTCTTTGCTATGCCTACATCTTATGTGCCTGAAGAGGATATGGGATATTTTATGGGGTCAGTGCAGTTGCCTACCGGTGCCACTCTTGATCGCACTCAAAAAGTGCTTGAAGAGGTGTCAGCAAGGGTTCAACAGATTCCAGAAGTCGAGAGCTGCATGACTATAGCCGGATTCTCATTCATTGGAGGTTCGGGCAGCAATATGGGCGGTATAAGTGTTACGCTCAAACCATGGTCAAAGCGTAAGGGACACAACCAAGATGTAACGGCTGTGATTAAGAAGTTTGACGAAGTGTGTGCCGATATTCAGGAGGCTGAAGTATTTGCCTTTAATCCTCCAAGTATTCCCGGTCTTGGAATGTCGGCAGGACTTCAGATGCAGCTGCTTGACATCAATAAATACGGGGCCGCACAAATGCAGGAGGCATTGAACGCCGTGCGCGATGCGGCAGAAAAGGATAAGCGCATAGCGTCTGTGCAGTCGGTATATCAGGGTGAGGTACCTCAGTATCGTCTTGATATAAACCGTGACAAGGTGAAAATGCAGAATTTGGTACTTGCCGACATCTATAATGTGCTGTCGGCCTATCTCGGCGGTCAGTATGTAAATGATTTCAACGAGTTTGGAAGAGTCTATGAAGTACAAATAGGCGGTGATGCCTTGGCACGTGACCGCATAAATGATGTTCTTGGACTGACGGTCAAAAACGCCCAAGGTGAAATGGTGCCTATGGCATCGTTCATGACAATAAAGGAAGTGTTCGGCCAATCAAGTGTGGACCGTTACAACATGTATGAGACCGCATCGCTTACCGCTACGCCGGCACATGGCGTAAGCTCCTCTACGGCAATTGAAATCATGGAGAATATTGTAAAGGAGCAACTTGGAAATTCATACGGCTATGCATGGACCGGTGAAGCTTATCAGGAATCGCAGGGAGGCACCACCGTGAGTGCTGTAATGCTTTTTGCTGTCATTATTACACTGTTGGTACTCGCAGCCCAATACGAGAGCTGGACTGATCCGGTGGCGGTGGTAATATCAATGCCTACGGCCATACTCGGTACGGCCCTGGGCTGTTTTATAATGCAACAAAGCGTGAATATCTACACTCAGATAGGTTTGATACTGTTGCTTGGTCTTTCAGCTAAAAATGCTATATTGATTGTAGAATATGCACGTGATTTCCGATCAGCCGGACAGGATATACGGCAGAGTGCTGCAGATGCCGGACGCATACGTTTCCGTCCTATAATGATGACTGCACTTGCATTCATATTCGGTGTAATGCCTATGCTTTTTGCTACCGGAGCCGGTGCTGCAAGCCGAGTGTCGCTTGGCACAGCTGTAGTATTTGGTATGGCGGTAAATGCAGTAGTAGGCACATTGTTTGTTCCTAACTTTTGGGAATTGTTGGAACGGTTTCGCGAAAAGTATCTTTCGGGGATGTTCAAGGGCTCAGGTGGTACGGACTCCCCTTCCCCAACCCAAAATTCTGATAGTATTTAATGAAAAATGGAAGCTGACCATTCAGCTTCCATTTTTTTAGTAGCGGGGGCAGGACTCGAACCTACGACCTTTGGGTTATGAGCCCAACGAGCTACCACTGCTCCACCCCGCGGTGTTGTTTTGTGAGTGCAAAGGTAGTGACTTTTTCTCTGATGTCAATACATGAATGAGATTTTCTGTGTTAAATTATGTCAATGTATTGATGCATAGAATATATAATCAAGATGTCCTCAGCTGAGAAGTGCAAAGAAACATAAAAATGTTGGGCATGTGATATGGAATTTATAAATTTGCAATCATTGTTATACATTTCTACAATTGAATTATGCGATTCAGCACAAAATTAATGATTATGACCACAGCTTCTGTCGGAGTATTATGCTCATGTTCGCAGCATAAACTTGAATATCCGCAGGCTCCTACAGACAACACTGTTGACAATTATTTCGGAACCGAAGTCAGCGATAAGTATCGTCCCCTTGAGAATGATACCGCAGAGGCAACTTTAGCTTGGGTAAAAGCAGAGAATAAAGTAACTAACGACTATCTGTCAAAAATTCCCTATCGCGATGCCGTGCGCAAGCGCTTGACGGCACTTAACGATTACAAGAAATCAGGTATGCCCGGCAAACATAAGGACGGCAAGTACTACTTCTATGAGAATGACGGATTGCAGAACCAATCGGTACTGTATCGTGTAGATACAATCGGTGGCAAAGCGGAACTGTTTTTGGACCCAAATAAGCTTTCCGACAACGGTACAGTGGCCCTGACAGGAGTGTTTCCCTCGCCGGACGGCAAATATACTGCATATACAATATCACGTAACGGGTCTGACTGGACTGAAATTTATGTGATGAATACCGCTACAAAAGAGCTGCTCAAAGATCATATAGAATGGGCAAAGTTCACCGGAGCGGAATGGCACGGCAACGGGTTCTATTATAGCGCATATCCTCGTCCTGAAGCCGGGAAGGAATTTTCAAACGCCAACGAAAATCATCAGATATATTATCATGAGTTAGGAACCCCGCAGAGCCAGGATAAACTTGCTTATGAGGATCCAAAGAATCCGCTTCATTTTCATTCAGCTTATGTGCCTGAAGGAGCAGATTATTTGTTTGTTGCCACCGGCGGCGCAGGTATCGGTGACGGTTTGATGTATAAGAATCTCAAAAACAATTCCGGTTGGAATGTGATAGAACCTTCTCAGGACTATATGGTGCAACCTATAGGCGTGGCTGATGGCAAGGTCTATATTCTTACATCAAAAGGTGCTCCCAACAATCGTCTTGTGACCATAGACCTTAACAAACCTTCCGCACCTTGGGTGGAAATAGTTCCTGAGCAAAAAGAGGTGCTTACTTCGGCTCAGTTTGCAGATGACAAATTAATACTCAGTTATGAGAAAGACGCTGCGACCCATCTATATGTGCATAAGCTTGATGGTACCAAGGAGCGTGAGATAGCACTGCCTACATTCGGTACGGCATCAGTATCAAGTGACAAAGGCGATAAGGATGTGTTCTATACATTCACATCATTTGTATATCCTTCTGCTGTGTATAAATACGATATGTCCACAGGCGAAAGCACATTGGTGAAGCAAGCTGAAGTGCCCGGCGTGGATTTCAGCCAATATGTGACCGAGCAGGTGTTTTACACATCAAAAGACGGCACAAAGGTGCCCATGTTCCTTACTTATAAAAAGGGATTAGAAAAGAATGGCAAAAATCCTGTGTACCTGTATGGCTACGGTGGCTTCAACATATCTCTGACTCCGGGATTCTCCGCCAACCGTATGTTGTGGCTTGAGAACGGTGGAATATATGCCCAAGCTTCACTACGTGGCGGCTCAGAATATGGCGAAGCATGGCATATGGCAGGCACGAAGCTGAATAAAATTAATGTGTTTGACGATTTTATTGCAGCTGCTGAATACATGATTAACGAAGGATGGACTTCGCCCGATTATATGGCTATTGAAGGTGGCAGCAATGGTGGATTGCTGGTGGGCGCTACCGTAAATATGCGTCCTGATTTGTTTAAGGTAGCTATACCTCGTGTAGGTGTAATGGATATGATGCGCTATCACAACTTTACTATTGGATGGAACTGGGCATCTGATTACGGCACAAGTGCCGATAGCAAAGAGATGGCGGATTATCTGCTCAGCTATTCTCCGCTGCACAACATTAAGAACGACGGTACTCCCTACCCCGCTATTCTTGTTACAACAGCCGACCATGACGACAGAGTCGTGCCCGCGCATTCATTCAAGTATGCGGCTCAACTTCAGGCTTCTGATACAGGTGATGCGCCAAAGTTGATCAGAATAGACAGTAACGCAGGTCATGGAGCCGGTAAACCTACCAGTAAGATTATTGATGAATACACCGACCTATATTCGTTTATTTTTTACAATATGGGTATCACCCCCCAAACAGATAAGTGATAGAGGTATATAAAATCTGTCTCTTATACACATCTCCGAGCCCAC
>ENA-OZTF01000204-OZTF01000204.1-human-gut-metagenome-genome-assembly--contig:-NODE-204-length-14220-cov-6.264455_pt1 | contig 14220 bp, 10 predicted proteins | sample MGYA00244229_ERZ653988 | MGnify/ENA primary metagenome ERZ653988 (study PRJEB26926, sample SAMN06164434) | human gut metagenome | biome: ENVO:00009003; feature: ENVO:2100002; material: ENVO:00002003...
GGGTCTCGTGGGCTCGGAGATGTGTATAAGAGACAGCCTTATATGGACTGTCATCGGCACTATCGTCGGAGCGCGCCTCGGGCATGTGTTCTTTTACGAATGGGATTACTACAGCCAGCACCCGATTGACATACTTAAGGTGTGGGAAGGCGGCCTTGCCAGTCATGGCGGCACAATAGGTGTCATTTTGGGCGTTTTCATGTTCTCCATTTTCACCACCAGACGCAGTCCCCTCTGGACCTTTGACCGTCTTGTAGTGCCTATAGCCCTTGTGGGTGGCCTTATCCGTATCGGCAATCTCATGAACAGTGAAATCTTCGGCCACGCCACCGACCTTCCGTGGGGATTTATGTTTGTGCGCTCCCGCCAGTGGGTCGAGATGTATGCCGGACAGCCTGTTCATCCCACCCAGATCTATGAGGCTCTTTGCTATTTCGCTCTGTTCGCGCTCCTGATGTGGATGTATTGGCGCAAGAACGCTGAAAAACGCCCCGGCCTGATATTCGGAGTATTCCTGATTGGCATATTCCTTCCGCGTTTCCTGATTGAGTTCGTGAAAAACGATCAGGTCGCATTTGAGGCCGACATGGTTCTCAACATGGGGCAGCTTCTCTCGATTCCCTTTATAATTATAGGTGTACTGCTTGTATGCTACGCCTTGTGGAGACCGCCGGTCAAACTCTCGTTCCCGAACAAATTCGCCGACGAACCCCAAAACAAAACTTCTAAAAAATGACCACCGATACCAATGTGATTTTCATCTCCGGTATTGACACTGATGCCGGAAAAAGCTACGCAACAGGCCATATCGCAAAAATGCTTGCTGCGCAGGGAGTGAAGGCCATAACCCAGAAGTTCATACAGACCGGATGCCACGACTATTCCGAAGACATTGAGCTTCACCGCAAGATTATGGGCATACCCGCCACACCTCAGGATATTGACCATACCACAGCTCCGGTCATTTTCTCTTATCCGGCTTCTGCTCAGCTTGCGGCACGTATTGACAACAGCGAAATTGATCTCTCTTTGGTAGCCGATGCCACTCAAAAGCTTGCACGCGACTACGATGTGGTACTCATTGAGGGTGCCGGAGGTCTTATGGTGCCCATTACCGACACTTACACCACCATTGACTACGTGGCCGACCATAATCTGCAGCTCGCTCTTGTCACCAATGGCAAACTCGGCTCCATCAATCATACCATCCTCTCGCTGGAGGCCATAAAAAACCGAAACATCAAGCTGAAGTGGCTCATCTATAATGAGCATTTCGACACCGACCCCATAATCAGTGCCGACACTCGCGGTTACATCCGCCGCTATCTTGACCGCCATTTCCCCGACACGGAAATCATCGTTGTGCCATCCATCGAGCTTTGAACTCTTACAGAATTTTCGTATCTTTGCATCCGTTTAAGAATATGTCCGGATTTAGTCTGTTTTTTTACCGGCCATAATCTAAAATATTGATGAAGTGATGCAAAGCAAAGTGTCTGTTTCCATTCCTAAAGCTGCCCTTTCTGAATTGCCCGTTGTCACTTTTCCGGGCGAAATAATAGTCATCGACACTGTTGAAAAAGTGCCGGAGGCTTTGGCTTATCTGCGCCAATACAAAATGGTGGGATTTGACACCGAAACAAGGCCGTCATTTCACAAAGGGCGCACCAACAAAGTGGCACTTATTCAGATCTCTACCGACACACGGTGCTACCTCTTCCGCATCAATAAAACGGGACTTACCGAAGACCTGAAACAATTCATTGAGGACACCGACATCACTAAAATAGGGCTTTCGCTCAAGGACGACTTCTTCGTTCTCCATCGCATAAGCGAATTTGTGCCCGAAGGGTTCATTGACCTTCAGGAGTTTGTGCGTCCTTACGGCATCATTGACAGCAGCCTGCAGCGCATCTACGGCATTGTCTTTCAGCAGCGCATATCCAAGGGCCAACGGCTCAGCAACTGGGAAGCCGAATCTCTCTCTATTCCCCAGCAGCAATACGCCGCCATTGATGCTTGGTCTTGCCTGCGCCTGTACAACAACCTCATCTCCGGACAATTCATTCCTGAGCATTCCCCTTATCTGCTCCCCGAATCCGAATCCTGATTCCACCACTCCTCTTCCTCTCTGCTCTCCACCAAAAGTCCTTATCATGAAAAAGAAAATTCCTCGCTCCATATGGCTACCTGTTTTGCTGCTTGCTTACCTCGCAGTCATGAGCTACATAGGCCGTGGAGAACTTGCAGCCGGAAACTATCTATACTATTTTGGCATCATAGCCATTACTCTTGTCATCATAATTGCGCTGCATTTTGTACTCAAAAAGCGAGAAAACATATAATCAACATCATACTTACATACCTAAATCTTTCATTTTTATGTTAAAACTTCACCGTTCACTCACTGCAGCAATAGCAGCAGTAATGGCATTCTCCGCTTTGGGCGATGAAACTCTGCTGTCGCCCGATGGCAAAATGAAGCTACAGTTCTCTCTAAACGCCTCCGGAGCACCCCAATACGAGCTGTTCCTTGACAATCAGGAAATCATAAAGCCAAGCAAACTCGGATTTGAGGTCAAGAATCAGGCTCCCCTCACCGATGGATTTGAACTGAAAAATGTTTCACGCTCCACATTCAACGAAACATGGGCTCCTGTCTGGGGCGAGGAAGACTCTATCCAAAACCACTACAACGAACTTTTGGCCGAACTGGTACAGCCCGCCACCGGTCGTGCCATGAACATACGCTTCCGCCTTTACGATGAAGGTCTCGGACTGCGCTATGAGTTCCCGTCTCAGCCCAACGGACACGACTACTTCATCATAACCGATGAAAAAACCGAATTCGCTTTGCCAGGCGACATGACAGCCTACTGGATTCCCGGCGACTACGACACTCAGGAATACGATTACCACGTAACCAGACTCAGCGACATACGCCCCACTTACCGCAACTCGTTCACCGGCAATGTCTCATCATCCATTTTCTCTGAAACGGGTGTGCAGACCTCACTCCAGCTCAAAACCGACAACGGCAAGTACATCAACATTCATGAGGCTGCTCTCGTAGACTATCCCGCCATGCACCTCAACCTCAACGACTCTACTTTCGTGTTCACATCCCACCTCACTCCTGACCAGCGTGGCGACAAAGCCCATATTCAGGCTCCCTTCAACACCCCTTGGCGCACTGTTATGGCTGTGGACGATGCACGCAAGATTCTTGCATCACGCCTGATTTACAATCTTAACGAGCCAAGCAAAATTGAGGACACTTCATGGATCAAACCCATGAAATTCAACGGCGTTTGGTGGGAGATGATTGCCGGGCAGGGTACTTGGGCCTATACTGACGATTTTTCTTCCGTCAAACTTGACCTTACCGACTATTCAAAAGCCAAACCAAACGGCCGCCACAGCGCCAACACTCAGAACGTGAAACGATACATCGACTTTGCCGCTGACAACAATCTGCAGGGTGTACTCGTAGAAGGTTGGAACACCGGTTGGGAAGACTGGTTCGGCAACGAAAAGGACGAGGTGTTTGACTTCGTTACTCCCTATCCCGATTTTGACATCAAGGAGCTTACCGACTATGCCAAATCAAAAGGTGTCAGCCTTATAATGCACCACGAAACTTCCGGCTCCACACGCAACTATGAGCGGCATCTCCGCGATGCTTACGAGCTTATGAACAAATACGGTTATCCCGCTGTGAAATCCGGCTATGTCGGCAATCTGCTCCCCCTCGGCCTTTACCACTACAGTCAGGAAGCTGTCAATCACTACCTTTATGCTGTAAAGGAAGCCGCCAAACACAAAGTAATGGTTGACGCGCACGAAGCCGTTCGTCCCACCGGACTTGCACGTACCTATCCCAACCTTATTGCCAACGAATCGGCCAAAGGCAACGAATACAAGGTCAAAGACCCCTGGCACACATCCATTCTCCCCTTCACCCGTCTGCAAGGCGGTCCGATGGATTACACTCCGGGGATCTTTGAAATGGATATGTCAAAACTCAATCCCGGATCCAGGGAGCGTATGGAATTCACCATCCCCAACCAGCTCGCGCTCTATGTCACAATGTACAGCCCGCTGCAAATGGCTGCTGACCTTCCGGAACATTATCAGAAATTCGCCGATGCATTCCAGTTCATCAAGGATGTACCCGTGGAATGGAGCCGCAGCGAGTATCTTGAAGCTGAACCGGCCAAATACGTTACCGTGGCACGAAAAGACAAGAACAGCAATGACTGGTATATTGGCAGCACTGCCGGCCGCGAAGGCCGCGTTAGCCACATATCGCTTGACTTCCTCACTCCCGGAGTGAAATATGTGGCCACTATCTATGCCGATGCCAAAAATGCCGATGCTCGCACCAATCCGCAGGCTTACACCATCACGACCAAAAAGGTTAACTCCAAAACCACACTCAACATTCCCGTGGTGGCCTCCGGCGGCTATGCTATCCGCATCATTCCCGAAAAGAAGTAATTTTCCACACAAAACACCTTTTTCAAACCCCATACTTGTGCATGCAAGTGTGGGGTTAATCTTTTTTAACTATTTGAAAGGGGATTTAAGCCTTTACAATGATTATATTTGCACCTCATTATACTTACACTTTGTTACTTAAAACGCGTCAAAAATCACAAATTTCAAATAATTTTTCACATAACATGTCAGGTATGAAAAAACTCAGTCTCTTGGCGATAAATGCACTGATTGGAGCAGCTTCGCTTGTTCCATCTCAGGCCAACGCCACAGTTTACCTTGACGAGAGTTTCAGCTACAATGCCGGAAATCTCTACAATCAAGGCTATTGGCTGCACCACGGCAAAAATGAAAACGAGCCGATACAGCTTGTAACCCCTGCTTTAACCTATCCGGATTATCAGGCCGAAGCCACAGGATTCTCAGCCAAACTTATAGGCACCGACCTTACCTCTGCCCATGAGCGTCTGCAAAAGCAATTTGCTGACGAGGGTATAACACAAGGCTCCGTCTATGCCGCAGCTCTTATTAATGTGCAGAAATGCGCCACCGGCGGTGATGTTTACTTCTTCACCATCTGCCAGCGTGGAGCCAAAACCGATGCGGGCATCATTGACACCAAAGCAGGTTCCGAATATCCCCGTCTGTTCTGTAGTCCGGCCTCCAGTAATGGAAAATTCATTCTTGGTGTTTCCATAAACGGTGCATCCGCCACTGCAAAATCCGATGAACTTGACCTCAACACTACTTATCTTATAGTTCTGAAATACACATTTGTTGACGGTGCAAAGAACGACACCATAGAGCTTTTCATCAATCCCGCCAAAGGCAATGAGCCCGCGCAGGCCGATTTAAGTGTAACTGCCACTGGTGCCGAACCCAGCGCAACCATGGGCCTTCAGGGTATCACCTTACGCCAAGGCTCTGCAGGCACAAAAGTAGGTCCGGATGTGCTTATCGATGCCATCCGCGTCACCGACTCATGGGCCGACCTGTGGCAGGACGGTGGCTCCGTTGACCCCGATCCTGATCCCCAGCCCGGCAACGGCGTCATCACTCCGGCCGAAACTTCCATTGAGCTGGGTACTTTCTACCAGTACATGAAATATACCACTACTGTCAACATCAAGGCTCAGGACCTAACCGATGACATCACCGTTTCAGTATCCGGCAGCGAACTCAAGCTCGGCACATCTGTAATACCCGCCGAGGAAGCCACTTCAGCCACCGGTTACAATCTTGAGATTACCTACACAGCCGGTCCCGCTGACCTTAACGAAACCATCACACTCTCCTCTCCCGGAGCTGAGGATGCCACCATTTCCGTCATCGCATCAGCCTATCCGGCCACAGCTTTCGCCAACTTCCGTCAGCTCTCATCATTCTCTGCCGACCAGATCTGCTACTTCCAGGGCAAAGCCACAATCTCATACGTTGACAACTCCGGCTATACACCCGTTATTTACGCACAGGATCTTTATGGTGGCGGTGCCAAACTGAGCACCGAGATGTTCCTCGGCGAAAACAATCTTAAAATCGGCGACCGCATCACCAATTTCTATTGCATGATGGGCGAACCCTCAATGGGCATACCCACCGTTTACCTCGCCGACTACCCCGCCATCACAGTTACCGAAGGATATACCGTAGAGCCCGCTGAAATCACCCTCTCCGAGCTTGCTCGCGACCCCGAGTCATACCTCAACCGTCTCATCAAGGTCACTGACATTGACTTCGGCACCGCCGCCGGCACCAAATTCGCCACTTCCGGCGCAGCCGTAACATCCGGCACCGCCTCAGGCCGCATACGTCCGTTCGCCGGCACCGACCTTATCGGCACCGATATTCCGGCCAAGGCCACATCTGTCATCGGCATCTCCACCTCTGCATCTGCCGCCATCATCAGCGTTCGCGCTCTTGCCGACATAGAGGCCGACAACACCCCCGTGGGCGAACCCTCCATTGAGGTTGAAAAAGAACTCCTGATCGATGCAGCACAGTGGTGCCCGATCAACACCCCGGTACAGTTCGCCAAATTCACTGTCACCGCCAAAAACCTCACCCAGCCCGCAACCGTTTACCATGCCGGTAAAAACCGCGACCAGTTCTCAATCAACGTAGAAGAGATTCCCGCAGGCGACAGCCAGACCGAAATCATCGTAACCTACCTCCCCACCACTACCGGTATCCACAGTGGTTCGCTCACCATTGACGCTGTTCCCACCGAGCTGTCGCAGTCGTTCAGCTTCAATGCACGCGCTTACGACCCCGACAACCTCCCCGAAATCACCGTCAACTCCGCTGACCTCACCGAGTTTGCCACAACGGTCAACAACCCCGTCACACAAACCATCACCTACTCCACAAAGGGCCTCCTTGACTACGGCTCTATCAAGGTGGTAGGCGGCGACGGTGCATTCCGCATCAGTTCCGGCACAATGCTCAAGGACTGCAGCGACATCGCCCTCACCATCACCTTCGCACCCCTCAAGGCCGGCACATTCTCTGCATCCGTTGAGTTCTCCGCTGAAATGGCCGAGACACGCGTCATCACCCTCACCGGTGTAGCTTCCGGCGAAGCCCCCGTTGAAGAGAAGCAGGGAGATGAATTCACCATGGCTTCATTTGACACATCAAACGCTCAGGCCCTCGTCATCGAGGACTTCCAGAACTGCGGCGAAAGCAACAAGCCCCTGCACATCGACGGCTGGACCAACGCCGCCATCACAGGCACTCGCGCTTGGTGGGCCTACACCGACATCAACGACCCCGAGCAGCGCATGGCCAAAATCACAGCCTACGACAGCAAAGCCGCCGAATCATCACTCTGCCAGATGCTCCTCCTCTCACCCTGCCTTGACTACATCAACGCCAAGCAGCAGCTCCTCACATTCCGCATCATGGGCAAGAACATGCTTGACACTCAGGTAGATAACCTTCAGGTCCTCTACATTGACCCCGCTACTGACCAGACAACCACCCTTGACCTCACACCCGCTTCTTCGCCCCTTGACGAGGTATATGCCGAGCCTATCAACGGCCTTGACATCCCCGCTTCTGCCGACTACAACGGCGAATGGCGCGACTATGTGCTTGACCTCAAGGGCCTTGACCTCGCCGACAAATTCTTCATCGGATTCGGTTTCGCATCCATGCGCGGACACGACAGCTCCACAATGTACTTCATTGACGACTTCTCTTGGGGCCGCGACGACATCCCGTTCATCCGCCTTGACCAGCCCTACCTCGACATGGAAGCCGTTGTCAACACATCCGCAACTTCACGTTCCATCTCCGTTGAAGGTCTCAACCTCTCCGGGCCTATCGCCCTGAGCGTCACCGGTGCCAACGCATCTAAATTCACCGTTGAGCCGCAGACCCTCCCCGCACAGGGCGGCACATTCACCGTCTCATTCGCCTCTGACACCGAAGGCGTCCATGCCTGCTACATCAAGCTCAGCAGCGACGGCGCTCCCGACTCCTACCTCTCCGTAGAGGCCAACAACGCCGAATACGATGCCATCAACGGCATCTCCGCTCCCGACTCTTCCGAGCTTGTGGATGTTTACAACCTTCAGGGCATACGCATCAAGAAGCAGATCACCGTGGCCGAAGCCATGAAGCAGCTCCCCGCAGGACTCTACATCATGGGCAACAAAAAAGTGTATGTGAAATAACCTCACATACACTCCCCGCATAAAAAAATCCCGGATCCGCACTTGGACCCGGGATTTTTTATGTCCTGATTTTAATATTTTACAGACGCACCACTATCGGCACCATCCCTATCAGCTTCGGGCTGTGCGACACCACAATCACCGTCCTGTGCGCCGATTCAGCCTCCAGATTCTCCATCAGCCTGCGCTCCGTAGCCGCATCCAGCGCCGACGACGGCTCGTCAAGCAACAGCACCCGGCCCGATTGCAGCAGCCCGCGCGCTATCGCTATCCTCTGCGCCTGACCCTCGCTGAGCCCCGACCCGCGCTCGCCGCACTCCGTGTCAAGCCCCTGCGGCAGCTCCAGCACAAACTCCGCCGCAGCCTTCCGCAGCGCATCCTCCATCTCCCCGTCGCTCGCGTCCGGCTTCGCCATCAGCAGATTGCTCCGCACCGTCCCGCTCAACAGGCTGTTTCCCTGCGGCACATAACATATGTTTCCGCGCGACAGCGGCGATGCGTCCACGCTCCTTTCCCCGTCATACAGCTGCACCTCGCCCGTCTGAGGCTTCAAAAGCCCTAACATCAGCATCAGCAGCGTCGTCTTTCCCGCTCCCGTGCTCCCCGCTATCACCGTCATCGTACACGGCTTGAAATCATGGCTCACCCCGCATAGCACTCCACGTTCACTCTCCGGATAGGCAAAACCCACGTAGCTCAGCCGCAGCCCCACAGGCCCGCGCAGCTTCACATCCGCGCCGTGCTCCTCTTCCGGCAGCCGCAGTATCTCATCCAGACGCTCCACTGCCACCGCGCCCTGCACCACCGCCGGTACGCACCCCGCCAGCTCCACTACCGGACGCTGCACCCTGCTCACGAGCTGCAAAAAAGCCGTCATCGCGCCAAAAGTCACGCCGCCGCTGTACAGCCCCATCGCGCACCACAAAAAAGCCACCGCATACCCCGTCATGAACCCAACCGTCACCGCGCTGCTCGAAAACAACGCTATGTCGTTGCGCTTCATCACCAACCGGTAAAATCCCCGCTGCTCCGCGCGAAACTCGCCCGCCGCGCCGTCAGTGTACCCCATTGACGAAATCAGTACCCGATGCTGCAAATCCTCCTGCATTATCCGCTGCATCCCGCTCTCCTTGCCGCGTATCGCCCGCGTCAGCTCCCGGCTCCGCTTCATATACAGCTTGCTGCACACCAGTGCCACAGGCATCACCGCCACAAGCACCCACGCCAGACGAGCATCCAGCCACAGCATGAACCCGAACGCCCCCAGCAGCTGCGTCACCGTCACCACAGCCCCGGGCACAGTGTTTCCCACCAACCCCGACACCGCGCCGACATCACTGGCCAGACGGTTCACCGCATCACCCGAATGAAATCGCTCCTTTCCTGTCCATTCCGCCTTCATCAGACGCTCAAACAGGCGCCCCCGCAGATTGTTCGAAAACCGCGTCGTCGCCATCACGCCGCTGCGCCTCCCCGCAACGCTCGCACACAGCTGCACCGCCAGCGCACACGCCAGCATCGCCACTGCCACCGTCCACGACCCTTCGCTCCTGTGCGTCGCCATATCCACTATATGCTTCGTCACCCACACAAACCATAGCGAGCAACCCACCGACACAATGCCACACACCGCATTGGCCGTCACATACCGTTTCACTCCGCAGCTCTCGCGCCACAGCCATTTCACAAATTCGCTCATCGTTCTCTCATATTTACAATTTTCATCAACACTCTTCTCACCGGCAGGCACACCCGCCACGCCGCCATCATCATGCGCCAGCCGCGCCCTTCGGTGCTCCGCACCTTGCCTCCACGCTCCACGCTCGTCACCTTGCCGGCCACCATCACCACCCTTTCGCGCCTCTGCACATTGGCAGTGCCCATCACCCTGCCGTCAGGCATCATCGCGTGCAGCATCACCCCGTGGTCAGTCATCGCCAGCACTATGTCGTCGGTCTCGTAACTCGCCCGCCGCTCCAGCACCACCACATCGCCCGCCATCACAAACGGCCTCATGCTGCCGCCGCTTGCCCGCAGGCTCACGCGCCGTCCTTGCTCCAGCTCGCTACACACCGCATCCAGCATCTCTTCCGCTTCTAATTTCATACTTTTTTCGTATGTATGGGGTATCATCATAACCATAAAAAACTGCACGGAAAGAGCTTGTTCATTCTCCCTCCGTGCAGCACTCTGATTATTTCACTTAACTGTCATATGCTATTTGTTCTCTATCGGGCTGATTATAACCACGCGGCTCAGTGTCGGGTCATCGTAGAACATGTTGCCTACACCGCCCTTCCACTGCACATCCAGACGGTTCACATCCACTCCGTGCTCGTTCACAAGGCATGCACGCACATTCTCGGCGCGCGAGCGGCTCAGAATCTCATTCACCTCCGGTGTGCCCGTTGCCTTGTCGGCATATCCCGTTATCATGAACTTGCTTCCTTCAGGAGCGCCTTTGATGGCATTCGCACACATATCCAGCTGGGCGCGGTCGGCATTGTTGAGCGAGCTAACATTTATCGGGAAATAGATTATGTACTTGCCCCCCACATATTCCACGGCCTTATGGGTCACGGATTTGCCTTTGAGGTCATTCTCAAGCTTCTCGTTCTCGGCCACAAGCTGTGCCACTTGGGCGCGGAGATTGTTCACCGCTCCGTTGTCATACACCGTCCTTGTCACCACCTCGCGGCGCGTCTTCCAGCCGATTGACCCGAACTTGTAACTCACACCGGCCGTAACCGACACAAGACCGTCAAAATCGCGGCGCCCGCCGGCTCCGTCAAAATCATCCTGAAATGCGCTCGCACGCAAATCAAGGTTCACATCCCACGCCTTGGCCACGTGAAACACGTTCATCAAACCCAAGCTTGCGGTTATCGAATTCTTGTGAGGCTTGTTCCATGTGTGCGCATATCCCAAACCGGCATAGAACGACAGATTGTATATTCTGCCCGGCTTGTAGCCCCCTATCATATTCACCAGATCAAACATCACATCCGCATGCAGATGCATGAAATCTATCTTTGAATACTCCAGCCAATACCCGTGCCACGGACGCTCCTTCAGTGCTTCGCCGGTTGAGAACACCCCGTTCTGGGTAGCGCCCTTCGCATACAGTCCGCTGTACATCAGGCGTATCCCTATACTCGGTGTTATCCATTTCCCCACGGCTATGTCAAGGGCCGGAGATATGCGGTTTTTCATATCCACCTGACGGTCATGGTCGCCGAACATCACCTGCGGACCCGCGCCCACGCTCACAAACCAGTTGCTGCGGAAGTCCGGATGTACCTCGCCCACCACAGGGGTCTCCTCCACCAGCACTGTCTCCTGAACCTCCTGTGCCATGCCGGCACTTGCTGACACAGCCACAGCAGATACAATCATCAATAGTTTTTTCATCTGTTAGTTCTTTATTGTATTAATAATTTATTTTCACTTATGGGTTCGTAGTGGCCGTTGTCTCCTTACGCTTCATTATAAAGGTATTGTTGTTGTAAACAATAGCCCTGATAAGCTCAGCCGAGCTGTAGGCCGACGGATCCGTTGTCGTGCCACAACAGAAATTCATCAGCACTATACCTGTGGGTGACGGCTCGCGACTCGGATCAAGAACCCTTGTTAGAACATACGGGTTCAGTTGCTCCGCAAATGGTTGTGACATCGATGTGGTCGCATTTGTAGGATTTATCCAATTGGCGCTATAGAATCCGCCGATAGTCACAAGATAGAACATATTATGGGCAGTACCCCCATTTTGATAAGCCTCAAGGCTCTTTGCTGCCACATCATCTGCAGCATTTTTAATCGCCTTGATAGCACCCGCAAGATTCTTAGTATAGGCGGCACCAAGGTGACCATTATTTACCTGCGCTTGCTCGTTATAGTACCATCTCAGCGGAGCGTTTGCTGCATTAGGTGCGATAGGTTTGCCCCATTGCATGCTGACATTCAAAGCTTCACCTACGCTTATCCATGTCCAGCGGGTGAACAGAGCCGGGAAATCACCCCCATCCGTAACTCCGTTCCAAACCCATCCGGTTTCATTGACATCTGCACCGTTGGTATTAATCTTGAGCACGATTTTGCCTCGCACTTCACCCAAAGTAGTGTTTTCCGTAATCGGATTTTGATATATATAATCCTTACATGCTGACACAGCTGCTGACACAGCTGCGGGATATTCATTGCTATTATTCGGATCGCCTATAAGGAAATACACGAATCCAGCCGGATGTGCTGCCATCTTCTCTCCAATAGTTCTCAACACATCCTCAAGCGTACGCGTTGATCCATCGGAACCTGTTGCCACCATAGCAACTCCATTGGTAACAAATGACTGCACCTCAAATGCTCGCACTCCCGCCTCATACATGTTGTTGAATTCTGCCTGTGTTTGGAATACTGGATTTGCTGCGTGGAACGCTCCGGGTATTGACAGCTCCGATATATAGATATTGTCATCGAGCACTCGCATCCAACGTGACATATTAAGTTCCGCACCCGGCGTTTTGAAGTGCGGCAGCGATACCTTATGTATCTTGCCATCATCAAGGCTTCCGGTGAGATTCTCAAGTGTAAACTGTCCGCAGTTGGTGTCCACCACAATTCTCAGGTCGCTTGCCTGCGCTCCCGGCCACAGAAAGAATCTCACTTTCAGCTTGTCGTAAGTGTCATTGGCGCGGCAATAAAGTTTCGGATAATAGATGGTATTGTTCTGCACCAAAGCGGTGTTCATATGCAAGCTGAGCACTTGGGTGGTGGGATTGCCCGAATATTTACCGTTTGTCAGATCCACATTGAACACGCCGCCCAATGCCTTACTGCTTTTTGACTGTACATCTATTGCTCTGATCTCTATATAGTCGGCTTTTGCACCGTTAAGCAGAGTATTACCCTGTTCGGGCCCGTTCACGGTCACTTCCAGCACATCTGTCAGCACGTTGAAATGCAGAGGCACCTTCTCGTCGCTTTTGGTCACGTTAGGGGTGCACGCATACATCACTGCGTTACTCATGTCCGGATTGCCGTAAATGGTCACGGCTTCGGCTGTGGTGCTGGTATTCGGGCTGAGCACCAGACTATTGTCCACTGCCGTACCGTCAGGCCCGTAATTCACGGGGGACTGACCGTTGTTTACTGTCACGCTCACTGTAGTGCCATTGAGGGTATCACCGGATTTATCGGCGGGATACACTGCATAGAAGTTATATCCGCTCTCCTGTGCGCCCCACTGCACTGTACCGCTGGTGCGGGTCAGGCTTGTTGCTTAATTGTCATTGGGCAAATTGTTTGCATCCAGCGAATAATTCACCTCATATTCGGCCATATTGCGCCCTGCCGGGCTTTCGGTGCAGAACACTCTTATGTTCTCCTTTTCACCGGCCACATAATTGCCCCAGAATATTGACTGTGCGGTGCCCCCTTCATTCTCTGGACCATATACCGTGCGGCTCTGTGCTCCGAGATTCAGGTCAAACGCTACCTCATCTCCCTCTTCGGGCATGGGACGAGGCTGTTCATACACCTCCTCGCTGCAGCCTGCCACTATAAGAGAGGCTGCTGCTATCCCTAAAAATTTAAGTTTTTTCATGCTTTATGGTTGTTTATTATTTTTACATTTTTACTTTGAGCCTTAGGTTTAGCTGCCCTGACCCATGTCCCATACCTCACTGGAAAAATCATTATTGGTGCCGAAACCAGTGTTTATTGACTGTTCGTCCACCACTACCGACTTATCGGGATTGGTCTCGTTGCCGAACTCCACAGAACCTCCGCATATCGAGGATTCTATCTCCACATGAGTCACCTCTGTTTCAGGACTTGTGTACGTTTTCTTTTTTGTTTCCATAGTTTCTTTACTTGTTTATTTATTCAGTTTTCAAATTCCAAACCGCTAAGTTACTAATTTTCAATCATAACTTCGCAATTTTCAATTCTCATTTTTTAATTTTTTTTAAGTTCTCTACAACCGCCTGCGGAGCGCGTAGCACTGTCTCTTATACACATCTGACGCTGCCGACGAACTCTAGGG
>ENA-OZTF01000256-OZTF01000256.1-human-gut-metagenome-genome-assembly--contig:-NODE-256-length-12404-cov-6.592437_pt1 | contig 12404 bp, 8 predicted proteins | sample MGYA00244229_ERZ653988 | MGnify/ENA primary metagenome ERZ653988 (study PRJEB26926, sample SAMN06164434) | human gut metagenome | biome: ENVO:00009003; feature: ENVO:2100002; material: ENVO:00002003...
GGTGGCCCATTTTTCAATGAGCGACCGGCCCACTTTTCAATGAGTATTTACAGTCAGTGACGATGTAACGGGTTTCACCGTTGTGGGCAACTGAAATTCTGACTTTGTTTCTGCCGCCCTTGATGGATTTAGAGGTCAAAACAACCGCGTTTAATAATGCCATTTTTCGGACAATTTTTAGGAAATGTTTAGCGCGAAACAGCCAGTTTTTCAGTTGTCGGGGATTGTCGAAACTGACCGTCTCGCTGATTGATTACTAATATTTCCTATTGATATTCAGTCCTGTCAGCCATTTAAGGCTCTTTTTACGGCATTTATAGCAAAAAAATTAAAAAAAGCTTGAATCTTCGGACTCAAGCTTTTTTTATGTATTGACATTCAAATTCTATCTTACCAAATGTGCGGCGCGAAGCACATATGGGAAAGGAGGTTTGAGAGTGAAGTTCTTATCGGAATCAATACGGTCAAGAAGCTGCTTAGCCATATCCGGAGTCGCCACACTTCCAACCACAACATAGTACATGCCCAACCGATTATGAATCACAAATGGTTTTTCATATCCGTTTGACTGTAACCGTTGAGCCATGGAAACGGCATTAAAACGCTGACGAAACGTGCCGGCAACAACATTAAATAGTTTCAGGTCTGAAACTTCACCCCCGCCATCTTTGGTTATACCTACCGGTTCAGTACGAATAGGCAACACAATATCTCCGAATGACATGTTTTTAGGTGTAGCCTCGTTTTTTAAACCGAGTGTGGAAATTGAGTCACCAGTTTCGATCTGCTTTTCCTTTGCTTTTTCGTAAGCAGCACGATAGTTTTCCTCTGTGGTTCTACAAGAACACAATCCAAGAGCGACCACAAACGCTATTAATGACAATATTTTTCTCATCTCAATATTTGTTTTCCAAGTTTTATAACTTCAAGTTCCTTCATAACACCATTATCTATAGTCAGCCTGACCAAGGTACGCTCCTTCTGCCAGCCATGCCAGCCGGCAGCACCGGGATTCACATGCAGCATGTTAAGCTCATGGTCGGGTATAACCTTAAGTATATGAGAATGACCGCATACCATAAGATTAACTCCTTCAGTCTTGAGAATGTTTTTAACGCCGGGAGAATATTTACCCGGATAACCGGCAATATGCGTCATCCACACCCTTATACCCTCGGTATTAAACAAAAGCACTTCCGGACAACGCCTCCTCACCTCTCCATGATCAATATTGCCACAGACGGCTCTAACCACCGGACATATCTGTTCAAGACGTTGAATAATGGAAATATCTCCCACATCTCCGCAATGCCATATCTCGTCACATTTGGCAAAGTGGGTGGCGTATCTGTCATCCCAACAGGAATGAGTGTCAGAAAGTATTCCTATCAGTTTCATTTTCTTATCACTCTCACGTAATCTAATAATGCTGTGTTGACAGCACCATTCATATTTTCGCAGTACGGCAATTCATACACCAACTCAAGTTTATTAATACCTTTATTGAGATGAGCCTGAAGCATATTGCTGAATCCCGTTGAAAGCCATTCGCCGATACCGCGTTGAGGATAAACAAATGCACCTATCCTCAAGCCGTTTGCATAAAGCATACGTATGGCACATTTATTCTCTGTATTTATCGGGCCGGAACCATTGGCATAACGCACATCAATGAAATAGTCGCCTTCAACAGGAACATCCACAGTGAATTTGATTGACTTGTTTCGTGCTAACGAGGTCTCCACAAATTTATCTCCTTTCTTTTTGTCTGCAATCAATGAAGTGCCACGAGGTGCATAGTATTCAAGCTGAACAACTTGTAGCGCATTCCTGTCCATCACAAAATGAGGACGGCACGAAAATCCGACAACTCCTTTTTTATTAATGGGCAATATACTTATTACCGAAGTTTTGGAAGCAGGCTTGAATTCAATAGATGCGGATGATAAATCTTGCTCAAATACCCCATTGATATAAAGTTGATAACTGAGGGTGTCTGAGTAATTGGCAATTGTGCATGCAGATGCATTACGCCACAAGGCTATAGGGGTAGCAGGATTCCATTTCTGTGCAACAATGTTGACGGGACGGTGCGAAAGCTCTCCGGAAAGCATTATTTTAATTTCATGTTTCCCTTCAATATTACTGCTTACAAACGGTTTTCTCTGGAGTTTGTTGTCGATACTGAGCGACTCAATTTTGTTGCCCGTACCGGCAATAATAATTTTCAGATCGGAATTGCGATAACGGAAATGGTCAATAACCTTTTCTCCACGCAACATTGCAGGGACGGACGGAGAAAAATATATACCTTCTTCTTCAAACCTCATCCCGGCGAACACTCTGAAATTCATGGCTACTGCCCCGGCGCAGCTCCATAACTGTGTATCTGAATTCACTGCCGTTCCACGGTAATCGCCGTTTGATGCAACAAAAAGTTCCTTATGAGTTCCAAATAGTGCTGCGGCACGATATATTGCCCCCAGCCCGGCAAGCAAGGCAGTACGATTGCCACATTTGGCAGCCGCGATATTCCAGAATGATTGTACAAACGGCCAAACAGCGTCATTGTGATATGGCTTTATTTCAGCGAGCTGCGGAAATACAGAAGGAGTACCATACACAGTACGCGGAGTTTTTGACATAATGCTTGAAGCCATATCTTCTGTAGCCACAGAAAATATAATGCTCAGACTTTGGCCGAGGTTATCGGTCGTGTGTGACTGCAACGGATAAGCACTGCCGTATAGATATTCTGAATAGTACCCTTTATCTGCCAACCATAGGTTGGAGTTGATATTATCAGTAAGTTCGTTGCTCAGTTCAAGATATTTGTGAGATGTTTCGGAACTTCCCAAAGCATAATCCATTTTGGACAAGATACGCAATGCCTCTGCATAAATTATATTAGTGCCAAGACACATTGACTCGTATATGTCTGCGGGCTGCATCCATTTGGGATAAGTTTGCTCACGCCAATCAAGATAGCTCTGTTCTCCATGAAAAAGTCCGTATTCCTTATCCCATGTAACAACCAGATCAGTATCAAGCGTGTTAGCTATTACATTACGCGCCTCACGAAGCCATTTTTTGTCTCCGGTCACCTTATATACCTCCCACGCAGCTATTGCCCATACAACACGGTCACTTGACACAGGCCATGCGCCTCCAGTGCCGGTATCTTGAATAATCTTTCCGTTTTTAACCTTGGCTCTTAAAGAGTTTATGGAAACCTCAGGGTTAAGATAAGCCAACGATAAATATATCGCATACGAAATATCACGTGTCCATACCCCATCCCATTCTTTGCCGGCACGCAATGTGCTGTCAGGACGGATGTTGGAGATTATGTTATCAATGCCCATATTATATACGGCATCCACAAGTTTCTGATTGGAGGTATAAGTAGGATACGACTCCGGTATTGAATCAATTGACCATCCCGAAGGGTCGGGAGAAGTGGTTTGGTGGGGATTAAGTGTAAGCGTAAGTTCAAAAATGCTGTCACCGCGGTTTTCAAATTTTCGGTCATGTTTGCCATAAAGGTTTTTAAAATCCCAGTTCAGGGGGGCTACGCTTCCGGCAAGCCACAATCCTTTGAAATCATCTGCATATATGATGTCTCCGGTTGGCGTGGGATAATACCCCTGCGTATCAAACGCTCTTAACATCGGACGCATATCCACGCGCAGCGTCCACGGAGTATTCTCCGGAAGAGTATCACTTGATTCGTAAGGAGTGCTCTCCGATGTATTATCGCCAAACAGATATACTTTGGTTGAATCGGCGGGATTACCTATAAGTGCATAGTGATTTTGACCGGGCATCAGTTCGTTGTCACGGCTGTTGATTGAAAACCTGAATGCTACTGCCGGTGAAACGCCACTGACAAGCGGGCTCTTATAATTGGTAACAATTTGCGTAGGGCTTATGGCCTTGGCCACATAATCGCCTTGCACCACACTGTCCGTGTAAACCGTAAATTCACGACACGAGTATATGGTATCACGGCTATGCCGTGGATTTGTGCATCCACCGAGCATAGCCGCAAAACACATCATATAGATTATTCCTTTCATACAGGATTATTTGTCTGAACTACCCTTCCCTGTTTCCATAACAGCTGCATCAAGCCCAGCTATAGTGGCGAGCGTTACTATATCGCGCACCGGAGCATTGACATTTGTGAAATGCACAGGCTTATTCAACCCCATCTGTATCGGCCCGATGGAATTGCCCATGCCCATTTGAAGCATTAGCTTATAAGCAGTGTTGGCCGTACTGAGGTTAGGGAATATCAAAGTGTTTACTTCCTTACCGTTTAATCTGTTGAAGGGGAAAGTTTCATCACGCAACCCCTTATTAAGGGCATAGGCTATGTTCATTTCACCATCGATGAGAAGTTTCGGATATAATTGATGCATCTTCTCAACTACCTCGCGTACATTGCGGCATTCCTCCTCAGCCCCGGTGCCGAAATTGCTGTAAGAAATCATAGCCATCACTGGTTCTTGGGCAAAATATTCCACAGAATTTCGGGCAAGACGAGCTATATCAAGCAATGTATCAGCATCACATTTCTTATTGATGCATGTATCTGCAAGGAAGTAAGTACCACGTTTATTGTTTATGATATACATGGTAGCAAAATGTTTGTAGCTCGGACGAATACCTATCACCTCTTCTGCTATACGGCCTACGGCATGGGCAGCTGAATAAGTACCGCCGAGGAAAGCATCTGCATCACCCTCGTTTACCATCATCATGCCAAAGTAGTTGCGGTCGTACATTTTTTCAAGAGCTTCCGGATATGAGAGTCCCGAACGCTGATGCTGAGTAGCGAATGTCTTGGCATAGCGGGCACGTCGGTCTGCCTCACGGTCATGACGGAGATTAACAATTTCAAGTCCCGAAATATCAAGTCCGAGCCGATCGGCACGTTTTTGTATCATCTCCTCATTACCGAGAAGCACAGGCACATAGATGCCGTCACGGGCACCGATAACTGCAGCCTTAAGCATATTGTCAGTATTTGCCTCACTGAACACAACTCTTTTGGGCTTGGATTTGGCCTTGTCTGTAATACGGCGTATAAGCTTGTTATCGTAACCCATAAGTTTGCGCAATCGCTCGGCATAAGCGTCCCAATCCGTAATCGGACGCGCAGCAACGCCACTGCTCATGGCAGCTTTTGCCACTGCCGGAGCCACCCATGTAAGCAAGCGTGGATCAAGTGCTTTCGGAAGGATATACTCAGGACCGAATTGAATGTCTGTCAGGTCATAAGCCGCATTTACTACCGGCGGCACAGGTTCCTTGGCCAATTCCGCAATAGCGCGCACGGCTGCAAGTTTCATCTCCTCATTTATTGTGGACGCACCGCAATCCAAAGCTCCACGGAATATATATGGGAATCCGAGAACATTGTTAATCTGATTGGGGTAATCGCTGCGTCCGGTAGCAAATATCATATCGGGGCGCGTGGATATTGCCAAATCATAAGCAATCTCCGGATCGGGATTGGCGAGAGCAAACACGATGGGCCGCGGTGCCATGCTCTTTATCATTTCCGGCGTAACCACATCCTTGACAGAAAGCCCAAGGAATACATCAGCTCCTTCCATGGCCTCGGCGAGCGTCGTTATATCGCGTGAAGTCATAAACTCCTTTTTCTGATCGTTAAGACCGGAGCGCTTATTATTGATTACGCCTTTACTGTCGCACATCACAATATTCTCGCGTTTCACACCGAGAGCCATATAAAGTCTGGTGCATGAAACTGCTGCTGCTCCGGCTCCGTTCACCACCAGTTTTATATCCTTTATGTCCTTTTTCTGAAGTTCAAGGGCATTTAATAGCCCGGCGGCAGATATTATGGCCGTACCGTGCTGGTCATCATGCATCACAGGTATATCGCACTCTTCTTTAAGGCGCCGTTCTATCTCAAAGCATTCCGGCGCTTTAATATCCTCAAGATTAATGCCTCCAAAAGTCGGAGAAATGGCCTTTACGATGGATATAAACTTTTCAGGGTCTTTCTCATCAACTTCTATATCAAAACAATCAAGTCCTGCAAATATCTTGAATAACAGTGCTTTGCCTTCCATAACCGGCTTACCGGCAAGAGGACCGATATCGCCAAGCCCCAACACTGCAGTGCCGTTGGAGATTACGGCAACGAGATTGCCTTTATCAGTATATTTATATACATTCTGCTTGTCACTTTCTATTTCCTTGCATGGATAAGCCACACCGGGAGAATATGCAAGAGCAAGGTCATATTGTGTGGAATAAGGTTTGGTGGGCACAACTTCTATTTTGCCCGGTCTGCCCTCGCTATGATAATCAAGGGCAGCTTGTTTTGTAACAGTTGACATATTGTAGATAGTATTATACTGAATTTTGTACAAGCAAAAGTACATAATAGTTTTAATACGAATTTATATTTAAAATATTTTATAGGTTTAATATTTGCAAAAGAATTACTTTTGCAAAAAACTTAACTACCATGGTAAATTTAGATATAGCAGAAGTGTATAATGCCGCACGTGTGCTGAAAGATGTAGCGCGTCATCCCAAACTTATTGGTGTAACCAAAATCAATCCCGAAGCAGAAGTATATCTCAAGCCTGAGAATCTTCAGCATACAGGCTCTTTCAAGCTTCGCGGCGCATACTATATGATTTCTCAGCTCACTCCCGAACAAAAAGCTAAAGGCGTGATAGCATGCTCAGCCGGAAACCATGCACAGGGGGTGGCATTAGGTGCCACACACAATGGCATCAAATCACTGATATGCCTCCCGGCAGGCGCTCCAATATCCAAAGTAAATGCCACGAAGGCTCTTGGGGCGGAAGTGTGTTTGGTGAATGGCGTATATGATGATGCCTACAACAAAGCTCTTGAACTGCAAAAAGAGCACGGCTATACTCTTGTACATCCTTTTGACAATCCGTTGGTAATTGCCGGACAAGGAACTATCGGACTTGAAATTGTTGAAGAGATGCCGGATGTGGAAGCCGTAATAGTACCTGTGGGCGGGGGTGGCCTAATTTCCGGAGTGGCATTTGCCATCAAAACCATTAAGCCTGATGTAAAGATCTATGGTGTACAGGCCGAGGGAGCACCGTCAATGGTAAATTCCCTTCAAAACAATGAACGTATACGCCTTGACAGCGTATCCACCATTGCCGATGGTATAGCAGTAAAAGAACCGGGAGAAAACACCTTTGAACTATGCAGCAAATATGTGGATGAAATCATTACGGTAAGTGATGATGAAATTGCAGCCGCTATTCTTGCTCTTATCGAGCAGCACAAACTTGTGGCAGAAGGTGCCGGAGCTGTATCTGTAGCCGCTGCCATGTTTAATAAAGTTCCTATTAAAGGCAAAAAAGTTGTGTGCGTAGTCTCAGGCGGTAACATTGATGTAACAAGCCTTAACCGTGTCATAACCCGTGGCTTGGCAAAGAGCGGTCGTGACTGCACCATAACAGTCAACCTGAGTGACAAGCCCGGTGAGCTCTCCAAGGTTTGCAACATAATAGGCGAACTCGGAGCTAACATTCTGTCGGTACAACACGAACGCAACTCCACCAACACCCAAATCAACGGTTGCCAGCTGCGTATTGAAATGGAAACTCTTAATCACGAGCACATAGCAAGAGTAAAGAACGGACTTAAACAATCGGGATTTGATGTAAATTGACAAAATGGCACTTAAGAAAATATCCTTAATACTTTCCATTTGCATAGGCGCATCATTTGCCGCCCACAGCGCAGTGCCCGATTCGCTTGTATTGTCGCTTGACAATTGCATAGCCATAGCCCTTGATGACAATCCCACTATCAAAGTGGCCGACATGGAAATCACGCGCATGGACTACAGCAAAAAGGAAACAATAGGCCAACTGTTGCCGAGCATAAGCTTTGGTGCTACTTACAACCGTACCCTTGCCAAGCAAACCATGTATATGAACATGGGAAGAGCCTCGCAAAGCTCGCAAAATTCAGGCGAAGATAATAAGGGTGACGAGCAGCAAACACGATCCTCAAGCAGCAACAGCGGCATAAAAGTGGGTCTTGACAATTCATTTTCCATGGGTTTTCAGGCATCATTACCGCTCATAGCTCCGCAATTGTGGAAAACTCTGTCATTGTCCGACAGCAAAATACTTGAGTCGGTTGAACAAGCTCGCACCTCACGGTTGCAACTTATTAATCAGGTAAAAAATGCCTATTACACCCTTATGCTTGCGCTTGACTCCCATAAGGTGATATGTGAAAGCTACGACATGGCAAAATTCACAGCCGATCTTTATAGCAAGCAGTATGAGCTTGGCGCAGCTTCACAGTATGATGTACTTCGCACACAAGTAGCCGTCAAGAATGTTGAGCCTGAACTTACTCAGGCACAGATAGCCATAAAACGCGCACAGCTTCAGCTATCAATATTGCTTGGCATGACATCAGACATAAAGCTTATGCCCAATGTCACGCTGGCTCATTACGAGTCTTCTATGTACGATGATGTTATGCATATTGACACCACCATGCAGAACAATCCCGACTTGAGACTTCTTGACATTCAAACCCGCCAACTTGACAATGCCTTGACCATACAAAAAATGTCATGGTATCCCACGCTCGCACTCACTGCCAACTACAACTGGACCTCTATGAGCAATGGTTCCCCTTTCAAGAATTTTCGGTGGAACCCCTACTCTATGATTGGCCTGACTCTGAGCATACCACTCTTTGAAGGGGGACAACGATACACCCGCATCAAGCAGGCACGCATACAGCTTGACGAAATGAAATGGCAGCGCGAGAATCTTGAGCGATCGGTGAAAATGCAGACAGACCTTGCCTTGGAAAACATTCATCTCAATGTGCAGCAGATATCATCAAGCTCTGAGAGCATGAGGCAAGCTGAAAAAGCTCATGACATAATGCGACAGAGTTTTGAAATCGGAGCCGCTTCATATCTTGACCTGCGTGATTCGGAATTGGCATTAACACAATCGCGACTTGCGTACAATCAGTCCATTTATAATTATTTGGTTGCCAATTGCGATCTTGAACTTTTGCTTGGCAATGCTGACTTAAACAAATACAACTCTACTACTCCGGCACAATGAAAAAGGAAACACTCAGTGCAATATTTATAGCCATTATCTGTGGCTATGTGATGAGCGGTTGCTCAAAATCAGAATCAAACACCCCTGCTGCAACGGAGGAGCAATTGCCCAAAGTGCAGATTCAAAATGTGCACCGACAAGCAGTGGACCAGATAGCTGAATACACTGCTACCGTGGAAGCATTCAAGACCAATAACATATCATCATCCTCGCCCAATCGCATCAAGCAAATATTGGTAGATGTAGGTTCAAAAGTCGGCAAAGGGCAGAAAGTCGTTGTACTTGACGATGTAAATATTGAGCAACTGAGAGTCAGGCTTGAAAATGCTGAAAGAGAGTACAACCGCGCTTTAAAACTTCTTGAAATCGGCGGCGGCACACAACAAACAGTTGACCAGTTGAAAACCGAACTGGAAGCATCAAAAAGACAATACAGAAATCTGGTTGAGAACACAATACTCGTGTCTCCCATAGCAGGAGTCGTAACGGCTCGCAACTATGATCCGGGCGATATGACAGGTTCTTTGCCAATACTTACTGTAGAACAGGTCAATCCGGTAAAGGTAATTGTAAATATATCCGAGGCCGATTTTCCCAAGGTTCATAACGGAATGAAAGCCGGCATAAAACTTGATGTGTATCCCGATCAGGAATTTACCGGGACTGTTCATTTGATTCATCCGTCAATTGACCCGTCAACACGCACATTCACCGTTGAGATCACAATTGACAACAAGGGAAACAAGGTGCTCCCGGGTATGTTTGCCCGTGTGACATTGAATTTTGGCACAAACGAAAATGTTGTTGTGCCTGACCGCGCTGTGGTGAAGCAAACCGGCAGCGGCAACAAGTACGTGTATGTGCTCAATGCCGACAGTACGGTAAGCTACAACCGAGTTGAGTTGGGCCGTAGAATCGACAATACATACGAGCTGCTTTCCGGAGTGGAAGACGGCAGCAATGTTGTGATCAGCGGACAAACAAGACTTGCCGACGGAACTAAAGTCACAGTAATAAAATAATAACTACCCTGCTGAAATCATGAGTTTATATGCAAGCGCCGTAAAGCGCCCCATCATGACCACCCTTTGTTTTGTGGCGGTGGCTATACTGGGACTGTTCTCGTTGTCAACTCTCCCTATTGACTTGTATCCCGATGTGGAAAACAATACCATAATGGTGATGACCACTTATCAGGGTGCAAGTGCGCAGGATATTGAGCAAAACGTGACTCGTCCTCTTGAGAATGCGCTCAATGCAGTTAATGACCTAAAGCATATCACATCTAAATCACGTGAAAATATTTCAGTCATAACACTTGAATTTGAATATGGCAAGGATATTGATGTGCTTACAAACGATGTCCGCGACAAACTTGACATGGTTAAGAGCTCACTGCCTGACAATGCCGAGACACCTATTATATTCAAATTCAGTTCCGACATGGTTCCTATCGTGATGCTGTCGGTAAAAGCATCGGAAAGCATGCCGGGGCTTTACAAGATTGTGGATGACGCTGTGGCCAATCCTCTTGCACGAATATCAGGTGTCGGCTCAGTATCAATATCCGGTGCGCCAAAACGCGAAATTCATATATATGTTGACCCGAAACGACTTGAAGCCTACAATCTGTCCATTGAAACCATATCCTCAATTATAACTGCCGAAAACCGCAACATCCCTGGTGGCTCATTTGATATCGGATCCGATACCTACTCTTTGCGTGTACAGGGCGAGTTTTCTTCTGCCGACCAAATGCGGAGAATAGTCGTCGGCTCATTCAATGGCAAAAATGTGTATCTAAGCGATGTAGCCACGGTTGATGACTCACTGGAGGAAAGAGCGCAGCAAACATATAATGATGGAGAAAAAGGAGCTATGATTGTCATTCAGAAACAATCTGGCGCGAACTCCGTGGAAATATCCAGCAAAGTACTCAAAATGCTGCCGCAGCTGCAAAAACGATTGCCAAGCGATGTGAAACTGGATGTGATAGTGGACACCTCCGACAATATCCGCAACACCATCCACTCACTTGTTGAAACCGTGATGTATGCTCTGCTGTTTGTGGTCATCGTGGTTTTCACATTCCTGGGACGCTGGAGAGCCACCCTTATTATCACTATCACCATCCCCATATCTCTCATTGCTTCGTTCATCTATCTTGCCATTACCGGCAACTCCCTCAATATTGTATCATTGTCGGCTCTCTCCATATCAATAGGTATGGTGGTGGATGACGCGATAGTGGTACTTGAAAATGTCACAACGCATATTGAACGTGGGTCCGCGCCAAAACAAGCCGCCATTCATGGCACTAACGAAGTTGCAATTTCGGTAGTCGCATCAACGCTCACACTTATAGCCGTATTTTTCCCGTTGACGCTCGTTACAGGCATGACAGGAGTATTGTTCCGTCAATTGGGATGGATGGTAACAATCATGATGATTATATCTACGGTCTGCGCTTTGTCTCTCACCCCTATGCTCTGCTCCCAGTTGCTTCGCAAGAACAACAAGCACGGCAAATTCTACACCCTGCTGTTTACCCCCATCAATAGAGCCCTTGATGCCTTCGACAACGGGTACGCTCGTCTGCTACGATATGTAGTGAGCCACAAACTTGTCACATTCATAACATGTATGGCAATATTTATCGGCTCGCTTTTCCTGTTAAAATATGTGGGAACTGAATTTTTCCCTACTGCCGATGATGCCCGTCTGAGCGTTAATCTTGAGATGCCCATCGGAACCCGTGTGGAACTGGCTCAGGATGTTGCAGCCCGAATCACCAAAGAATGGAAAGAAAAATATCCTGAAATACGTATGCTCAATTACACTACTGGGCAAGCATCCAGCGACAACACCTACGCCTCGCTACGCGACAATGGACCTCACATAGTGTCAATGAACATACGCCTTACCGACCCGGGCGACCGTGAACGCTCAAGCACGGAGCTTGCAGGCCTGATGCGTGAAGACCTTAAAAATTACCCCGAACTTAAGAAATTTCAGGTGAATGTTGGTGGCCGTCGCGGAGGTGGCATGGGAGGTCAATCCACTATTGACTATGAAATTTACGGTTATGACTTCACCGAAACCGACTCTGTGGCCCAACGGCTGTCGCGTGTGCTTGAAAACATCAATGGAACAGCCGATATAATGATTTCCCGCTCGGACTATCAGCCCGAATATCAGGTTGACTTTGACCGAGAAAAGCTTGCCATATACGGACTTAACCTGCAAACAGCCGCCACATATCTA
>ENA-OZTF01000265-OZTF01000265.1-human-gut-metagenome-genome-assembly--contig:-NODE-265-length-11960-cov-4.758673_pt1 | contig 11960 bp, 10 predicted proteins | sample MGYA00244229_ERZ653988 | MGnify/ENA primary metagenome ERZ653988 (study PRJEB26926, sample SAMN06164434) | human gut metagenome | biome: ENVO:00009003; feature: ENVO:2100002; material: ENVO:00002003...
GTCTCGTGGGCTCGGAGATGTGTATAAGAGACAGGACTCGCTGCGCGCCGCGGCCGACGGCCTGATGGCGCGGATGCGCCGGATGCCCGAGCTGCAATGGGTACACTCCGACTACGAAGACCCCCGTTCGGTCATCGACGTGCGGCTGGATCCCATCACGGCATCGCAGCTGGGCGTCACGCGGACGCTGGCCGCGGTCAACCTGGCGCTGGCTTCGGGCGACGTCCCGGTCGGATCGGTCTGGGAGGGCGATTACCGGCTGCCCGTCGTACTCAAGAACGACACACGGCAGGGCCAGCGCTCGCTCTCCGACATCGGGGACACCTACATCTCGTCGCCGGTGCCTTCGGTCAGCGTGCCCCTGCGCCAGATCGCCGACGTGGAGCCCGTCTGGAGCCAGAGCAAGATCGTACACCGCAACGGCATGCGCTGCATAACCGTCACGGCCGACCTCAAACGCGGCGCCAACGCCATGCGGATGACTTCGCGCATCAGCGACATCATCGACCGGGAGCTGGTGCTCCCGGCAGGCGTCACCACGGAACTGGGCGGCGCCCATGAATTCGACTGGGAGACCATCCCGCCCATCGCATCGGGGCTGTCGATCTCACTGGTGATCATTTTCTTCTTCATCCTCGTCAATTTCCGCAAGTTCGGCATCACGCTGGTGGTCATGGCCTCGATGTCGCTGTGCCTGTTCGGCGCCGTCGTCGGGCTGCGGATCGCCGACTTCACCATCGGCCTCACGTCGGTGCTGGGATTCATCACGCTGCTGGGCATGATCGTGCGCAACGTCATCCTGATGTACCAGCACGCCGAGGACAAACGCAAGGTCTGCCACTGGTCTGCACGCCTGGCGGCCTACGACGCCGGCAAGCGGCGCATGGTGCCGATCTTCCTCACGACCGCGACCACGGCCGTAGGCGTCGTGCCGATGATGTTCGGCGGCAGTACGTTCTGGGCACCGGTCGGCGTGACGATCTTCGCCGGCGGCATCGGTTCGCTGATCCTCGTAGTCACGATCCTGCCCGTACTCTATTCCAAAATTTACAAATGATGAAAAAGACCGTCCTATTCCTCCTGCTGTGCATGGCCGCCGCCCCGGGCCTGTCCCAGACGCTCACGCTCGACGAGTGCCGCGCCGCGGCCGAGGAGCATAACCGCACGCTCAAAAACAGCCGCCTCGACCTCGACGCCGCCTTGCAGACGCGCCGCGAGGCATTCACCACCTATTTCCCGCAGGTCTCGGCCTCGGGCGGCGTATTCCAGGCCCAGCACGGGCTGGTGCAGGCCGATTTCGCGATCCCGCAGATGGAGTCGCTGCCCCTGTCGCTGGTAAAACGCGGCATCCTGGGTTCCGTCACGGCCGTGCAGCCCCTGTTCGCAGGGCTGAAGATCGTCAGCGGCAACAAGCTCGCCCGGCTGGGCGAAGAGGTCGCGCAGCTGCAACTGCAAAAGACCGCAGCCGAGGTGCTCGAACGTACCGACACCTATTTCTGGCAGGTGGTATCGCTCAGGGACAACCTTTCGACCATCGAAGCCGTGGAGCGGCAACTGGCGGAGATACACCGCCAGGTCGCACTCTCGGTCAAGGCAGGGCTCGTGACCACGAACGACCTGCTGCGCGTGGAACTGCGCAGGCAGGAGGTAGCCTCCAAGCGGCTGAAGGTCGAAAACGGGCTGAAGGTGTCGAAGATGCTGCTCGCACAGCATATCGGCGCCGACTGGCATACGTTCGACATCGCGGCCGCAGCCTTCGGCGAACCGGAGGCCCCGGCAGCCTATTACGTGCCGGTGGACGAGGCGCTCGACCGCCGCGCGGAATACCTGCTCTCGGAAAAGAACGTCGAGGCGCAGAAATACCGCAAACGCATGGAACGCGGCAAACGGCTGCCGACCGTGGCCGTGGGCGCCGGGTACCTCTATTATAACGTGACCGACAAGGACGTGGACGACGGAATGGTCTTCGCACAGGTATCCATCCCCATTTCCGACTGGTGGGGCGGGGCTCATGCCCTGAAAAAGGCACGCATCGACGAGATGCAGGCCGAAAATGACCGGCAGGAAGCCCGCGAAATGCTCGCCGTGGAGATCGAACGGACATGGAGCGAGGTACAGGAGGCCCACGCACAGATCCTGCTCATGCAGCGTTCGGTGGCATCGTCCACCGAAAACCTGCGGCAGAACCGCAATTTCTACGACGCAGGGACAGCGACCCTCACAGACCTGCTCGACGCCGAGACGCTCTACACCCAGAGCCGCAACAACCTCACCTCGGCCTATGCCGCCTACCACACCTCGCTCGCGAAATACATGCGCGTCACGGGGCGGTAAGGGTACGGCAGGCATTCGACAAGTATATTCGGCAGTCTGGCGGATCGGTCGTACTGCCTGATACCGGGTGTTTTCCGAGGCGCCGCATGAGGGTCGCGATATTCTCGCGTTTGCACTGGGTGATGAAATCGGCCCTGTCCGCCGCGAGCTCCCCGATAAGCGGGCGGATAATGGGGTAGGTGACGAACGTGAAGATATCGAGCGAAAAGATATCCAGCATGAGGTGCCGTACGTCCACACGTTCGATTTCACCCCGGCCCGCCGCGATCTACGTGGTGCGGGCGCCTTCGAAACCTTTTTTCAGCAGCTCTCCCGGACAAGAAAAAAACAGGCACAGCGTACGCCCCACCGCAAAAAACACTATATTTGCGACCCGGAGCGGCACTGAGGCAGACCGGACAAAAGGTGCCGAAGTCGTTTACCCGCCCCAAATAACTTCTACCCATGTATTGCGTCCGTTTTACCGTCGTATTCCTCCTGTGCCTGCCGGCCATCGGCTGCCAAACCATTCCCGAAGCCATTCCACAAGCCGAGGCGATCGTCATGGAGCATCCCGACAGCGCCGTGCGGCTCCTGCAGGGAATCCCCGCCCCCGCGAAAAACCTGTCTCGCCGCAACTATGCCCGCTACGCACTCATCTCGACCCAGGCGCGGTGGCTCGCGGGCGAAAACTTGACCGGCGACACGCTTTCCGACGTCGCACTCGCCTATTACAGCACCCACACGAAGGATTTTGTCCGTGTGCACAAGGCTTATTACTATGCGGCCAAGATCGCCGATCGCCGCCACCAACCCGAAATCGCCATGTCACTGCTGCTGAACAGCCGGCAGGCGCTGCCCGCGGCGGGTGAGTGGCAAAGGCACTATGTGGTGGAAACGTGGCTGGGCGTCTTCTGCGGCAAGCAACGGCTCTACGAGGAGAAGGTCGGCCACGCCATGCGGGCCTATGCCTACGCCGACAGCCTCGACAGGGACGGCTGGCGTTGCATTTCGCTCGGCGACATCGCACATGCGTACATGGGGCTCGGCAAATACGACAGCATGGAATACTATGCGCTGAAGGCGCTCCGCCTGGCCGAAGAGAAGGGAATCACCGAAAATACCTCCCAGAAATGGGCCATGCTGATCGAAAACGCCCTCCGGCGCGGGGACTACGCCGCTGCCGAGGAGTACTGGGAACGGGGATACGAATTCGCCCCCGAACGGGCCCGCTTTTCGTGGATCAAGACCAAGGCAGAAATATATAACAAGCAGGGGCGCTACGACGTGGCGCTGCGTCTAATCGACAGTTCGCGGATGATGTGCCCCGACACATCCGACCTCACCGCACGGGCGCTGTGGGCGTTCCACGCCTCGGAAGCCTACGAAGGGCTGGGGCAGGCGAAGAAAAGCCTCGAAGCGCTGAAATATTATTGCAGCCTCAGGGATTCGCTCGAAGACGACATACACAGCGCCGATGTGCTCCACATCCGCGAATTGTGGCAGTACGAGCACCTCAAAGCCCGGAACACCGCCCTCGAGGGGCAGAAACAACTCCGCGAACGCCTCGCATACCGGACGATACTGGCCTGCGGCGCGATCCTGCTGCTCGGGGCATGGCTGGGGATGCGCATATGGCACCGGACAAAACTGCGGGAGATCGTCCAGCAAAAGCGCCTCATGAAGCAGGCGAACGAGCTCGACGAAATGCGCCGCAAGGAAGAACAGCTGCGCACGGCTTTCTTCCGCCAGCTCAACAGCCGCTTCATCGCGCAGGTAAAGCAGGCCGGGGAGTCGAAGAAATGCCGGATGTCGGATGAAGACTGGAAGACGATCTACACCCACGCCGACGCCGTGTTCGATAATTTCACGGTTCGGCTCCGCCAACGGTTCCCGTCCCTGAACGAGGAGGATATCCGCTATTGCTGCATGGTACGCATGCATCTGTCGCAGGCCGAGATCGCCGGCGTCGTCTGCCTGGAGAAGGACTCGGTAAAAAAACGACTGAAGCGCATCCGCACCGAAAAACTGGCCTCGGCAAAGGGCGCAACACTGGAAGATGTCCTCTCCAAATTGTAAAATGTCCCCCTCTTGTCCCGCCTCTCGAACATGGAACGAAAAGAGAACCAGTTGGTTGAAAAATAATCCCTCCCCCGCAATATACCCCTATATACCCATTCGGAACAGGTGCCCTGCAATTAACTTTGCACCGAATACGACCGTCATGCCGCGACTGCCGTAAAGGAGCGTCCTGCGCTTAGTCCGCCGGATAACGCGAACGGGCAACATTCATCCAAATTTACAATAATATGCAGAAATTCAACTACACCCCGACCAACCCCTTCAGCGGGTCGCTCTCATCGCTGGCCATCGGCGCCGGCATGGTCATCGTACCCCTGGTATATCCTTTCGGCATCCGCATCGGCCGCATGCCCATCCTGGGCGCCACCGCCACGACGGTCATCTTCGTTGTCGGCGGGCTCACACTGCTGGCATTCACCGCACGCGAGATCATGCAGGCGCGCAGGCTCATCGCTCAGGGCGGGGAAATCACCGTCGACGGCGACCTGGTCACGATTCCCGTGGTGAAAAAAGGCACCGTAACCAACGAGTCGTTCAGGCTCCCGGACGTCGAGTACACCAAATTCGATGCGGAGGAAAACGAATTCACCATCTCGCTGCCGGCCGCCCACCATGTCATCCGCGGCGCATTCTTCGAAAGCTCCGATGCGTTCGACGCCTTCAAGTCCACCTTCAAATAACAGAATATACACCACGAACAAACAACGTTTTGCAATACACGACACGTCCGCTAAGCAAAACATTTTATCAATTAACGTTATAACCGAAAAGACAATGCGACACATTTTCAAACTGCTCGCCGCGAGCGTCGCTGCGGCAACGATCTGCTCCTGTTCCTCGCTCACAGGCTATCCGACGGATGCCGAGGCGAGTTATGCCAAAGCCATCGAAATCGCAAAAAAGAGCGTCGACACCGACAAGTTCAAGGTCTATTCGCTTTCGTTCATGGAGGGTGAAACCCTGTCGGACAACCTGTTCCTCATCTCGGTAAAACTGGTCAACAAGGACAACCAGGCATTTTCGCAGTCCTACTACATGACCGGGCTCGATCCGACCGCCCTGAGCGACGTACAGCGCACGTTCGAGGCCCCCGAATACGAAACCACCGTCGGCATCGACCTTACGAAGCTCGACGCCGCGCAAATCGCCGCACAGATCGCACAGGCCAAGACCATGCTCCCCGAAGGACACACCTTCAAGTCGGTAGGAAGCTACCAGATCGAGGAGGATGTCCCGGCAGGCAATTCGGTATTCAACCGCAACAAGACATTCGGGAAGCAGCACACGTCCTTCGTCGTCCGCTTCACCGAGGACGGTAAGGAGACCGAGAGCAGCGCGGGCAAAACGTCGTATATCTACTACGAGGCCGAGGTGACCGTGGAACCCGACGGCACGCTTTCGATCGAAGAAAATTAAGTTTTTCGCCCGGGAGCGCGGTTTTCTCCCGATTTTTCCTAAATTTACAGGACAGATGCCCCGACAACCGGGCATTGCCATAATGAAAACTACATGAAAACTACCCACCCATTCGTCGCCCCTGTCCTCGGCTCGACCCAGAGCAAGGTCAACATGGAGGCCTACGAGCAGGCCATAGACCAATACAACGAGGGCAATTACCTCGGGGCGTTCTATCAGTTGCTCGACCACCTGAACCCGGAATTCCGCACCAAGTACGGCAATGCCAACGGCACGGAGTTCCATATCCCGCACGGATCTATCCTGGTGCACATCCGCATCGCGGACGACAGGCTGCACATCAGCGCCGATTTCCTGATACTCCCCGAAAAGGGACGCGTGGCCATGCTGCGCCAGGTCGCAGACCTGAACATCAACCGGCTGATGCTGCCGCGTTTCCGCAAGGAAGACGACAGGCTGATGATGGAATACGCCTGCCCGCTGTCACAAAGCCATCCGCACAAACTGTATTTCATACTGCGCAACATCTGCCACGTCGGCGACCGCTACGACGACGAGTTCTGCACGAAGTTCGGCGCCCAACGCAGCTACGAACCGCAGGTGACGCCCTACCCGGAAGAGGAGGTGACGCGCATCTACGAAGCCGTCCGGCAGACATGCCGCGAAACGCTCGACGCGGTGAAGGAATACGAGACGGAACGCAAATACGGCTATTCGTGGAACGTGATCGACATCGCGCTCTACAAGATCGCCTACTTCGCGCACCCGCAGGGGCAGTTGCTCAACGACCTCGACAAGGCGGTCGACGACATGGACAAGGAGCTTCCCGTGGCCGAACTGGTGGCCAAGGGCAAGGCGTTCCTCGAACGGCTGCTCGCAATGCCGCGCGAGGAGATGGCGCGCGACCTTTACCTGGTCGACACGCTGGTTTCGACCAAGCGCCGCTCCTCGCTCAACAACGTGCAGGAGAACTTCAAGGAGGTGTACCAGGAGGCTACCGAAGCCATCGAATCGGAGAATTTCGAGCGTAGCACCGTCCGCATCCTCTACAAGTTCTACGAAATGTATTACTACAACGACGTGCAGGACGACCTGAACGCCGTCGTGGCGGGGGCGCTCGGCAAGTCGGCCGGGAAAACGATGGAGGAAGCTTCGGAGATCCTGTACGAAGCACTCGAAAAAATCATGGAGGACGACCTCTCGGCGGACGACGGGGATTTCGACGCCGGGGAGCTGGGCATCGCCGGTGCGGCCGCCGCGGAGCAGGTGCAGCAGATGGCCGCCGCCATGCAGGGCGAGGTCGTGCAGATGCAGGCCGCGATGCAGGAGGCGCTGGCCAAAGGCGACATGGCCGAATACATGCGGCTGGCGCAGGAATTCCAGCAAAAAATGATGGAACAAGCCCTCGGGCAACAAAAATAACCGCTCTAAACCCGTATATCCTATGGAACAGAACAATATTTACAAGTCGGTATTCAAAGTAACCCATTCGGGCGGCTCGGGCAGTTGTTTCTACCTCAAGGCCTATGACCTTTTCGTGACGAACTACCACGTGACCGAGGGTTTCCGCACCGTCGCCATCCACGACAACGAGCGCAACCCGTACCTGGCCAAGGTCGTGCTGGCGAACCCGGCGATGGACATCGCCCTGCTGGCGGCCGAAGGGGATTTCTCCTCGCTGCCGGACATTTCGCTCGCCGAGGACGACACGCTGACGATCGGCCGCAAGGTCTACGTCGCAGGGTATCCCTACGGCATGCCCTTCACGATCACCGAAGGTTCGGTGTCGTCGCCCAAGCAGCTGATGGACGGCAAATACTACATCCAGACCGACGCCGCGGTGAACCCGGGCAACTCGGGCGGCCCGATCCTCGACGAAGACAACCGGGTGGTGGGCGTCACGGTGAGCAAGTTCACGCAGGCCGACAACATGGGCTTCGGCATCCGGGTCGAGACGCTGCACGCGTTGCTGGACACGATCGGCGACCTCGACCGCACGGTGTTCCAGGTGCAGTGCGGCAGCTGCGAGGAGTTGATCGCCCAAGAGGAGGAGTACTGCCCGTCGTGCGGCGACAAGCTGCCCGAAGGCGTCTTCGAAGAACGCGAACAGTCGCCCCTGGGCGGGTTCGTCGAATCGGCCATCGAACAGATGGGGGTCAACCCGGTGCTGGCACGCGACGGCTACGACTCGTGGCTTTTCCACAAGGGCAGCTCGGAGATACGCATCTTCGTCTACGGCAACAGCTACCTGTTCTCCACCTCGCCGATCAACCTGCTGCCCAAAAAGGAGGTGGAGCCGGTGCTGGACTACATGCTGAGCGAGGATTTCGGCCCCTATAAACTGGGGATCGAAGGCCGCCAGATTTACATCGCATACCGCATCCATCTCTCCGACATCACCGACGAATCGGAGGAGGAGATCCGGAAGAACATCGTCGACCTGGCTTTCCGGGCCGACGCCATGGACAACATGCTGGTGGAACGCTTCGGGTGCGAATTCTCGGAGTATTCGAAGGCGGACGCGCAGTAGGCGCCACCCGCCAAGACAAGGCGATGCCGGGCTTCCTGTGAAGCCCGGCATCGTTTATTCCGGCATTGCACAAACCGGCGCTACGGGTTCCGGAAGGGCACAGGATCAGTAAGCGGCATCACGACGGCCGGGAACGGGCACCGTGCGGGCAAAACCACGCGACCAGGGCGCCATCGGGCAGCATGCGGCCGATACCCCGCAGTACGACACTATACGGACAGGCCGCCGGCTATCGGGACGACACCCCGCCAAAGCAGGAGTGGCGGCTACCGGAAAAGCTCCTTCAGCTCCAGCCAGAAGTCCCTCGGGCGTTCGCCCCTGTCCGGGCAACAGGCGCCGATGGCCGTGGAAAGCCGCGCGTAATTCTTCAGGTAACACGAAGAGAGGCGCACCTCGCGGCGCCCGCCTTTCAGCAGGTAACGGTATTCGTACACTTCGCCCCGGCTGACAAGGACGGATGTGGTGACACCGTCGAAGTCGTGCATATCGTACCTGCGGGTCATGCCCAGCCCCATATAAGGTGTAACGCAGAGCGTCCCGGCATCGAGGCACAACCTCACGGCCGAGCGCCGCAACTCCCCGAACACCAGCCAGCAGGAGCCGAAAAGCATCACAGCGGCAGCCAGGTACAACGCGAATGGTTTTGCCCCCGGGGCGAACAGGAGGCACAGGAACACGGCGCTGAACCCGACGAAGAGCAGGGCAAGGGCGAGGAGCATATACCCGCGCCATGAAAACCGCGACACGACGGCATTCCTGCCGGCCGCGACCGTATGGTCGCGTACGAACACCGCGCCCCAGAGCGCCAGCAGCGCACCCACCGGCACATAAAGCCACCACCGCCCGAATGACACGGCGGCCGAAGCGGGTTTTACGGTGACGACATAAGGTTCCGCGGCGAACTCCCGGCCGCCGAACGACAACCGCGGGACACAGGAATACGTGCCGGGGCCGTCACCGGCGACCCGGTAGTGGTAAACAAACTCTTCGAGGCCGTTTTTCTCGGAATAACCGGACATCAGGGGCGCCACATCCTCACCGTTCACGGCCAGCAGCGGCTCCCTGCGGTCGGGCCGGCGGTCGCACGTAAGGCGCAGGATATGCCCGCCCATCCGCCGCGAGACGACCGAGTCGTATACGATCCGGCATTGCGGCTGCACGGACACCAGCGCGGGGAGTATCTTAACGCGCAAGCCGTCGCAGCGGCACGTCTGCCCGCCGACAACCGCCGTCGTTCCGGGAATAACCAGCTCTCCGCCGACCGCAGAACGGACGAGGTAACGGTATGCATGGGTTTCGGAACGGGTCATGACGCCGTCGCGTACCGAAGTCTGCGTGCCGCTCGTCCGTCCGAGTTCTCTGACCAGGGTCAGGGAGCCCCAGCAGGGCATTTCTATCGACTCGATCTCCCCGCCGGCCGTATACCACACCTCGAATTCCTGGAGTGCCCTCGGTTGCGAAGGCACGGTTTCGATTCCGAGCTCCTGGGCATGTGCAGGGGCGGCGGCAAACAGGAGGGCCATGAGGAGGGGCAGTGCGAAGCCCGGGCGGCAAAGGTTTTTTTCCATGGGTCAGGCAAGTTTTGCGGATCGGCTTCAAAGGTACGAAAAATCCCACGTCCGGCGCAATTCGGAGCCGGTTAATTCATCGCCGGAGGCTTTGCTGCGGGATTCCCGGCAGAAGCGGGCGCGCGGCATTCGGCAGGCAAACCGGATACACGACGTCCGCAAGCGGCATTCCGCAACGAACCCGGATACACGGCGCGCGCAGGAGGAGAGCAGCCGAAAAAAGAACCCCGCAGGCCGGAACGGGCTGCGGGGCCGGAAGGCCTATAAGCTATCCTGTTTGAGATGTTCGGCGAACCGGTCGATGCGGTGCAGTTCCTGCGGGATACGGATATTCTGCGGGCAATGCGGCACGCACTGGTTACAGCCGATGCAATGGCTGGCCTGGCGGAGTTTCGGGACGCTGCGGTCGTAGCCCACGAGGAACGCCCGGCGCGCCCGGCGGTAATTTTCGTCCTGCGACGAGGTGGCGACGTTCCCTTCGTTGACGCACTTGTTGTAGTGCAGCAGGATGGCCGGGATGTCCAGCCCGTAGGGACACGGCATGCAATACTTGCAGTCGTTGCAGGGGATCGTGGGGTAGCGGAGCATCAGCTGCGCCGTCTGTTCCAGAAACTCTTTGTCGTCATCGGTCAGCTCGTCGAGCGGCGAGTAGGTGCGCAGGTTGTCCTGCAAATGTTCCATGTAGGTCATACCGCTCAGCACGGTCAGCACCCCGGGGAACGACCCCGCGAAACGGAACGCCCACGAAGCGACGCTCGACGACGGGCGCCGCTGTTTGAGATGGGCGGCGATGTGGTCGTGGACATTCGAAAGGCGCCCGCCCAGCAGCGGCTCCATGATGACGGCCGGGATACCGCGCTTCTCCAGTTCGCCGTACAGGTACTCGGCATCGGTATTGCGCGTGTTGACCTCCTTGGCGTGTTTCCAGTCCACGTAGTTGAGCTGTATCTGCACGAAGTCCCACTTGTAGCGGTCGTGCTGCGCAAGCAGGTAGTCGAACACCGCGATGTCCCCGTGGTAGGAGAACCCGAGGTTGCGGATACGGCCGGCCTCACGCTCGGCAAGCAGGAAATCCAGCATCCCGTTGTCGATGTAGCGGGCTTCGAACTCCTCCATGCCGCTGCCCATGCCCACGCCGTGCAGCAGCAGGTAGTCGATATAATCGACCTGCAGCTCCCGGAACGAATTGCGGTACATGGCCATCGAGGCTTCGCGGCTCCAGGTCGAGGGCGCGAAATTGGACAATTTGGTGGCAATGAAATACTTGTCGCGGGGATGGCGGCTCAGCGCCACACCCGTGGCATGTTCGGAATGCCCCCGGCAATAGGCGGGCGAAGTGTCGAAATAGTTCACCCCGTGGGCAATGGCATGGTCGACCAGCGCGTTGACCATCTCCTGGTCGATGTCGTCGCTGCCGCTGACGGTCGGCCAGCGCATGCAGCCGTACCCCAGCAGCGACACCCGTTCGCCCGTCTTAGGGTTGGTACGGTAAGTCATCTGCCCCTGCCGTGCGCCGTCTGCCTCAGAGGCGCTTCCCGCAGAGCGGGGCTTGCAGCCATACAACGCCGCCGTGGTTACGGCGGCACCGGTACCGGCGACTTTCAGGAACTCCCGGCGGCCTATCTTTTTCTTATCTTTCATACGTTTGAAGGATTAAACGGTACGGTGATTCTGGTGCCCTTCGACATAAATGGCGCTGAACGGACGGCTCGGGCAGAGGTTCTCGCAGGCGCCGCAGCCGATGCAGCGGGCCTCGTTCACGACCGGAATGCGCGGGGAGTCGGGATTCCCGGGCTCCTTGTGCACCATCTGGACAGCCCCGGTGGGGCAGTGGCGGGCGCAGTTGCCGCACTCCACGCCGTCGGTATTGACGACGCAGTTGACGGCGATCCAGACGGCATGGCCGATCTGCACCGACGACTTGTCCTCCTTCGTGATCGGGCGTATGGCCCCCGTGGGACAGACCTCCGAACACTTCGTACATTCGGGGCGGCAGTAACCCCTGTCTCTTATACACATCTCCGAGCCCACGAGACCCTAAGACATCTCGT
>ENA-OZTF01000278-OZTF01000278.1-human-gut-metagenome-genome-assembly--contig:-NODE-278-length-11524-cov-9.807219_pt1 | contig 11524 bp, 9 predicted proteins | sample MGYA00244229_ERZ653988 | MGnify/ENA primary metagenome ERZ653988 (study PRJEB26926, sample SAMN06164434) | human gut metagenome | biome: ENVO:00009003; feature: ENVO:2100002; material: ENVO:00002003...
GAGATGTCTTAGGGTCTCGTGGGCTCGGAGATGTGTATAAGAGACAGTTGCAGAAAAATCAAGGAAAAGGGCTATAAGGTGTATTTCCAGCCTATGGTAGCTCTCAGCTATTCCGATGCCGAGTACCTCGGCCTTATAGGTATGGCAAACAAATTCCGTCCCGACGGTTTTTATATCGTAGATTCTCACGGCTCTATGAAACAGAAGGATGTTGCACGTTTCTTTTACCTTATAGAGAACAATCTCGATAAGGAGATAGCTGTCGGATTCCATTCCCATAACAACCTTCAGCTTTCGTACTCAAACGCTCAGTATCTGGCCGCTTTGCATACCGAGCATAATCTGATAATAGACAGCAGTATTATGGGTATGGGCAGAGGTGCGGGAAACCTCAACACCGAGCTTTTTGTAGAATATCTTAACGAAACCGCAGGTGCCGATTACAGCACAGAGCCTATTCTCTGTTCTATCGACAACACCATAGCTCCTATTTATATGACTACGGCGTGGGGTTATTCCTTATCGGGCTATCTGTCCGCAAAATACAGATGCCATCAGAATTATGCGAGATTCCTCAGTAACAAAAACACCCTCACATTCGAAGGTATGAATGCTATTTTCTCGAAAATAGAGCCTGAAAAGCGTGACAATTATGACCGTGAATATATAGATAAGCTGTATACTGCTCATATGTCGTTAAACGGCGAAAAAACACCTGAAATAAATCTCGGCAGACTTTTCGAAGGACGTAATGTTGTTATTATCGCACCGGGCAGGACAACATCGGTAGAATCTGAAAGACAGAAGGTTTTTGATAAGGTCAAAGCCACCGATGCAATAGTGATTTCCGTAAACCACTGTCCCGAATGGATCAAATGCGATTATGTGTTTGTAAGCAATATAAGACGTTACGAAAAGCTAAGCGGAGTAGAAACCGACAAGCTGATAATCACATCTAATATAAACGCACAAGCGGGCTACACAGTAGGCTACGAGCCTTTGCTGTGTTCTATAGAAGCTGTCCGTGACAACGTTACACTTATGCTTATAGCACTGCTTATAAGATCCGGAGCCAGCTCCGTTTATCTTGCCGGAGTTGACGGATATTCATTCAAGGAACGCAACTTTGCGTACAGAGATATGGAAACGTATGAAGACGAGCAGGTAGCCAAAGAGCAGAACAGCGGTATATCAGCCGCAATCGCTCAGCTTTCACAGCGGATACCCGTTTCATTTATAACAAAATCACTTCTTGAAAGAGAGGAAAACCGTTCATAATGAAGGTAGTTTCTTTTGGAGAAATAATGCTCAGACTATCGCCCGACGGATATTACAAATTGTTTCAGAAGCCGGAGCTTAATACATCGTTTTGCGGTGCTGAAGCTAATGTAGCCGTTGCCCTCAGTAATTTCGGAGATGAGGCTGAATTTGTCACCGCACTTCCCGATAATGATATAGGCAGAGCGGCTTGCAGAGAGCTTATGAGATATGGCGTAAAGACGGATAATATAGTTTATACGGGCGACAGGCTCGGGATATTCTTTGCCGAAAAAGGCGCAAGTCAGCGTCCCTCAAAAGTAATATACGACAGAAAGAACAGTGCGATAGCATCGGCTGACCCTTCGCCGTTTAATTGGGAAAAGATATTTGACGGTGCGGATTGGTTTCATATTACGGGAATCACTCCGGCACTTTCCGACAGCCTTGCAAAAATTTCTGTCGATGCCGTAACAGCCGCCAAAAAAGCCGGTCTTACCGTAAGCTGTGATATAAACTACAGAAGCAAGCTGTGGAGTGCTCAAAAGGCACGTCCCGTAATGATCGAAATAATGAAGTACGTTGATGTCTGCATAGGAAATGAAGAGGACGCTGAGATAGTGTTCGGAATAAAAGCAGGCGCTACGGATGTCACAAAGGGACAGCTTGATACAGACGGCTATAAAAAGAGCCTTCAGACCGTTGCGGAAACATTCGGCTGTAAAATAGTCGCATACTCACAGAGAAAGAGTTATTCCGCAAGCGACAACGGCTGGTCGGGAATCATTTATGATGACGAAAAAAAGCAGGTTTATACATCTGCACAATATGATATAAGAATTACAGACAGAATAGGCGGCGGCGATGCATTTGCGTCGGGGCTTATTTATGCTCTGCACAACAATATATCGCCGGCGAACGCTATAGAAACAGCTGCTGCGGCAGGCTGTCTTGATCAGACGCTTGAAGGCGATTTCTGTCTGTTCGGAATTAATGATGTACTTGATCTTGCCGGTGGAAATTCGTCGGGAAGAGTAAAGAGATAAAAAGAAAGGAATTTTATTATCAATGAACAGCGGTGAAAACAACAGCAAAAAAATCGCAATTTTCGTTTCACACAGAATCGACCTCAAAAGTATGGTTGTCGACAATCCTTTATATGTACCCGTAAGATGCGGTGCAGCACTTGACGAGAATGATAAAGGCAACGCAATAATGGGCGACAACACAGGCGATAACATATCAGAGAAAAGAATTTCTTTTTGCGAATACACAGTACAGTACTGGGCGTGGAAAAATTATGATGCGGATTATTACGGACTTTGTCACTACAGAAGGTATCTTTCGTTTATGGATTCCTTTATGCCGGGCAATGACTACGATGTACGAATGGAAAACAATCTTTCGGTACGCACCGCAGAGTTATATCAGCTTTTCAATAAGTCAAAGATGGAGAAGGAGATCTCATCCTATGACGTTATTGTCGGCAAGGCTTTCGATACGACAAAAATCACCAGAGTACGTCCCAGAAACAGTGTAAAGGAGTTATGGTACGCATCAAGAAATCTTGTTGATCCTATAGCTATTGACACGCTGATAAAGATAATAGAAGACAGGCACCCCGAGCTTGTTGAATCTATGAATGAGTATTTTGCCTCAAAGTATTACAGAGGCTATAACTGCTTTGTAATGTCAAAGAAGATATTCAACGAATACAACAAGGTGTTTTTTGACATACTCTTTGAGTTTGATAAACAGTTTGACACCACCGGCTATGAGGGTAACAAGCTCAGAGCCACAGGCTATATGGGCGAGATCGTTTACGGCGTTTATATGTGGTATCTTCAGCATCACACCGACTGCAAGTTCCTTGAGCGTCAGATTGTATACTTCAAGAATACCGAAGCAGATCCCGATGCAAATACCCTTGCACAGCGTACTCTGTCATACAAGAAACCCAACGATGACATCAAGATTTTCGTTTCGCACAGAATGGATCTTGACAGCGCCGTGATAGGTAACCGTATATTCGAAAACTATAAGTGTAATGCAGGCTCGGCGAGATGCTTCCTTAAGATGAACGGCGATGACACCGGCGACAATATCTCCGATCTTGCAAAGTATTTCTCGGAGCTGAGTGTTCAGTATTGGGCGTGGAAGAATGCCGATGTAAATTACTACGGCCTTTGCCACTACAGACGTTATCTTTCATTCAGCAATAAGAAGTTTGACCAATGCTCAAGAGGCTACATAATCGAGAATATGCTCAATGACGAGAGCATAGAGAAGTACGGCCTTAAAGACTATGACGGTATGGCAAAGCAGATAAAGAAATACGATCTTATCACAGGCGGAAGCATGAATGTTGATGAGATGGATTTCCTTTTTGGCGGAAAACGTGCACATTGCATCAAGGATATATTCATGATCCAGGAGCATTTATTCGATAAAAGCGCACCTGAGCTTACACTTAAGCTGGTTGATGAGCTTTACCCCGAATATTCTAAGGCTGCCGAGGAATATATGGCTTCAAAGAAGTACTATGCGTACAACTGCTTTGTAATGTCAAAAGAGCTGTTCAACCGCTTCTGTACATTTGAATTCGGCGTACTGTTCGAATTCATGAAAAGATTTGATTTGTCAAAATATCAGGGTACCAAAATGAGAACGCCCGGCTATATGTCTGAGGTTCTTTACGGTATCTTCATATACTGGGTATTAAAGCAGAGAAAGTACAAGGTAAAGGAAAATCAGCTTGTATTCTTCAGAGAAACCAATGCCGCAAAGTGCAAGGTTACACCTGCAAAAACAGCGGCTACTCCCAAAAAGCCCAAAAAAGACGAAAGCGTTTTAAAGAAGATAATGAGAAACACCTTCCCTGCATATCGTGTTGCTTTACGAAACGAGGAAAGACTCGGCGCACTGGTTGCTTCTGTTAACGATCTTCAGAAAAAGTCTACAGAACACAGCGTGCTGCTTGCGAGAACCGTAAAGGTTTGTCAGAGCACTGCTCCCAAGAGCGTACAGGCAGCGGCCGCTAAGCCTCCTATCATCGCTACCAGTCTTCGCAAGGATATATGGGATGCAAAAACACTCACCTCAAATATCAATCTCAATATTGCCTGCCTTGCAAATGAGATACACGAAACTCATAAGAAGTCATTCGGTGAGTTCAGAAATATCAATACCGGCAGAGATGTTGTTGTAATGGCATCAGGACCTTCAATGAAATACTACAAGCCCATTCCCGGTGCCGTACATATAGGTATGAATGCTTCATTCTTAAATCCCGATGTTGATATTGATTACTATTTTACCACCGATTACGAAAGCCGTGCTCCGTGGTTTGAAAAGCTGAAGGAATACGATTTTGTCAAGTTCTTCGGTCAGTATTCTACCGGTGAATACAGAGATAAATTCCAGGTATCCGAGAAGATCATCAGAGAGAATAACGGCAGAAGATTCTTCCAGGCGGCTCCCAGCGAGGATATACATATCAATATAGAATTTTATCCCCTTATGGCATTCTATTCAATTGCGTTCCAGGCCATCCACTTTGCACTCTTTACCAATGCGAAAAGAATTTATCTCGTTGGCTGCGACTGCACCAATGCAGGATATTTTGACGGCAGCAAGCAGAGATTGTCCGATCTTGTAGCAAAGACAAGTGTTCCGCACTGGTTAGACGGCTACCAGAAGGTCAAGGCTTTTGTTGAACGCTTCTATCCAGATACAGAGATTATATCCGTTAATCCTATGGGTCTCAGAGGACTTTATTCAGATGTTTATACGGATGACTTCATAGCAGATCATCCCGAAATAGATAGCAGTAAAGTAACACGTCTTAACAGCACACAGGAGGAAAAATGAAAGTTGTAATACTTGCCGGAGGTTTCGGCACCAGAATCAGCGAAGAAAGCCAGTTCAAACCAAAGCCCATGGTCGAGCTTGGCGGTATGCCTATAATATGGCACATAATGAAGCTCTATTCAGCTTACGGTTTCAATGAATTCGTTATATGTGCAGGTTACAAACAGCACGTTATAAAGGAGTATTTTGCAGACTACTTCCTGCATACATCCGATATCACATTTGATTTTACAAGCGGTAAAAACGAGATGACCGTTCACCGCAACAACTCAGAACGCTGGAAGGTGACCGTTGTGGACACAGGCCTTAACACAATGACCGGCGGACGTGTAAAGCGTATAAAGGAGTATATCGGCAACGAGCCGTTTATGCTGACATACGGCGACGGCGTTTCCGATGTAAATATAGCCGAGCTTGTCGAGTTCCATAAAAAACACGGAAAGCTCGTAACAATGTCAGCTTATAACCCCGGTCAGAGATTCGGTGTGCTTGATATTGACGAAAACGGAAAAATAAACGAATTCCGTGAAAAGACATCCGGTGATGGCAACCTTATCAATATCGGTTTTATGGTATGCCAACCCGAATTCTTTGATTACATTGACGGCGACGAAACCGTTCTTGAAAAGAAGCCCCTTGAAACAGTAGCAAAGCTTGGAGAACTTATGGCATATAAGCATACAGGCTTCTGGCAGTGCATGGATACTGTAAGAGAAAAAGAACAACTTGAGAAAATGTGGAGCAGCAACAATGCTCCCTGGAAGATTTGGAAATAATGAGTAAATTATCCGATAAACTTGCGGGATTTTTCGGAAGATTATTTCCGATGTCACGCAACAAGACAATAAAGCTCAACAACGAGATAAGGCAGACAGAAAGCGAGCCTTTTGCACAGCTTTGTGAAATGCTCGGTTTTCTTGAAAACAGCCTGAATACTTGCACGGATATATGCCGTGATAATGCGGAGCAGATAAAACTGTGCCGTCAATCGTTGCGTACATTGGAAGACAATCAGGTTAAATTCGGCGAGGACACTGCATTAAAACTCAAAGAAATTAAACTTGATATTGAAAATCTGAAAAAGCAAAATGAGCGTATCGGCGAAAAGCTGAGTAACGAAATATCGGAGAAATCTGCCGTAATATCCGGTGAACTTATCGACTGTATTTCACATCACACAGAGGAAATACTCGGTTGTATAACCGACAGCGACAAGCGTTCTTCCGATAGCGATAAGCACATTGTCGAACTTATTGAAAACGGCATATCGGAAAATAATAAGCACGCAGGAGAAATAAGATCACTCAACAACTCGCTTTCCGGTGATATTAAGTCACTTTCCGACAGCATTACCGCAGGCTTCGACAAGACCTCAAAGACGGGCGAGTATGCGTCTGCGCTTGACGGCTTATCGGCAGATAACGAAAGCATTTCGGCTGATATTAAGTCGCTTTCCGACAGCGTAACCGCAGGCTTTGACAAGACCTCAAAGACGGGCGAATACGCACAGTCTTTGCTTGATGCAGAGAATACGGCAAATACGATCCGCCGTGAGATGAATCTGTTCAAAAGGCAGTCATATCTCAGAAAACTGTATTTTCATCCCGGTGAACGTGAAGCTCTGGCAAAATTGTTCAGTGACGCTATGAACAGAGAGGACAGCGCACAACGATTCAGCGCACTTATAAGCGGACTTGACAACGAGAGCAGAAACACCGTTTCCGATATAATTCATCGTATGGGAATGATAGCGGACGGCAACAAGTCCTTGCAGGATGTCTATACACAGCGTGAGCAGGAAGAATTCGTTCGTATGAATGATGAATTCAGCTCAAAGATAGTAAAGTTGAACGATAATCTTTATTATTACAACGGTTATTATCTCCCCGTTAACCAGTTTGACAGCAGCGTATTCTTCACAAGATACGGAATAGATAAGCTGACCACGCTGGACAGCGTGAGAAATAAGCATATAATCGACGCAGGCGGATATGTCGGTGACACTGCGCTTCTGTTCTCGTCATATACGGATAAGAACATTCATGTATTTGAGGCTTCTCCTTCAAATATGGATATTATCCGTGAAACGATAAGGCTGAATCATCTTGATAACATAGTGCCTGTAAGCAAAGCACTGGGCGAGAAAAGCGGCACGGCAACATTCAGCCTGGGTGAGCGCAATTCCTGCAATTCCCTTGTTGAACGTCCCGGTTATAATTATCCGGATCATATCGAAGTTCCCGTTGTTACTCTTGATGATTATGTACGGGAAAACGATCTCGAGGTCGGTCTTATAAAGGTGGACATTGAAGGAGGCGAGCAGCTGCTGCTCAGGGGCGCTGTCGAAACTATCCGCACACAGCACCCGATACTTCTTATCAGCATCTATCATTCGGCAAACGATTTCTTTGAAATTAAGCCTATGATAGAGAAAATGTGCGGTAAATACACTTTCAGAATAGTTAAACCCGCTAATCCGGCTATTGCACTTGAAACAATACTGTTAGCCGAGGTCAGAGATGAAAGCGGCGAAAATATTATTAATTCGTAAAGGAAAAATAAATATGGATATGTCATTTTACAAGGGTAAAACTGTACTGATAACAGGTCACACAGGCTTCAAGGGAAGCTGGATGTGCAAACTGCTTTCTATGGCAGGAGCAAAAGTTATCGGTTATTCTCTCAATCCCCCCACAACGCCCTCTCTTTTTGAGCTTTCCGGAGTTGAGAAGGAAATAGTTTCGGTTATAGGCGATATAAGAGATCTTGCAAAGCTGAACGAAACAATGCAGAAGTACCGCCCCGAAATAGTAATTCATATGGCGGCACAGCCCATAGTAAGAGAAAGCTACGCAGAGCCTGTCTACACATACGAAACAAATGTTATGGGTACTGTAAACATATGTGAGGCTGTAAGGCTGTGTGACAGCGTAAAATCATTCGTAAACGTAACCACCGATAAGGTTTACAAGAACAACGAATGGGAGTGGGGATACCGTGAAAATGACGCACTTGACGGCTATGATCCTTATTCCAACTCAAAAAGCTGCTCGGAGCTTGTAACAAGCTCTTATATAAAGTCGTTCTTCTATAACCGTGACATTGCGGTTTCTACCTGCCGTGCAGGTAACGTTATCGGAGGCGGCGACTTTGCAAAGGACAGAATCATCCCCGATTGCGTAAGAGCAATGGAGGCTAAGCAGGAGATAACAGTAAGAAATCCTTATTCGACACGTCCCTATCAGCACGTTCTCGAGCCGGTCGTTACATATCTTGTACTTGCGATGAAGCAGTATGAGGACAAGAGCCTTGCCGGTAATTATAATATCGGTCCGGATGATTGCGACTGCGCCGCTACAGGTGAGCTTGTCGATTTGTTCTGTTCACACTGGGGCGACGGCGCTTCGTGGAAAAACGTTGCGGATAAGAACGCTCCCCACGAGGCAAATTTCCTCAAACTTGATTGCTCAAGAATAAAGCGTGTACTCGGATGGAGTCCCCGCTGGCATATTTCCGACGCTATCGAAAAGGTGACCGAGTGGAGCAAGGTATATCTTTCAGGCGGCGACATCAGCGCCGTTATGGAAAAGCAGATAAACGAATATCTGGAGGTAAAGTAATGAAAAAAGCTCTTGTTACAGGTGCAAACGGCTTTGTCGGAAGTGCGCTTGTGCGTGAATTGGTAAAGAATAATGTTGAGGTAATCGCACTTGACCGTGACGGTTGCAATAACAACATACCCGAAAATGTAAGATTTGTGGCTCACGAGCTTTCCGAATCGTCAAAGCTCGCCGATATTATCCCTGACCGTGATATTGATGTATTCTATCACTTTGCATGGGTAGGCTCGGCAGGCCCTGCGAGAGCAGACACCGCTTTACAGCTTAATAATGCTCAGTGGACGGTAGATTGTCTGCGTGTGGCAAAGGATATGGACTGCAAGAAGTTTGTATGTGCCGGCTCTATAATGGAGCATGAAACAATATCAGCCGCATTCAGACAGGGTAATAAGCCCGGTGCCGGCTACATATACGGAAGCGGTAAACTTGTTGCTCATACAATGTGCATGAGTGTTGCCGCACAGATAGGTATAGATCTTTGCTGGGCAAAGATAACCAACGCATACGGTGCAGGTGAGCTTTCACCCCGTTTTGTAAATACGACCATCAGAAAGATTATAAACGATGAGCCTTTACAGTTCACAAGCGGTACACAGAATTATGACTTTGTATATATAGACGATGTTGCAAGAGCGTTCTATCTCATCGGAGAGAACGGAAAGCCTTTCTGCCATTATCTTATAGGCAGCTCGGATGCAAAGCCGCTCAGAGAATTTGTTCTTGAGATGAAGGCCGCACTGGCTCCCGACAAGGAGTTCGTGTTCGGAGATGTTCCGTTCACAGGCGTAAATATGCCGCTGTCGGATTTTGATTGTTCGATTACGGAAAAGGATACAGGCTTCAGAGCTACAATACCCTTCGGTGAAGGCGTCAAAAAAACAATGGATTGGATTAAGGAGCAGAAATGATACAGAAGTTTGAATTCAAGGAAACAGAGATTAAGGGACTTATAGAAGTAACTCCCTTCAATGCCGATGATATAAGAGGCTGTTTCACAAAGGATTACTCGAAGGAAGTGTTCGAGGCAAACGGCATAAAGCACGATCTTGCCGAGGTTTTCTATACGACAAGCTACAAGGGCGTTATCCGTGCACTTCATTTTCAGCGTGAGAAACAGCAGCCCAAGCTGGTACGTTGCATACACGGACACGTTTACGATGTAGTAGTCGATTTACGCAAGGACAGCCCCACGTTCAAGAAGTGGCTTGCATTTGAGCTTATCGGTGAAAAGCATAACGAAATACTCGTTCCCGCAGGTTGCGCTCACGGTTATCTTGTACTTGAGGACAGCATAGTATCCTACAAGTGCGGAGAAAAATTCTACGGCGAATATGATGACGGCATTATGTGGAACGATCCCGACATTGCAGTAGACTGGAAGCTTGACAGAGTAGGCGGAATTGATAAGGTCATACTTGCCGACAAGGACAAGAATCTGCAGACCTTTAAAGAATTCATGAGCAAGTACGGTGGCTTTTGATGAGCAGTTTTGATTTTGACACCCTTATAGTCGGCTGTGGACTTTCCGGAGCGGTAATTGCCCGTCATTTAGCGGAAAAAGGCAAGAAGGTCGAGATATGGGAACGCAGGGATCATATCGGCGGCAATATGTACGACCACGTTGACGATCACGGAATACTCATACAGGATTACGGTCCGCACACATTCCACACGAAAGAGAAATATCTTTTTGATTATATGTGCCGCTATGAGCAGTGGTCGGATTACAAGCTGACCTGCGGTGCGGTATGGAACGATACATATACCCCCACCCCCTTCAACTTTACCACGATTGATAAGTTCTTTGATAAGCAAAAGGCGCAAACGCTCAAGGCAAAGCTGACTAAGGTTTACGAGGGCAGACCGACCGCTACCGTGGTCGAAGTTCTCGAAAACGAGGACGATGATATAAGAGCATACGCTCAGTATCTTTTCGATAACGATTATGCACCATATACCGCTAAGCAGTGGGGCGTATCTCCCTCTGAGATTGACCCGTCTGTGCTTAAAAGAGTACCTCTGCGTTTTTCATATGACGAGGGATATTTCGACGACGCTTATCAGGTAATGCCGGTGCATTCATTCACGGAGTTCTTCAGAAATCTTCTGAACCACGAGAATATCACGGTCAGAACCGGTGTCGAGGCGCTTGAGCGGATTACCGTAAAGGATAATAAGCTGTATGTTGACGGTGAGCCGTATAATAACATTCTTGTATATACAGGTGCGCTGGATGAGCTTTTCAGCGAAAAATACGGCAGACTTCCTTACCGTTCACTGCGTTTTGAGTATAAGTATACCGACAAGGACAGCCTTCAGGACGCTCCTGTCGTCGCATATCCTCAGGAAAAGGGCTTTACCAGAATCACAGAGTACAAGAAAATTCCCGTCCAGAATGTAAAGGGCAGTACCTATGCGGTAGAATATCCTCTCCCGTATAAGTCGGGAGAAAAGCTTGAGCCGTATTATCCCGTTCTCACAAAGGAGAGCATGGAACAATATGAAAAGTATGAGGCTCTGGCGTCGCAGATTGATAATCTTATCTGTTGCGGAAGACTTGCCGATTTCAGATATTACAATATGGATCAGGCGTTAAAACGTGCGCTTGAGCAATGCGATAAAATAGATAGCATATAACGAATCGTCTTAGCTGTGGGCATTGACCCACAGCTAAGACTGTCGAAAAACCTATATCGTTGATAAAAATGGGGTCGCAGGGGCGGAGCCCCCGACAGGGACTAGGGGCGGTAGCCCCAGTAATATAGCCCCTTCCCACG
>ENA-OZTF01000282-OZTF01000282.1-human-gut-metagenome-genome-assembly--contig:-NODE-282-length-11410-cov-5.154029_pt1 | contig 11410 bp, 10 predicted proteins | sample MGYA00244229_ERZ653988 | MGnify/ENA primary metagenome ERZ653988 (study PRJEB26926, sample SAMN06164434) | human gut metagenome | biome: ENVO:00009003; feature: ENVO:2100002; material: ENVO:00002003...
CGTCGGCAGCGTCAGATGTGTATAAGAGACAGGGGGCATTGCCCCCGCGCCCGTTATATATAAAAATCCGGCCAGCCGGCCGGGTGTCCCCCACCTACGTCAGCGGACTTTGGCCATGAATTTCTCACGATCCACGACGTAACGGACGTGCACGCCCTCTCCGATCATCCCTTCGGCATCGCGGGCGCCGACGTTGAAGGTCAGCTTGCGCCCCTCGACACCGGTCAACACGGCCGTGGCGGTGATTTCGGCACCCAACCCCGAAGGCTTGATGTGCGTGACGTTCATCTCCGCCCCTACGGTCGAAGAGCCTTCTGGCAGAGCCGCAGCAACGGCCGTCATAGCGGCATGCTCCATAAGCGCCACCATCGAAGGCGTGGCAAAAACCCCGAGGTCGCCCGACCCCATCGTCGCGGCGGTATTTGCGGCCGTAACCGTCGTCCGGCTCTGCGCCGACAATCCTTTTTCCAATATAATATCCATTTTGCGTAATACGTTTATCCGATAAATAATTACATTTGCAGTGGCCGTGCAGGCTGCGTACGGAGGAGAGCTCCGACCCGCCGCCGGATTTGTCCGCGGCAAAGATAATGCAAACCGGGCTCAAAGGCAAACCCGCGGGCAATGCACAAGGCACGGCCTGCCCCGCGAAAGTCCGCCGTTCGCAAAGATAACGATTTTCACCGAGATGAAAAAGTGGCTCCTGATTCTGGTAATGCTGACCGCCGTGTCCCCCGGGGTACGTGCGCAGGGAGGCCACGGTTTCTGGCACCAGGAATGGACGGTGGAAAAAGGCGACTCGGTACCGTTGGTACACATCCTGCCGGTCTACGTGTTCAGCCGCCCCGTCGACCTGCGCCGTTACCGCAAGCTGGTCGACGCCGTGAAGAAGGTCTACCCCATCGCCAAGGTCGCGAAAGCCAGGATGGCCGACATGGAAGAGGAATTATGCCGCCTGCCGACCAAAAAGGCGCAGAAGGAGTACATCAGGCAGGTATACCACCAGATCAAGGACGAATATACGCCCGTGCTGAAACACATGACCCGCACGCAGGGCAAGGTGTTGTTGAAGCTGATCGACCGCGAAACCGAATATACGGCCTACGAGGTGCTCAAGGAGTTCCGGGGCGGATTCGTAGCGGGGTTTTGGCAGGGCGTATCGCGGATTTTCGGGCAGAACCTCAAATCGCAGTACGACAAGGACAACGAAGACAAGATGATCGAGCAGATCGTAATTTACTACGAAGCCGGCCTGCTGCGGTAGGCAAACCGGGATAAACCCGAGCCGTTACTCGAATTTGTTATAAAGAACGACGGGACGCTCGCGGCGTACGCTCATCGAGGGGAACCAGATGTCACCGGCCGTGAGTCCGCATTTCTCCACCGCCTCGAGCGAGTACTCCAGACGTCCGAAGTCGGCGTCGACGTTGTTGGTGCCGAACGTGAACTTTATTCCGCGCTGCTTGGCCCGGCGGATGATGCCGAAGCTCGGGATACGATAGCGGGCGTTGATCTCCAGGGCGATGCCGTAGCGTTCCAGCACATCCAGTACGCGGTCGACGCGCGCGTCAGTCCAATACCTGTCGTAATCGGCCTGCATGTCGTCGGGCAGGTAGGTCGGGTTGGCGTAGATGTCGGCCGGCTCGTTGGTGAGTATCTTCACCGTCTGGTCGACCAGATGATCCATGTACTGTTCTTTCGTCACGCCGTCGTAGTGCACCTCCTCGGGCCGGTAGATACGCGAGTTGCGCCCTTTGTGGTCTATGATGGTCATGGCGTCCGTAAACAGGTAGTCGAATACGCCGAGGGCCTCCTGCGAGAAGGTCGCCGTCCACTTGCGGCCCTCGCCCTGCACGCCGCACAGGAAGGGCATCCGCTCCACTTCGTCGAAATAGGCATAGACCTCCCCGTCGTCGGCCAGCATCCGGCCCACACCGCCTTCCCCGGCGTTGGGCGCCACGCCGTAATTGATGCCGTAGTTCATCGACATGGCGTGCGCCCGCTCCTTGGTCAGGCCGCCCTTCAGGTGTACGTGGTAGTCGATGACGGGGAAATCACGCTGCTGGAAGCGGATCACGCCGTCGGTGCGTTCGTCCACGGGCGGCAGTGTGTCGGCCTCGTTGCGGGCCTGCGCGCCGAGGCGCTCGATTGCAAGGTTGCGGAACGCAACTTCGCCCTGCACGCCGCGCAGCGCGATCGCGCCGTGTCCTAACAATTGCCGGGCGTGCGCCTGGGTGCGGTAGGGATGTTCGGGTTCGGTATAGCAGACCACTTCGGTGGTGTCGATGCGGACGACGATGTTACGGCCGCGCACAGTGACCTCGAAGCCGAACCACTCGCCGTCGTCGGCCAGCGAACGGTAGAGGTTGCGCACGGAGGCGAGCGAACCGCTCTTGCGTGTCCCGTCGATGGCGCCGTTGCGGAAAACCACCTCGTAGCCCGACTCGCCGTCGGTGTGGAAGAGCAGCGCCGCCTGGGCACCGGGCTGCGTGAGGGCTTCCCCCGTAAGGCGGAAGTTGCCGTAGTCGCCTGCTGCCAGGAGCGTACGGCCCGCCGTTACGGCCGGGGCCGTCGTGCGGATCTCCCGCTCGCCGTCGCGCCACCGGTCAAGCGGTTCGAGGGCTCCGGCCTCTCCGCAGGCCGTGAGTGCGGCCAGGGACAAGAGTGCCGCGGCGATCGTCGTCCCGATACGCGGAACAGGATTCGAATGGCAAAAGAGGTTCCTCATAACTTGGATTTTGTAATAATGCGGTTCCGATTCGGACAGGCCGCCCGGCCTATGTGTACGTCAAACTTATCTCAGTCGTTGCTTGCTATCAAATATGCCCATGCAAAAATACACACTTTGTTGGAAAAGTACGGAATGACGCACGCTGTTTTATTTCGGACAGCATGAATTTCGGGAATCCCGGCAGCAAATAGGCTCAGAAATTGAACGACAGGCCAACGCCCAGCTCCATGTAGGAACGCCCCGGGCGGTAATCCCCGAAGGCGAACCCGAAATTGTCGGTCAGGTAACAATGGTAGGTGAAATCGCCGTAGAGGTTGAACCGCCAGATGGGGATGATAAGCCGCACCCCGAGGTCATAGGTACAGCTGAAACGGTGCTTGACGAGGAAATTCCCGGAGGAGGGCTCGCGGCTGAGCGGGCCCAGCATCATGCCCGGCGTAAAACCCGTATGCGCTTCGAATTGCTTGGGAATGATCGAAAGCAATGCCGCGGCGACCCACGACCCGGCCTCGCCGTCGCCCGGGAAAACCAGCCCCCGGATACGTTCCGTGCGCCAGGTGAATTGCATCGGGATCGAATAGTAGTCGCAGACTTCGTCGTCGAAAAACAGGTTCAGCCCCGTGCGGAAACCTATATTATAATAGTTGTACCGGGCGTAGTCGATGCTGATCGCCTCGAATTCCGGGCCACGGCCGTCCCCCATGAAAAGTTGTGCGCCGTATCGCACTCCGATCTCGTTGCCGGAGGGCAGCCCCTTGGGGGTATGCCACTCGTTCGTATTCTGGGCTGCCCCGCTGACGCAATACAGAAGCGCGAGGAGTGCCGCAAAAACTGGTTTCTTCATAATTTACAGGTTGCTTCTGCCCGCAAAGGTAACAGAATAAGGCCGCCTTCCAAACATTTATGCGGAAAAATGCAGGGTGGGCAACCAGATGCCCTGAAAATCGCCGCAGCCCTTGCTCTTTGTGAATTATTCGTTATCTTTGTGGGCAAAATTTCGCTGAGCCATGTTTGAAAATTTAACGGATAAACTCGAACGGTCATTCAAAATCCTCAAGGGCGAGGGGCGCATCACCGAGATCAACGTAGCGGAGACGCTCAAGGAGATCCGTCGTGCGCTGATCGACGCCGACGTCAATTACAAGGTCGCTAAATCGTTTACCGACCAGGTAAAGCAGAAAGCGCTGGGACAGGACGTGCTCAAGGCGGTGAAGCCCGGACAGATGATGACCAAGATCGTACGCGACGAGCTGGCCGAACTGATGGGCGGCACGGCCACAGACATCAGGCTGGAGGGCAACCCGGCCGTGATCCTGATCGCGGGTCTGCAAGGCTCGGGTAAAACCACCTTCTCGGGCAAGCTCGCGGCATTCATCAAAAGCAAGAAAGGCCGCCAGGTACTGCTGGTGGCAGGCGACGTATACCGTCCCGCGGCCATCGACCAGCTGAAGGTGCTCGGCGGGCAGATCGGAGTGGAGGTCTACACCGAAGAGGGGAACAAAAACCCAGTACAGATCGCCGAAAACGCCATCAAATACGCCCGCCAAAACTCGTTCAACGTCGTAATCGTCGATACGGCGGGCCGTCTGGCCGTGGACGAGGCGATGATGCAGGAGATCACGGCCATCAAGGCGGCCGTGAAGCCTTCGGAGACACTCTTCGTGGTGGATGCCATGACGGGCCAGGACGCCGTAAACACGGCCAAGGAGTTCAACGACCGGCTCGACTTCGACGGCGTGGTACTCACCAAGCTCGACGGCGACACCCGCGGCGGTGCCGCGATCTCGATCCGCTCGGTGGTCAGCAAACCGCTGAAATTCATTTCGAGCGGCGAGAAGATGGACGCCCTGCAGGTGTTTCATCCCGAACGTATGGCCGACCGTATCCTCGGCATGGGTGACGTCGTATCGCTGGTGGAGCGTGCACAGGAGCAGTTCGACGAGGAGGAGGCGCGCCGCCTGAAGAAAAAACTGGTCAAGAACCAGTTCAACTTCAACGATTTCATCGGGCAGATCCAGCAGATCAAAAAGATGGGCAACCTGAAAGACCTCGCGGGAATGCTTCCCGGCGTAGGCAAGATGCTCAAGAACGTGGACATCCCGGACGACGTGTTCAAGCAGACCGAGGCGATCATTTCGTCGATGACCCCGGCCGAGCGCGAGCACCCCGAAATCATCAACGCACACCGCCGCGAACGCATCGCCAAGGGCAGCGGCACGACGATGGCCGACGTGAACCGCCTGATGAAACAGTTCGAGGATACCCGCAAGATGATGAAGGCCGTAGCCGGCGGCAACATGAAGATGCCGAACATGCCCGGAAGACGCCGATAGCCAACAGATTGCAAATAAACCACGATCCCTCATTCGGAATGGGGGATTTTTTATGCGGTAGTTTTTAGGGCCCGAAACGAATTTTTCATCACTTTTTCATAGCAGGACAGTTAAAAATTATTACCTTAGTACACGCAATACTTCAAATCTCACTTTTTCTAATTTAATCACAACCACATGATGCAATTATCATTTTGGAAAAGATTACTCTGCGCGGCGCTCACCCTCGCGCTGGGAGTAACACTGACAGCCTGTTCGGACGACGACACCAAGGACGACAAGCTGATCCCTGAAATCGAGGTTACCCAATCGTTGACGTTCGATTGCACGCAAACCCAGACGAAAAACCTCGAAATCGAGCTTAACGGAAAGCTCAACTGGCAGATCAAGGCCGACGCATGGATCGAGCTGTCGCAAACCAGCGGCAAAGGTTCTGCGACGGTAGCCGTAACCGTACCCGCGAACGTCACGTCGCGTACGGGTACCATCACCGTAACGGCAACCGGTTACATGGGCGCCACCGACACGGGCACATGCTCCGTAAGGCAGATCAAAGAAGGGGAGACGAATACGAACATTGCGGAAATCCGCGAGCTCGTCATGGCGACCAATCCCTCTGCCGATGGAAAAGAACTGACGGACGCGATCAGAGCCATGACGCTGTGCGGTATCGTAGTCTCGGACAAGGGGGGGGGGAAACCAGCAGCCCTTCATCGTAATCCTTGCCGACGATACGCAGGATGCCGGTGCCGGCCTCGCACTCTCGATCAGCCAGTCTAACAACACCTTCGAGCGCGGCGACATCGTCGAAGTATCGCTCAGCGACGCATCGGCACAGCTCTTCAGCGGACTGCTGCAGGTTTCGACCCACAACGAACCCATGCTCGTGGGGCAGACCGAACCGCTGGCCCCGATCGCCATCACCGCAGACAAAATCGCGCAGTACGAATCGCAATACGTAAAGATCGAAAACACGCAGCCCGAAGCGTCGGAATCGGGCACCTGGAACAGCGACTCGAACAAGGGCAATGTTTCCATGGAGACCAAGGACGGAAAGTCCTACAAAATCCGCACCCTGCAAACCGCATCCTATGCACAGGATGCCATCCCGACCGACAAGAGCGGTTCCATCGCAGGTATCGCGGGCATCTACAACGGCACACTGCAAATCCTGCCCTGCAACGGTGACGACATCCAGCTTGCCGAAGCTCGTTTCACGGTACAGGGCAACAAGGCTACGCTGGCCGAAGTGCTCGAAGCCGGCGCCGGCTCGGCATTCGAAGTCGAGGGCGTGAGCGTCATCGCCGCCAACGAGCAGGGCGTTCTCCTCCAGCAGGACGGTGCACGCATCTACGCATTCAAGGGCGAAGCCCACGACCTGGCCGTCGGCGACGTGGTCACCGTGTCGGGCAAAACCGAGTCGCGCAACGGCCTGCTGCAATTCGGCAAGGGTTGCAGTTTCACCAAGACCGGCCACCAGGATATTACCCAGCCGCAGCCCGCGGCATTCTCGGCAACGGAAATCGAAGCCTACATGAAAAACCCCGAGGTGGAATACGTGACCTACAAGGGTACCGTCCTCGTATCGGGCAACTACGTCAACGTCGAGATCGACGGCACTTCGGTGCAGGGCAGCCTGGACTACATGAGCGACGATTTCAAGGAGAAGTACAACAGCCACAACGTGACCATCACCGGCTGGCTCTTCGGCTCGTACAAAACCTATATGTACACCATCCCCGTGGAGGTCAGGGACGAGGGCGAATTCGAAGAGGAAGTTCCCGACGGGGCGATCTTCTACAGCACCTTCGACAAGGAACTTTCCTCACAGTCTTTCGACACGAGTTCGGGATGGCCGTACCTCGACCAGTTCGAGGGCTGGATCAACCACAAGGGTTCGGGCGTAGCGAACGTGGATTACGATTACAAGAGCATGTCGGCCCGTACGAACCAGTCGTCGAAAGGTTCGCTTTCGCTCTACGACGGTTCGGGCAAGAACAACATCTTCTTCTCGTCCGTTCCCACCTATTTCACGATCCAGAAGATCGCGGTAACGTCGCAGAACCTCAAGCTCTCGTTCGGCGCACAGCGCTATGCACAGGGCGCCACCAACACGTTCATCAAGTCCGACTTCGTGGTGCGCCTTTCTTCCGACGGGCAGCTCTGGTCGCAGGCGCTCGACTACGATTTCGGCAGCGTAGCGGACGAACCGGGTGAGTGGCGTCTCGCAACGGCAGACTTCACCCTGCCGGCAGGCACCAGCACGCTCTACATCAAGTTCGAAGCCAAGATGGGCAGCGTAAACCGTATCGACGACGTATTGCTGATCCCGGGCAACGGCGGGCAGGTGATCGAGTTCGGTAAGGAAGAGGAGACACCGCTTTCGACGATCGCCCAGGTGCTGGCCGGCCCCATTGACGATGTCTACAAAGTCGAGGGCCAGGTGATCGGCACCCACTCGAAGGGCTTCCTCGTGAAGGACGCCACGGGTACGATCCTCGTATTCAAGAAGAACCACGGCATGACCGTCGGCGACAAAGTCACCGTCGAAGGCGCAACGTCGGAATACGGCGGCATGAAGCAGTTCGGCGAAACGTCGGAACTCACCAAGAACGGCTCGGGAAGCTTCACGCAGCCCACCCCGACGGATTTCGGGGCAGCGCAGTTCGACGCCTATGTCAACAACCCGACGATCCAGTATGTAAAATACGAAGGCAACCTCAGCTCGTACCGCGACCAGATTTATCAGTGGCACTATAATGTCGCCGTGGAGGGTACGAATGTAGTCGGCTCGATCGCCTACCCCAACAGCGACCTGAACATCGAAAATTTCGTCGACCGCAAAGTCATCATCACGGGCTACACCGTCGGTGTTTCGGGGACGGATACCAAATACCTCAATACGCTGACCACGTCGATCGAATTCGCAGAACAGGAGACCATGCCCGACGAGAGCCAGGCCATCACGGTGAAAGAACTCAACGCCAAACTCGCCACGATGAATGCGGGCGATGCGCTGGGCGAACTGATCGCCGTGAGGCTATGTGGCGGCCAACAACGAAGGAGGAAACTTCTACCAGCTCATTTCGCTGGTGGACAACACCGGCGAGGCCAACACGGGCATCATCATCAAGGGCAGCGACTACACCGAGAAAGACCTGCCTGTGGGCACGAAAGTGATCGTCAGCCTTAAATACGCCAAGTACGACATCAACAATGACCTGCCGCAGTTGAGGATGGCGACGATCTTCCCCACTCAGGAGAAGGTAACGATGAAAGTCCCCCAGATCACCGTTTCGCAGGCAGGAGATTACGTTGGCCAGTATGTGACGGTAAAGAACCTCACCCCGGCGGCAAATTCGACGACCTGGGTCGTGAATAAGAAGACCACTTCGGTCAACTTCACCGACGACGCCGAACTGCCGATGGTGGCACGTACGACCAATCACGCCGTATTCGCCAACGAAGCTATCGCAATAAAGAAGGCGGATCTGAGTGGTATCATGGAAATATACAAGGGGGGCTATCAGATCTTCCCCAACAGCATGGAGGACGTTGCAGGCTTCAAAGTCGAGTAACACGGCACAATCCATCCGTTTGTAAGAAAATCCCTGCGAGCAGCAACCCGCAGGGATTTTCCGTTTCAAAGAGGGGCCAAGGCCGGGGGGGGGCTGAAGATTTAAGAGCGGTTTACAGCATGGAATTGAAAAATAATCGCTAAATTGTACCGGGAAACCCAACCCGGAAAACCACATGAAAAAATTACTCCTGCTGTTGCTGGGGATCGCTTCGATCCCGGCCGCCTTCTCCCAGGGCGGGAGCGGCATCGACTGGGCCGCCGACCTGGATTACCTGGCCAGCGAACTGCCCGCGAAACATTGCAACCTCTTTGCGAAATACGACAAAGCGCAGTTCGAGACCGCAATCGGCGCGATCAAGGCTTCGGCCGGGGAGGCCGGAGATTTTGCTACGGCGCTCAAAACCCAGCAGCTGATCGCCAGGCTGGGCGATTCGCACACCATGCTATATTTCAACCAGCTGATGAACCGGCAGCAGATACTGCCGCTCGGGCTGCTCTGGGTTTCCGACGGGCTGTACGTCATACAGACGGCCGAGGAAAACAAAGAGTTGCTGGGGCACCGGCTCACAGCGGTCGGCAAGGCACCGGTAGAAACCGTAATCGACAGCCTGAGCACCCTGTTCACGGTCGACAACGAAGCAATGGTAAAATCCATGATTCCCCAATTGTTCCCGTCGTTACAGCTCCTGGAATATTTCGGGTTCGCACACAACGGGCAGGCGGAACTCACGCTGGACGGAGACAAGACCTATACGCTCAAACCGTCCGATCCGCAGCGGGCGGGTCGGGCCGCCTTCCAGCCCGATTCCCTGCCCTTTGCGATCGCGGAAAGGAACGTGCTTTTCACGGATCGCTATTTCCCCGAGGAAAAAATATACTATATCCTCTACAACTCCTGCTGGGGGCGTGAAAGCGAGGCGGAGTTCAAGAGCCGCGAGAAAGCCGCGTCGCTGCCGTCGTTCACGGAATTCGGCCAAAAGGCGTTCGGCATATTGCAGGGCAACCCCGTCGGGAAGATCATTTTCGACATGAGGAACAACGGCGGAGGGAACTCGGCACAGGGGACGGCATTCATCGAAAGGCTGGCCCGGTTCCTGGAACAGCACCCCGGCATAAAAACCTATGTCGTCATCGGGCGAAGCACATTCTCCTCGGCCATCCTGAATACGATGGATTTCAAGCACCTGACCGATGCGGTCGTAGTCGGCGAACAGACCGCCGGCAAACCCAACCACTTCGGCGAGGTACGGAATTTCCAGCTCCCGGGATCGAAGCTGACAGTCGCCTATTCGACCAAATATTTCCGGCGTACGGACGAAGAGGCAGACACGATCACCCCCGACGTCAGGATCGAAATGAGTTTTACGGATTTCACGAAAGGCATCGACCCGGTGTACGAATGGATCAAGGCACAATAGGCTGCGCGGGCGGTTTACTCCGTCCAGCCGTTATGCCGGACGTTCGCCGGGTTCCACTTCTGCTTGGGCTCAGGATTGTCCGCAGGATAGCCCACCGGAATCAGGTTGAGCGGAACGACATCGGAGGGAAGCCCCAGCACGCGCCGCACGGCCTCTACCCGTTCGCCGCGGGGATAAACCCCAGTCCATACGGCTCCCAACCCCAGGGCATGGGCCGCAAGGAGCAGGTTTTCCGAGGCCGCCGAGGCATCCATCACCCACCAGTCGCCGGAAGCCCCCGGATTGCGCGACAAGTCGCCGCAGACGACCACGGCCAGGGGTGCCCGGGCGGCCATCTTCGCAAAGGGCAGCGCCCCGGCGAGTTCGCGTAACAGCTCCCGGTCGTCCACGACAACGAAAGCCCACGGCTGACGGTTCACGGCCGAGGGCGCGGCCATCGCAGCCCGCAGCAGCAGTTCGACCGTATCGGCACCGACCGGGCAATCCCGGTAGGCCCGGATGCTCGTCCGGGTCATAATCACATCGAGGGGGCTCCGCTTGCCGGACTCCCCGGCCGGGGTGCGCTCCCCGGCCGACAGCCACCATACCAGCAACGCGGCCAGCACGGCACCGGCGCAGAAAAAGAGGATTTTCGTCCTGTTCATAATTTTCCGTTATATCGTGTCCCGGCAAATATACGGGAAAAATCGTAAAAAGCACCGCACACCGGTCAAACGACCGTATCGGCGGGTAAATTAATCGACCGGGCGTTTGCAGGGGTCTTTTTTTATCGCTACCTTTGTCCGGATCATATCCCAAAAGGAAAATGCACAAATCGGGCTTTGTAAATATCATCGGAAACCCCAACGTCGGCAAATCGACACTCATGAACGCATTGGTCGGCGAAAAGTTGTCGATCATCACGTCGAAGGCGCAGACCACGCGCCACCGGATCATGGGGATCGTCTCGAGCGAGGATTTCCAGATCGTCTATTCCGATACGCCGGGCATTCTGAAACCCAGCTACAAATTACAGGAGTCGATGATGAAATTCGTCACCGGCGCCGTGAACGATGCGGACGTAATCCTCTACGTCACCGACACGGTGGAACAAAGCGACCGTTCGAACGACATCCTCGAAAAGATCCGCCAAAGCGATATTCCCACCCTCGCGGTAATCAACAAGATCGACCTCACGACGCCCGAAAAGCTCGAAGAGCTCGTCGATAAATGGCAGGCGCTGCTGCCGGCCGCCACGATCGTCCCGGTATCGGCACGCGAGAATTTCAACATCAAGGGACTTTTCGACCTGATTCTGGAACTGTCTCTTATACACATCTCCGAGCCCACGAGACCCTAAGACATCTCG
>ENA-OZTF01000334-OZTF01000334.1-human-gut-metagenome-genome-assembly--contig:-NODE-334-length-9867-cov-5.153180_pt1 | contig 9867 bp, 8 predicted proteins | sample MGYA00244229_ERZ653988 | MGnify/ENA primary metagenome ERZ653988 (study PRJEB26926, sample SAMN06164434) | human gut metagenome | biome: ENVO:00009003; feature: ENVO:2100002; material: ENVO:00002003...
GAGATGTCTTAGGGTCTCGTGGGCTCGGAGATGTGTATAAGAGACAGGGAGAAAACCTATAAATACCGTTTCAGCCGCCGGGCGATCTACTGGACGCTGGTCTATTTGGTGGTCTTCGTACTGCTGGGCTGGTTGTTGTACCACCTCTACGAAGGGGGCTACCTCTCGGCCTGGTTCACCTCGTTCATCGTGGCGCTCATCGCCCTGATGTCGCTGTCGATCCCCCGCAGGATCGTGGTCACCGACGAGAAGGTCGAGGTGCGCTGCCTGCTGGACATCACCGAAATCCGCCGCGACGAAATCGCCTCGGTACGCCGGGTCGACCCTCGGCGGATGAAATGGTTCTTCCCGGTATTCGGGGGCTGCGGGTTCTTCGGTTATTACGGACATTTCCTCGACCTCAGGCGGTTCGAACGCGTGAAACTCTACGCTTCGGAGTGGAAAAACTTCGTGGAGATCACCGACATCTACGAAGACCGCCTGTACGTCTCGTGTTCGGATGCCGACCGCCTCGTGGAGGAGCTTATGCCCCCCGGAGGCAACCGCCCGGCGGAAGACGACGAAGAGGAAGAGCAGGCGCAATAGTATCGGGATCCGGCCAAAAAGTCGACAGAAGACGCCCGGGGATTGCGTATTTCCGGAAAATGATCTTATATTTGCAACCGAGGCCGGAACGGCCCGTAAAAACGAAAAATAACAAACAACGCATTAAAAACCAGAAGAAATGAAAAAGTACCGTTGCACCGTTTGTGAGTGGGTATACGACCCCGCAGTGGGCGATCCCGACGGAGGCATCGCCCCCGGAACGCAGTTCGAAGAGATTCCCGAAGACTGGGTTTGCCCCGTCTGCGGCGTCGGCAAAGACATGTTCGAAGAGGTTGCGGAATAATCCCGTCCCTCCCCGAAGAAACGGCAAGGCGCACCCTGCGGGGTGCGCCTTGCCGTTTGTAACCGGAGGAGCCCGGACGCAGGCCGTCTCATCCGAATAAGGGCAAACATATGTAATTCCGATGTATTTCCCACCCGAAATTTTGTGTATATTTGTCGGCAGAACTGCCCCTCACACCTAAAATTTCATGCAGATGAAACATCTATTGCTTTTAGCCTCGCTCCTGACCTGCATGGGCGCCGGCGCCCAGCAGGCGACCTTCCGCAACCCGGTCATTGCGGGCGACATGGCCGACCCGACGGTCATCCGGGTAGACAACACCTATTATGCGACGGGCACCTCGTCGGAATGGGCCCCCTACTACCCGTTGTTCCGCTCCAAAGACCTGGTCAACTGGCGGCAGATCGGGCACCTGTTCGAACAGCAGCCCGCATGGACGAGGTCCTCGTTCTGGGCCCCGGAACTTTTCCACCGCAACGGCAAAACATACGCTTATTATACGGCACGCCGGAAAACCGACGGGACGTCGTATATCGGCGTCGCCACGGCCGACAAACCCGAAGGCCCCTATACCGACCACGGCCCGATCGTCGAGTACGGCACCGAGGCGATCGACGCATTCGTGCTGGAAGACGCCGGCGAGCTGTATATCTCGTGGAAAGCCTACGGGCTCGACCCAAGGCCGATCGAACTCCTGGCCTGCAAAATCTCGGACGACGGGCTGCGCATGGCGGGGGAACCCTTCACGCTGCTGCGCGACGACAAACGGCAGGGCATGGAAGGGCAGCACTGGCTGAAAATCGGCGATTACTATTACATCGTCTACTCCATAAACGGCTGCTGCGGCCCTGGGAGCGACTACGCCGTGGCGGTCGCCCGCTCGAAAAACCTGCGGGGCCCCTACGAGCGTTACGCCGGGAACCCGATCCTGCACGGCGGCGGCGATGTCCAGTCCATCGGGCACGGCACCATCACGACGACGCCCGACGGGAGGATGTTCTACCTCTGCCACGCCTATCTGGCCGGTGAGAATTTCTTTCTGGGACGCCAGCCGATGTTGCAGCAGATCGTCCTGGGCGATGACCTGTGGCTTCATTTCCGGGGCGGGGAAACAGCATCCCTGACGCAGCCGATGCCTTTTGCCGGCATGGCACAGCAGCCCGTATTCGATTTCGCAGATGACTTCACGGCCGACCGGCTCCGACCCGAGTGGACGTGGAACTATCCTTACGCGACGCCCGAGATCGAGCTTGCCGACGGGCGCCTCTATCTGGGCGGCCGGCCCAAAGAGGGCGTGAAAACCGGCACGGCGCTCTGCCTGAGGGCCGTAAGTCCCGACTATACGCTCGAAACGGCACTCTCCGACCGCAACGCAGGATGGAGCGGGCTCACGGTATACGGGGATGCAGCGAACCTCCTCGTATGGGGATTGCAGGGCGACGAGGTATTGTTGAAGCTCTACAAGGACGGCAGGGAAACGCTGCTGGGCAGCTCCGGGCAGATCGGGTCGCATCTGCCGGTCTACCTGCGCATCGAAGTACGGGGGAATGCCCCCGCGGCATTCGGGTACAGCACCGACGGACACGCCTGGAAACAAGTGGAGAACCTGCCCGTAGGTGCCGAAGACCTGCTGCAATGGGATCGCGTAGCACGCCCGGGATTGTATTACCAGGGGCCGGAAGGCCAGGCGGCCGAATTCGAATACATGCGGATGACCAACCGCTGAGCGATGTTGCAGCCCCCTTCCGCAAGGCAAGCCCCCTGCGGAAGCACGGCAGCATCCCGGCCGGAACTTTCCGATAAAAAGAGCCGCCCCGAACAATTCGGGGCGGCTTTCTCTTCCGGGACTGCGCCCGTCAATTGATATTCGGCAGGAAAGAATAGTCCTTCGAGTAACCGAGCATCTGCTCGACGTAGTTCGCCGGATAGGAAATTTTCACATCAACCACCTTGCCGTCCTTTTCGACAAGTTCGAACTCGGGGTTCACGAAGCCGCCGTAAGGTTCGATGCCGAGTGCATAGTAACGGTCGCGCACCTCACGGTGCAGCTGGGGATCGACCTGGACGGCATACCGCTCGACAAGCGCCTTGCCGGCCTCGTAGTCGCCTTCGGACTTGATGCGCTGCACCTCGCGGAGCATGTCGCCGAACAGTCGGCGCAGTTTTTCGTAATCGTTGACCACGACATAGGTTTTGCCGTTTTCCCGGATCATTTCGATCACGTTGTCGGCCTTGCCGCGCTCATAGCACCACTCGCAGATCAGCTTGCGGTTGCGCATGTGCGACTCCTCGACGTTCTTGCCCGGCTCGATACGCGCCAGCTGGGTCATCATGCCGTTCAGGATATATTTCGCATAGCCGGCCTTCGCCACGTCGAACGAGGGCACCAGCCCCAGTTCCACCATCTTCGGGTCACCCAGGTAGTAGAGGCCGAAGAGGTCGGCACGGGTCTCTTCGAGCGTCGAGCTGTAACTCTTCAGCTCGTTGCCCTTCACACCCGGTGCCAGCTGTCCCGAACCGTGCCCCAGACACTCGTGCAGGTCGGTATGCAGGTCGTCGGCCAGTTTGCCGTACTTGTCCATCACCTCGCGGTCCCCGGCACGCAGCACGAACTCCTCGTTGAAGCCGTTGCCGTGGGCGGCCATGTCGTAGGCATAGGTGATGTTGTCGATCGTGACCGACTTCGAACCGTATTCCTTGCGGATCCAGTCGGCATTGGGCAGGTTGATGCCGATGGGCGTGGCGGGATAGCAGTCGCCGCCCAGCATCGCCACCGTGATGACCTTGGCCGAAACGCCCTTCACCTTCTCCTTGCGGTAGGCGGGAGCAACGGGCGAATGGTCTTCGAACCACTGCGCGTTATCCGAAATCACCTCCGTACGGTGGCAGGCCTCCTTGTCCATGAAATTCACGATGCCCTCCCACGAAGCCTTGCGGCCGAGCGGATCGCCGTAATCCTCGATAAAGCCATTCACGAAGTCGACGTTCGACACGGTGTCCTTCACCCAGCCGATATTATAGCGGTCGAACTCGCGCAGGTCGCCGGTCTTGTAATATTCGATCAGCGCAGCAATATTGCTTTTCTGCGGTTCGGCGGCTACGGCCTGCGCTTTTTCGAGCCAGTAGACGATCTTCTCGATGGCGGGCGAATACATGCCGCCGACCTTCCATACGCGCTCCTTTAGGACGCCGTTCTCCTTCACCAGCTTGGAGTTCAGGCCGTAGGAGATCGGTTCCGGGTCGTTGTGATCGACCATGTCGGCGTAGAATTTCTCGACCTCGGCCTGCGTCACGCCCTCGTAGTAGTTGTTCGACGAGGTGGCGATCAGGTCTTCGCCCGCCGTCTGGTTCAGGCGCGTTTTATAGAGCGCCGGATCGAAGATAGCCTTGCAGACCTCGCCGCGCAGCGGGTTCAGGTCGCCGAACTTCTCCTCGGGGATCGTCTCTATCACGTCGAGCAGGTAACCTTCGGTGAACCCGGGGACGAACTTGTCGTTCGAATAGTGGTGATGAATGCCGTTGGCGAACCACACCTTTTTCAGGTATTTCTCCAAGGCCTTCCATTCGGCCGCCGAGCGATCGCCCCGGTAGTTCTCGTAAACCGTTTCGAGCGTACGGCGCACGGCGAGGTTGTATTTGAAATTCTGGTCGAAAAGGATGTCCCGGCCGCACTTGGCAGCCTCGGCGAGGTAATAGACCAGTTCCTTCTCCGCAAGCGGAAGTTGCTCGAAACCGGGGACTTCGTAACGGATGACCTTGATGTCGTCGAAACGGTCGACGATCCACGGGGCTTCGCTCTTCGATGCCCCGCAGCACGAAGTCAGTGCAACAGCGGTAACAGTCATAGATGTCAGTGTAACTAAATTTTTCATGTCGTTCGGGTTTGAATTTCCCCGAAATATACGGTTTTTTTGCGAAAAAGCCGCATACGGACGAATATACGCATGGACACATATACAATATGTGCCGGCAAACGCACCTCCCCGCCACACCCGGCGGCGCCCGTTGTGCGGACATTAGCCTTCAAAAAAACATACCAGTTCGTACCAGTATGACGGATTTTTTATTTATATTTGCCACAAGGCAGGCACTATGCCGGATAAATTCGGAAAAACAACATAAACCCACATCGATGAAACCTATCAAAACCGCACTTCTGGCCCTGCCGCTTCTGGCCGCAGGGTGCAACCGGGACTCCGGGACTGCAAAAATCCGGCCGATGGAGGCCGGAAGCGTCCGGGTCGAAGACGCCTTCTGGAGCCCCCGCTATGAAAAATGGGAACACGTCACCGTCGGCGACATGCTCGACAAGTTCGAAGGGAACGACCCGGCGCATTTCGCGTGCGGCGTCGACGCCTTCGAAAATTTCGACCTCGTAGCCTCGGGCGCCCGCGATATCGGCCGCCACGCGGGGCCGCCGTGGTACGACGGGCTGGTGTACGAGACGATCCGGGGGATCTCCGACCTGCTGGCACAACGTCCCGACCCGGCGCTCAAAGCCCGTGTAGACGGTTACATCGCCCGCATCGAAGCGGCACAAAAGAGCGATCCGGACGGGTTCGTCGGCACCAACACCCAGCTAACGGAGGACAACCACCGCTGGGGCGCGAACGGCGGGTTTCTGCGCATGCAGCACGACGTCTACAACGCCGGCATGCTCATCGAAGCCGGGGTACACTATTACCAAGCCACGGGGGACGACAGGCTGCTGAAAGTCGCCACGCGCCTGGCGGACTACATGGTGCGGACGATGGGGCCCGCACCGAAAAAGAACATCGTCCCGGCGCACTCGGGCCCCGAGGAGGCCCTGGTAAAACTCTACAAGCTCTACCGTGACCGCCCCGGCCTGCGCGCGCAAACCGGGGCGCAGTCCGCAGCCGGCGACTATCTCCGGCTGGCCGAGTTCTGGATCGGCAACCGCGGCGTGCACTGCGGCTATCCGCTGTGGGGCACGTGGGGCAACGACAGCGCGGAGCGGTGGATCCACGAGGAGCTCTACACCGCGGAATTCGGCCCCGAAGCGCGGCCCGCATGGGGCGATTACGCGCAGGATTCGATCCGCGTATTCGACCAGCCCGCCATCGTCGGGCACGCCGTGAGGGCCACCCTGCTGGCGACGGGCATCGCCGCGGCGGCCTATGAGAACGGCAATGCGGACTACATCGCCACGGCGAAACGCTGGTGGGACGACATGGCCGGGAAAAAACTCTTCGTCACGGGCGGTGTCGGGGCAGTGCATTTCGACGAAAAGTTCGGCCACGACTACTACCTGCCCACCGACGCCTATCTGGAAACCTGCGCCGCCGTAGGCGTGGGGTTCTTCAGCCAGGCGATGAACCAGCTCACGGGCGACGCGAAATACATGGATGAATTCGAACGCGCGCTATACAACAACGTGCTGGCTGGCGTCGCCGCCTCGGGCAGGCAGTATACCTACCAGAACCCGCTCAACACCGACCGCAGCGAACGCTGGGAATGGCACCCCTGCCCCTGCTGCCCGCCGATGTTCCTCAAGATAGTCTCGGCGACCCCCGAATTCATCTACGCCCGGGACGACAGGACGGTCTATGTCAACCTGTTCATCGGCAGCGATGCCGACATCGCGCTCGGCGACACGCAGGTGCATGTCCGGCAGCAGACCCGATACCCCGTGGACGGAAAGGTCGTCCTCACGCTTACGCCCGAAAAGGCGGCACGCTTCACCGTGAAGGTACGTATCCCGGGCTGGGCCCGCGGCGAGGAAAACCCGTTCGGGTTGTACGTATCCGAAAGCCCGGCCGCGCCGGTGCTCTCGGTGAACGGCACCCCGGTCGAAATCCGCCTCGACAAAGGGTACGCCCTCCTCGACCGGGTCTGGAACCCCGCAGACCGCATCGTGCTGGAACTTCCCGTCGCGCCGCGCCTCGTCCGGGCACATAAAGCCGCCCAGGAGCTGGACGGCATGGCCGCCATCGCGGCCGGGCCGCTGGTATACTGCATCGAGCAGGCGGACAACGCGGATTACGCCCGGCTGAGGCTCGACACGGCCGGCAGCATGGAACTCGGATACCGCAGCGACCTGATGGACGGCACGCCGGTCATCACGGGAACGGCCATCGACGGCAAGGACGCGAAGAGCACCTTCACGGCCATCCCCTACTACGCCTTCGGCAACCGGGGAAACGGCGGCTACCGCGTCTGGCTGCCGACCCGCTGACAACCCGAACAGCGCGGGCACAAAAAAGCACCGGAAAGGTTCGACGCCTTCCGGTGCTTTTTATTTCCGGCCGCCATCCGGCCGCCCGTTCCCGGGATCAGAAGTTGTAACCCAGCGAAACGAAGAAGCTGCCGTTCTTGGCCTTGACCTCGTCGGCATCCTTCAGGATGTTCAGCAGGCCCAGGTCATACCCGAGGCTGACATTGTAATGCTTCCTGAATGTCACGTTGACACCGAAGCGCAGGCCCAGGTCGGAGCGTTTGAACATCGCTTCCTCCTCGGCGCCATCCCCCAGGTCGGTGGACTTGAACAGGTCGGCCTTCTCGCCCTTGAACTTCGCCTTGCCATGGATACCGAACCCATAGAAGACACCCGCCAGGGGCTGTATCGAAACGCTCCTGACGTTGAAATGCCAGCTGACCACGACGGGCACCTGCAAATAGAGCATATTGAACTTCACCTTCCCGGACAACTCCTCGTCGAACCCGAAGCCGAAATCGGCCACATTGACCGCTCCGCCGCGCCCCGTCAGATAAAGGCCCGTTTCCAGATAAAGCGGAAGCGCCCGCAGCAGCGGCTGCTGGTAGGCAAAGCCCACATTGTACGACGCACGCGAGTCGAACGAGAAGCTGTTACTGCCCGCGCTCAGGTCGATGCTGGTCACATTCAGTCCGGCGCGCACTCCTATCACGCGGCCCTGGCCGAATGCTGACATGCCGGCGGCAACGGCCAGCAAACAAAGAATAAATTTCTTCATAACTTTAAAATTGTACCCCGGTTCCCGTGAGGCGTTTAAGTTTGGATTGCCGGAATAGGGAACCGCCGCACCCGTTTCCATTCCGGAACGGGAAGCGGGTACCCCGCCATTGTTTCACCGGTTGTAAATATAGGCGCATTATGCGATATCCGGAAATAAAATCAATGAATTTCATCCCTTTTCACACGGAAACCGCATTTTACAGAACCGCATCCGCATCCGAGGCCGGAAAACCGGGATTTCGGAACGGCATGGTGCGCATAAGAAAAAGATACGGCTTATTTTTCCGACTTTTTTCTTCGTTATGTCTGATGGAATTTCTACCTTTGCCCGCACAACTCGCATCAAGAAAGGATGAAAGTATTTGAAAGTGTCAAGGAGCTCCGTGCAGAGCTGGACAAGGCGGAGCAGTCGGGAATCGGCTTCGTACCGACGATGGGCGCCCTGCATGCAGGACACCGCTCGCTCGTGGAGCGTGCCCGGCGGGAAAACAACACCGTCGTGGTGAGCGTCTTCGTAAACCCCACGCAGTTCAACGACAAAAACGACCTGAAGCATTACCCCCGCACGCCGGAGGCCGATGCCCGCCTGCTGGAAGAGGCCGGGGCGGATTTCGTGCTGATGCCCTCGGTCGAGGAGATATATCCCCAGCCCGACAGCAGGCAGTTCGATTTCGGACTGATCGACAAGGTGATGGAGGGCGCCACGCGCCCCGGCCATTTCAACGGCGTAGCGCAGGTCGTCAGCCGCCTGTTCGACATCGTGCGCCCCGCACGCGCCTATTTCGGGGAAAAGGATTTCCAGCAGATCGCCGTCATCAAGTCGATGGTGGCCCAGCTGGCGCTCCCCATCGAGATCGTCGAATGCGCGATCATCCGCGGCGAAGACGGGCTGGCCCTCTCGTCGCGCAACACGCTGCTCGACGCAGCGCACCGGGCCGCAGCGCCGCACATCTACGCCACGCTGCACGCCGCAGTGTCCAAATCGCAGGAGATGACACCTGCCCAGCTCAAGGCGTGGGTCACGGCCGAGGTGGAGCGCAACCCGTTGCTGAAGGTCATCTATTACCAGTCGGTCGACGCACGGACGATGCAGGAGGTCGCCACCTGGGACGACTCCCCCCGCATCCAGGGCTGCATCGCCGTACAGGCGGGAGATATTCGTTTAATCGACAACATCCGTATCCGATAATGAAATTCCAGATTGAAGTCATCAAATCCAAAATCCACCGCGTGACGGTCACACAGGCCGACCTGAATTACGTGGGGAGCATCACCATCGACGAGGCGCTGTTGGAAGCCGCCAACATCATCGAGGGCGAGAAAGTCCAGATCATGGACATCAACAACGGAGAGCGTTTCGAAACCTATGTCATCAAGGGCGAACGCGCAAGCGGCTGTATCTGCCTCAACGGCGCCGCCGCACGCAAAGTACAGGTGGGCGACGTCATCATCATCGCATCCTATGCGCTGATGGATTTCGAGGATGCCAAGCAGTTCAAACCCTGGGTCATCTTCCCCGACACGGCTACCAACCATCTGATCGGATAACGCATCCGGAACCGCCGGCCGGAAAGGCCGGAAAAGTAAAAAATCTCCCCTAAAGGGAGATTTTTTTGCTATAAATGTTTATATTTGTCGATGTTAACGGTCTTTTTTATCCCGGATATATGGACATCGCGCTTTCCGTACTTGCATTCCTGTTCACGATCGTCGGCATCATCGGCTGTATCGTCCCCGCCCTGCCGGGCGTGGTGCTCAGTTACGCAGGGCTTCTGTGCGCCTATTTCACCTCCTATTCGCATATGTCGGCATCGGCCCTATGGATATGGCTGGCCATCACCGTGGCCGTCAGTGTGGCCGATTATTTCCTGCCTGCGTGGATGACCCGCAGATTCGGCGGCTCGCGGGCGGGCGCCATCGGGGCCACGGTCGGCGTATTCGCCGGATTTTTCATCTTCCCGCCCATAGGCATCATCCTGGGGCCTGTCTCTTATACACATCTCCGAGCCCACGAGACCCTAAG
>ENA-OZTF01000338-OZTF01000338.1-human-gut-metagenome-genome-assembly--contig:-NODE-338-length-9811-cov-5.059963_pt1 | contig 9811 bp, 6 predicted proteins | sample MGYA00244229_ERZ653988 | MGnify/ENA primary metagenome ERZ653988 (study PRJEB26926, sample SAMN06164434) | human gut metagenome | biome: ENVO:00009003; feature: ENVO:2100002; material: ENVO:00002003...
CGAGATGTCTTAGGGTCTCGTGGGCTCGGAGATGTGTATAAGAGACAGCATATTCCAATTCTGTACATCATCCTGTATTCCTTTTCTAAACTTACTCTATAATAAATAATATACAATCTATAATTCATTTGCAATCAAATCTGCATAAATGACATAAATTCGCACATAAATGATATTTCACGCATTTATGGATAAGCTTAATCAGGATGGCATACTCAATTTTATAAAGTATAGAACTACAGACTTTAAGAAGGATCTCAAGACTATGGTTGCTGATTAATATATCTTTAAATCCGCGATATCACAAGCCTTCCATCCTGCACATCAACCCTGACCTTATTAGACTCTATCCCCGCTGCCTCAAGCATCTCATCAGTGAGTTTTATCCTGTGTGCCTTATCCAATACCGTATATTCCATTGCAGGGTGTTTCTTCAATTTCTCCGTACTTACCTTTCCGTCAGATATAAGCACTGTGCGGTCTACACGGCCTGCAAGTGCCATATCGTGTGTCACTATGATGATGGTTATACCAAGCTCTTTGTTCAGCTTATGAAACAGCTCATAGATTGTATCAGCAGTCCTTGTATCCACAGCTCCGGTCGGTTCATCCGCAAGCAGTATGTCCGGCTTATTTGCCAGTGCCACCGCTATCGCTGCGCGCTGCTGCTCTCCTCCCGATAGCTGAGCCGGAAGCTTATCCTTATGCTCCTGTAATCCCACTGCATTTAACAGTTTAAGGGCATAGCTTTTATTATTATCCTTGCGTTTTTTTATAATTTCTCTGTGTTTTAAATTATCGGTATTACCTGAATTTTCAAACATCATCACGGCCTCGACATTCTGCAGCACAGTCAGGTATGGGAACAGATTTTTGGCACTTTTCTGCCACACAAAGCCCACCTTGTCCCTGCGGTATCTCACCATTTCAGCTTCTGAATATGTGGAAATGTCTTTTCCGTCAATAGTGAGTACTCCCGCTGTGGGTGTTTCCAGTCCTCCTATCATATTTAGGAGCGTGGATTTTCCACTGCCGGATTTTCCTATTACCGCAAGCATCTCCCCTGTTTCCACCGTCAGGTCAAGCCCCTCCAGTGCCATCACCTTTTTATCGTCTGTCTCATATATTTTTACCAGTCCATCGCAATTTATCATCTACTTTTCCCCCTTTTAATTTAAGGTAGTGTCAAGTTTTACTACCTTGTTTATTGTTTAAACCTTGTTTTTATGGGAGTTTGCAATAAAAAGAGCAATGACCTCCCTTTTTTTGGTATAATGTCAATCGCCAAACCAACTTTATACAAAGGAGACATTGCTCATGGACATTATACTTTATTTACTTCGTTACATTCAATATCAACAGCAAATAATTCGCTATTTTTTTAACTTTATCTGCAGATATATTCCACTCAAGCAATGGATTTACGATGATTCCCACTCTCCGAAGTATCAAAAATTTAAGATTGATGAACTTCCTAAGATTCTTCATTACGAACCCTGGGATTACAGAGACTACATACCTTACATCGAATGGCGTTATGGGAAGAAAATCAAACCGGTTTCCCGTCGCTCTGAATGTAACATCGACGATGAATGCAAGTGTCCTCGTTGCAATGCTCCAAAGCCTTATCTTTACAAGAATAACGGCTCCAAAGGACAGCTTCTCTGTAAAGTCTGTTCCACTAAATTCAGCCCTGATGAAAGCAGATTTACCAGAACAACATCTCTGCGTTGTCCGCACTGCCTCAACACCTTAGTTCCAAAGAAAACTCGAAAACACTTTATTATTCACAAATGCGTGAATCCGAAATGCCCTTACTATCTCCGCAACCTCCAAAAGGTTGATAAAGAAGATCTTAAGGAAGACTATGGCAAAAACAAGTATAAACTTCACTACATCTACCGTGAATTTGCGATAGATTTTTTTGCCATGGATTTGAACTCTCTTCCAAAAGACGCATCCTCTCTGAAATTCACAAAACACAATGCTTACATCATGTCCTTATGTCTAACTATGCATGTAAATCTTGGACTTTCTCTAAGGAAAACCAAACAGGCTTTGAAAGACCTTTACTACATATCCATATCTCACCAGCAGGTCGCCAACTACTGTAAAACAGCCGCTATCTGCATAAAGCCTTTTGTTGACAACTATAACTATGACGTCGGCAAGGTTTTCACCGCCGATGAAACCTATATCAAAGTCCGTGGTATCAAGGGTTACATCTGGTTTATTATGGATGCTGCATCGCGCTCCATTATAGGCTATCAGGCTTCTGACAATCGTGGTGTTGGTCCCTGTATCCTTGCAATGCGAATGGCCTTCAATCATTTAAAAGAGCTTCCAAAAAAGTTTAAATTCATTGCGGATGGCTACAGTGCATATCCTCTGGCGGCAATGGAATTTACCCGAAAATTTGCCAAAACATTTAAGTTTGACATTACTCAGGTCATCGGTCTTACGAACGATGATGAAGTATCAACAGAATTCCGGCCATACAAGCAGATGATTGAACGTTTAAACCGCACCTATAAAGCTTCCTATCGCGGCACCAACGGGTTTGATAACTACGATGGTGTCAACTATGATTTAGCTCTCTGGGTAGCTTATTACAACTTTCTACGCCCACACAAACATACGAAGTTTCAGGTCCTTAACAAGGTGGAAATGCTTGAAAATGCAGAAAACATGCCGGCTAAATGGCAGCTCCTCATATATCTTGGTCAGAAGACTATTCTAAATCTTCAGCAGCAATCTGCTAACTGTTCTTAGGCTCCTGAGCCCGAGGTAAATACCAGCCATCCCGAAGGGACCTGCCCTTGATGGCACGCAAAAGAAATGCTACACTGTTGTGAATCCGATGGAGAAAACAAACTGTTCTTGAGTTCTTCGCCGTCGGTGAAACACAGACAGCATTTCTTTTGTGTGCTGTCAAGGGTGGCGGCAGCCTTCCACACTCTAAATATCTGCAGTTTTCAAGGTTCATTTGAGCCGTTTTTTTACAGCTCAGTTTTTCATACTTTACTTGACACTATCTAATTTAAATTACTATGCCGTCACTAAGCTCAAACACTTCATCCCCCAGCTCCATGAGGTTTTGATCATGCGTGGTCATAACTATTGTGATGTCCTCATCGTCTATCAACTCACGGAACAATCGCATGACTTCAAATCCAGCAGCGGTATCAAGTGCTCCTGTCGGCTCATCCGCAAAGACCACCTTCGGGCGATGAACCACAGCGCGCGCTATCGCAACTCTCTGCTGCTCACCTCCCGATAACTGATCCGGCATATGATCCATGCGCTTTGACAGTCCGACACGCTCCAGCAGCTCTGATACTCTGTCATGCGTATTCTCATTTATCACATCGTTTTTTGCATCTCCAATGTCATTATCCATATCAGTCAAATTCTTCCGTATCTGACGTTTATTTTTCGCAAGTCTAAGGGCAAATTCCACATTCTCATATGCCGTCATCGTGGGAATTAGTGCTATAGACTGGAATACAAATCCCATCTCATACCGCCTTAGCATTTCCCGGTCTTTCTCGGTCATCTGCTCGAGATTTTTATCCAGAAACTGCACACTTCCCTCTGTCGGCATATCAAGCGCACTAAGGATATTAAGAAGTGTGGTCTTTCCGGAGCCGGAACGCCCTTTTAAGATGGCAAGTGTTCCTTTTTTTATCTCCATGGATACTCCGTCAAGTGCGTGGACTGTTGTACCATCTCCCGCCTTGAAATATCTTTTTATATTTTGAGCAATTATCGCATTTTCCATATGTCACGACCTCATTTACCATGCTATAAAAACCTTCTACCGACTACCACAAAATCATTTTTATCTGCTAACTATCTTCTCCAAGCCTTAGTGCCTGTGCTATCTTCATACTCTTAAGCAGTCTGCTGATAACCACATAGCATACGGCTACAGCCACGAAAAGTACTCCTGTAAGCTCCAGCATATCAGATGGATAAATATATACATTTACTCCGATATTGTGTTTCTGCGGCAGATATATGATCGATATGAGCCTTACAAACATCGCTGTTGCAGTTATACCTATGCCTGCTCCCGCAAGAAGCGGCAGAAATGATAAAAATATCTGCTCGTTTAAAAGCATTGCTTTTACCTCTCTCATTCTCATTCCCATTGCGCGGTATATACCAAACTGCAGCTCCCTCTGTTTTAGTGTCATAACCCAATACAGCAAAAATCCTACTGAGCACACTATCAGTGAAAGTATAAAACTTAATGTAAACATACCGTTTGTGATCTGCACTGTGGCTGAGTTTTTATTCTCGTCTATAAGCTGCTGCGCGGATGTTAAATTTTTGTATATATCATCCACCGTTTTTCCTTTTGACAGGTTCATCCACACACTGTACGGTGTCATGCCGAACTTTTCCACAACCGTAGCATAATTTGCAACGATCAGGTATTTCTCCTGCTCGGTCACATTTCCTTCTACATCTGTCTCATAGGTGTAACGCTCGTAGCCCGGAAAACCTTTTACTATGGCACATACCTTTGCATTCTCGGATGCGTAGATCTGATCATCATCGACAGCCTCCGGTACATACCTTGAGTAATTTAAGCTGTCACCAACTTTAAGTCCCAGAGCTTTTGCCAGATTTGAGGAAATGATGACTCCGTCCGGCTCTTTTGCCAGCTCATTCAGGTAATTGAACCAGTGCGCGTCATTAATATCATCATTTTGGTCACTCTGCAATTTCGCAGTCTCACCGAATTCTTTTGTGTTTATCGCCATAAGATATGCATCCGAAATCGAACCACTGCCTGCGGAAATGTCTACCCGCTCGTCCTCAAGCACACGCGTGACCCCATCACAGATGCCCTCATTTTTGAGCGACTCGTATTTACCGAAATCAGGCTCGTCATACATCCAGCTTACAGAGCCATCTTTATTCTTCTGTATCCTGAGTCTGAAATCTTCGTTGTATATCGCATCACAACCCACATTGTAGACGATCCGTTTTTCCATATTGCTGTTCATGGTGCGCGCCATATTCGCGTCAAAAATACCGCCAGCCACTGTCATGATAAGAAATACTGCCAGAAATCCCTGATTGTATCTGGTTCGTTTTAGCTGTAAAAATGATGCATACATTGCCGGAGAAAAATGCTTTTTAAAGAGCCTGTCCACAAGCAGAATAATAAGTCCGGTAAGTCTTACGCACAAAAGTGCCGCTGCAAATATAAAAAGCGAATTGTCCAGTATCATGACAGGATCTATGCTCCTGTTCTCAAGAACAGATATCGCAAGCGTACTCTTCTGCTTGTTGTAATTGTAAAGCAGATATGCTGACAGAGCCAAAAGTATAACGTCTATAAAGCATTTCTCCCAAAGAGGCTTTTTCTTTGATATTCGTTCCCTGCTGCGCTCTGATATGGCATCCTTTGATTTTTTCCACACCGGAACTGTGATAAACAGCACCATGATAACTGCCGCTGCCACCGCATAGACAAGCATCTGCCATACAAATCTGTAAGTGCCTATATCCTTTGCCGTAAATCTTAAAAATCCGTCTGTAGATGCGGCAGCCCGGCACATTATATATCCGAGTACTATTCCAAGTACACAGCCCGCAAACGCTATTATTCCCGACTGCTGTAGGTACAAAATAAATACCTGTAATTTTGTCGCACCGCGGCTTCTTAAAACAAGTATGTCATTTTCCTCGAGCGAAAGTATCTGTGCAGATATCATTCTTATAAATAAAATCAAAAGCACAAGACACGGCAGCTCCAACGCCCAAAGCATCAGCTTTATCGTCTTCTGCTGTGTAAAAAAGCGCTCCAGCGTATCACGGATGTTGTCATTGTAGAGCTTGTCAGCATCCTTAAACTGCTCCATATAACCGTCATAAAGTGAGGCATTTTCCGTGTTGATCTGCCTGTAATCCAGCATGAGAAAATCACTGTAGCTGATATTGTCCTCGCTGTAATACTGCATCATTTCGTCAAAAACATCCTGCGAAACAAATATCACATCGCCCATATCCGAAAGCGTCTTGGCCCAATATGGATCGTTTATATCTTTTTCACGGCAGATCTGTGATATGACGAAAGAAATTTCCTTTTTCCCACTGCCATCAGGTACATGTAAATAGATTTTTTCACCTGCTACAAGTCCGTAGTGATCCATTGTCTTTTCGCTTATACTGCATTCGAATGTGGCTGTGTCAGTCTGAGATTTTACAACATCCGCGTACTCCGAAAGTCCCGGCAGATATCCTATTGTAAAATAATGGTTAAGTCCTCCAAACTCTGTATCTGCGCGTCCTCCTGAGAGTGTGATAAGCTGCTGTGAGGAAACCTTGTTTATATCCACATATTCAGTCCACTTCTTTTCGTATCCTGACAGCTTATCAAGCACTGACTGCGAATCAGGATAATCTGCCACCGCATATGTTCCCTCGCGGCTCATCCGTGCTGGAAACTCATTCTGCTGTGTGGCATGATCCGTAAAAAGTCTGTCGAGTATCTGATTGCCCGCGCCCTTTTCAAACATAGGGTGGCACACAAAAAGTGCTATAAACAAAGCCACTCCCATAAGCAGACACAAATTTAACCATTTTCTGTTTTTTAATTTATTAATTACGAAGCCAAACATATTTCATCGCCCTCATCAATACCGTAAAGCACAAGTGTATTGCTGCCTGATGTATAATCGCTCAATATTACCGGCTGCTTTACCACGCTGTCCCCATCAATTTTCCACACATAGTAGGATATATCATCTTTGTCCATAGGATTGACCTGCTTGTGTATGATCGAAGTCGGCACCACTACCACCTTTTTAAAAGAAACATAAGAAAACTTTACAGCAGATGCCCTGGTCAGATCATCCGGTATTCCATTGTCAAGTTTTATATAAAATGCTGCATTTCCATATCCCGAATCTGTGTTTCCGGTAATATGCACACCTTTATCATCCTGATTTATATATCCCTTTTGAGCAACACTACCGTAACCGGCAAAACCGATACAGCTTCCGTAGATCGTTGTACCGTCCAGCTCAAGTGATACGCGCTCTCCCACATCTGCTATATTGTCCTTATATACTTTATAGCTATTGCTATCCTTTACCTGAACCAGCAGTACGTCCGTGGAATTTCCGGTTATCTGCAGGATATCTGAGCCTTCCTCCACATTATCTCCTGCCTTGACACTCACCTTTGAAACTTTTCCGTCATTTTTGGCATATACTGAAATATTTCCTTTGCCGTCATTTCCTGCGCTTATGCTGTCATATGCTGACTGTAGCCTGGAAAGCTGATAGATGTGGTCTGCACAGGCAAGTTTTTTCTGCAGATTCAATAATTGTAAATTCAGTTTCAACTGCTGCTCTTCATATGCTGTATCCGGCTTTTCATCCTCCTGGTTATTTTCTTCTGCGCTGCTACCACCTTCAGATAAATCTTTTATCTGTTTATCGTAATCAGCAATCTTCTGCGCATAGGATTTATTCTCTGAGTCGATCTCATTTTTTGCCTCTGTTATGGCAGCTTTGCCCTCTCCGGTATCCACAACGTAAAGCAGCATCCCATTTTCTACCGTATCGTCCTGCTTCACATTGACAGAAACGATCTGCCCTTCATAATCACAGGTTTCGGTTATCGTCCCTGCGTCAGATCTGCTGTAGCGCACACCGTAGTTTGCTATATCAAAGTCAGACCTTGTTACCGTATATTTGCTGTACTTTGTCGGAACCTGATCTGTAGAATTATAGTAGACTAGCTCCCCCTCTTTTAAGCCCTCTGTGACCTGTGTATAGTTTTCATCAAACTCACCTGTTGTTATGATGCGTTTCTCGCGGCCGCCCTCATCATTTTTCACATAGACATATCTAGTATCGCCATCCTTATAGATGGAATCTTTTCCCACGACAAGTGCCTGATTTGCTTTTGTCTTTTCAAAATATACCGGATACATCTGTCCTGCCGTAAGAAACGGCTTTTCCCTGCTTTCCACGCACACATCCGGATAGCGGTTGTTTATCTTCGAAAGTACCAAAACCTCTGATGTATATTGAGACTCGGTGACATCATATTTTTCGCCATCGACTATCACATATTTCTTGTCATAATCGCTGTATTTGTACTCATTTATGGCTGTATCTTTTATATCCAGCACAAGGTCATCCGTATCGGAGACAATGACTATATTCTCGTATGCCGCAGCAGACCTTCCATCTGTCAGCTTCTTAGTGTAAGTGACAAGACCGCTGTGGGCTGCCTTAAGCGTTCCATCATCAACAATCTGCTGATATAAAGCCATCTGTTCATTGATCTTTTGCACTCGGTATTCGTGAAGCTGCTTATCGTACCGTTCATTTTCCTGTTCTGTGGCAATCTGCGTATTGTAATCCTCTTCTGTGCTCTCTTTTTTCTCAATCTGTTCTGTTGAAAATTCGTCCGTATCCGCAGCCTGACTCTCCCATAATTTGATCTGCGTATCCGAGATCTGAGCGGATATCTCATATGTCTCATTCTCATGCGCCAGCGCATCATTACATTGCTGCAACTGTTTTTTTGCCTCATCCACATCACAGACAGCAAGCACATCCCCTACATTTACTGTATCTCCCGGCTCCACATATATCTGTGAAATGTTTACGTTGGCACTGTAGTAATTGCAGTAATCCCTAGGAACTGCGGTAGCCATCAGCACCTGTATGGAGCCAATCGTACCGTATTCCACAGGTCTGTAGGCTTCATTTAACGCTACAGGTTCTTCAAGCTCTGGTATACTGCTTTCTGTCATTTTTCCACAGCCGCCTGCCACAAACGATACACATATTCCCAGTACTGCCAGTTTTTTTATTGATAAAAGGTTTCTGATCTTCACTGCAAAACCACCTCATCCCCGCTTTTAAGTCCTTCTGTGATGATCCGGTAGTCTCCCACCTGATCTCCGGCACTTATCCATACCGCCTGTCTGTATCCATTCTCATCCAGTGTGTATACAAAATACCTGCCATCCTTCTCATGTACTGCGTCCTTTTGCACATACACAGCATTTTCTATAGCAGGGCGCGTCACTTCCATGGAAAATATCTGTGCATCCGATACTGCCGACATGTCCGATACCGGTTCAAAAACAACCTTTTTATCGTCCACCTCTTTTACCTTAAGTTCAAACTCTATATCAGATGCTGTTGCCGTGTATATATCACCTACATTGAAGTCATAACCTTCCGGTCTGTCAGCCTCGTAATTGCCGTTTCCGCTGATTTCTGTTATAAGATTGCTGCCCGGTTCAAAAACTCCCGCCAAAAGCGAATTGTTCATTGCTGTGATCGTGCCATCCTCGGATGCCGTGATCTGATATCTCGACAGTTTTTCCTTAGCCTCATCAAGATAAAGCTGCGCAACCTCTGTATCCTTATCAAGCTGGGCTATATCGCTTGAATAATCCTGAGTATCATCGATTTTCATAATAGCCCTGTAGTGCTCTGCCAGAAGCTTATTCTGACTGATCTGCCCACTGTAGTCCTCAATCTTTTTCTGTATCTCCCCGGATTTAAAAGCCACCAGTATATCGCCCTTTTTCACATGATCACCCACTGCCACATTTACCTTTTCAAGCGTAAGCTCCGTGTTTGTCGCACCATAGGAAAACCTGGTATAGCCCTGCGCGCTCAGACTGATGGTAGTCTGCGGTGTGAGTGAACCGCTCTGTACCGTAACTGTCTGGTATGATATTTTCTCGTAGGAAGCTCTGTCCGTCTGTGCAAGCTCTGTCTCTTATACACATCTGACGCTGCCGACGAACTCTAGGGTG
>ENA-OZTF01000343-OZTF01000343.1-human-gut-metagenome-genome-assembly--contig:-NODE-343-length-9725-cov-5.344674_pt1 | contig 9725 bp, 8 predicted proteins | sample MGYA00244229_ERZ653988 | MGnify/ENA primary metagenome ERZ653988 (study PRJEB26926, sample SAMN06164434) | human gut metagenome | biome: ENVO:00009003; feature: ENVO:2100002; material: ENVO:00002003...
GTCTTAGGGTCTCGTGGGCTCGGAGATGTGTATAAGAGACAGCCATGGTAATGGCTGCCGACGAAAATTGCAGCGACGAACAGGTGGCGCGCGTCGAACGCGCCGCATGCCCCGGCTGCGGTTCGTGCTCGGGGATGTTCACCGCCAACTCGATGAACTGCCTGACCGAAGCGCTCGGGCTCTCGCTCCCGGGCAACGGCACCGTCGTGGCCACGCATGTCAACCGCCGCCGCCTGTTCGAAGAGGCCGCAGCGCTGATCGTCCGCAATGCCGAACGCTATTACTTCGAGGGCGACGACTCGGTGCTCCCGCGCTCGGTGGCCACGAAGGCAGCCTTCGAGAATGCCATGTCGCTCGACATCGCCATGGGCGGCTCGACCAATACGGTGCTGCACCTGCTGGCCGTGGCCCACGAGGCCGGGGTAGATTTCACGATGCAGGATATCGACCGCCTTTCACGCCGGGTGCCCGTACTGTGCAAGGTCGCCCCCAACTCGCATTACCATATCCAGGATGTCAACCGTGCGGGCGGCATCCTCTCGATCCTGGGCGAACTCGCCCGCGGCGGACTGCTCGACACCTCGGCCGGGAGGGTCGACGGGCGCACGCTCGGCCAGGCCATCGCGGCCTTCGACCTGCGGAGCGAAACGGCGAGCAGCGAAGCCAAACAGCGCTACCTGAGCGCCCCGGCCGGCCTTTACAGCCGGGAACTGGGCACACAACGGACTTATTACGACACACCGGACACCGACCGCACGGCAGGCTGCATCCGCGATCTGGAACACGCCTATTTCCGCGACGGCGGGCTGGCCGTACTGACGGGCAACATCGCCCGCCGGGGCTGCATCGTCAAGACGGCCGGCGTCGACGCGTCGCTGTTTGTCTTCCGCGGGCGCGCCCGCGTCTACGAATCGCAGGAGCAGGCCATCGGCGGCATCCTCGGCGGCGAGGTGCAGGCCGGCGACGTCGTTGTCATACGCTATGAAGGCCCCAAGGGCGGCCCCGGAATGCAGGAGATGCTCTACCCCACATCGTACCTCAAATCCAGACACCTCGACAAAGCCTGCGCGCTGATTACCGACGGCCGCTTCTCGGGCGGAACGTCGGGGTTGTCGATCGGTCACGTCTCGCCCGAAGCGGCTTCGGGCGGGGAGATCGCCGTCATCCGCACGGGCGACGAGATCGAGATCGACATCCCGCGGCGCTCGATCCGCCTCATGGCCGGCGACGACGAAATCGCCGCGCGCATGGCCGCACAGCAGCATTTCCGCCCCGCGGCACGCGACCGCCGCATACCCGCGTCGCTAAGGGCCTATGCCAAGCTGGTCAGCTCGGCCGACAAAGGGGCCGTACGCATCGTCGAAGAAGAATAAAACCGGACAACACCATGAATACGAACACGACAACCAGAACCGAAGGACAACAGCCCGGCCCTTGTATCACAGGGTCGCAGGCCCTGCTCGAATCGTTCCTGCGCGAGGGTGTGGACACGCTTTTCGGGTATCCCGGAGGAGCCATCATCCCCGTTTACGATGCGCTTTTCGACTACCGCGACCGGCTGCGCCACATCCTTGTCCGCCATGAACAGGGCGCCGTACATGCCGCGCAGGGCTACGCCCGCGTCAGCGGCCGCGTAGGGGTTTGCCTGGTCACCTCGGGCCCGGGGGCGACGAACACCGTGACCGGACTGGCCGACGCGCTGATGGACTCCACGCCGCTGGTACTGGTGACCGGACAGGTGGGTTCGTCGTTGCTGGGCACCGACGCCTTCCAGGAAACCAACTTCGTGGGCATCACGCAGGCCGTAACCAAATGGAACTGCCAGGTCAAGCGTACCGAAGACATTCCCGGGGCGATTGCCAAGGCGTTCTATATCGCCCGTTCGGGGCGTCCGGGCCCTGTGGTGGTGGACATCACCAAGGACGCCCAGTGCGGGACGGCCCCGTTCCGCTACGAAAGACTGACGTCCATCCGCAGCTACGTCCCCGCACCCGCGCCCGCCGAGGAGTGCATCGCCGAGGCGGTACGGCTGATCGACGCCGCACAACGGCCGCTGCTGATGGCGGGACAGGGCGTGATGCTCGGAAACGCCGAAGAAGAATTGCAGGCCTTCCTCGCAAAGAGCGGCATACCGGTCGCCTCGACCCTGCTGGGGCTGTCGGCCGTGCCGACCTCCTCGCCGCAGTATGTCGGCATGCTGGGCATGCACGGCAACTACGGCCCCAACATCCGCAACCAGGAGTGCGACCTGCTCATCGCCGTGGGGATGCGTTTCGACGACCGCGTGACGGGCAACCCCAAATGTTTCGGGGCGAATGCCAAGGTAATCCACCTGGAGATCGACCCCGCCGAGATCGACAAGATCGTACACGCCGACGTGGCCGTCATCGGCGACGTGAAACAGACGCTCCCGCTGCTCACCCAAAGGATCCGCCCCGCCGCGCACAAGGCCTGGATCGAAGGGTTCCGCGCCTGCGACAAAGTCGAATACGAGGCGGTCGTCCGCAAGGCGATCCGCCCGGAAGGCGGCTGCATCCGCATGGGCGAGGTCGTAGACACCGTAGCGCATGCCTACGACAACGACGCGGTGCTGGTGACCGACGTCGGGCAACAGCAGATGTTCGCAGCGCGCTATTTCGGGTTCCGCCGCAGCCGCAGCCTGGTAACTTCGGGCGGCCTGGGCACGATGGGCTTCGGGCTTCCAGCCGCCATCGGCGCCAAACTGGGCGCCCCCGACCGCGAGGTATGCCTCTTCGCGGGCGACGGCGGGCTGCAGATGACCATCCAAGAGCTGGGGACGATCTTCCAGTCGCAGGTCGCCGTAAAGATCGTATTGCTCAACAACTCCTATCTGGGCATGGTACGGCAGTGGCAGGAACTCTTCTACGACCGCCGCTACTCGTTCACCGAACTGGCGAACCCCGACTTCGGGCTGATCGCCCGCGGCAACGGCATCGCCTACCGCTGCGTGGAGCGGCGCGAAGAGCTGGCCGGGGCGGTGGCCGAGATGAAAGCCTGCAAAGGCGCCTACCTGTTGGAGGTGCGCGTCGAAAGCGAAGAAAACGTATTCCCGATGGTGCCGGCCGGCGCTCCCGTGTCGGCGATCCGGCTCGAATAAACCGAACGAGGTATGGAACAAGAGTATATCATCACCGTATTTTCGGAGAACAAGGTCGGGCTGCTGAGCCAGATCACGACGGTCTTCACGTGCCGCAATGTCAACATCGAAAGCCTGACGACTTCCGAGTCGGCGCTCGCGGGCATCCATAAATTCACGATCGTCGTCCGCACCGGCCCCGACCGGGTCGAGAAGCTCGCGCGGCAGGTCGAAAAAAGGATCGACGTGCTCAAGGTCTTCGTCTACACCTCGGACGAAGTCGTGCAGCAGGAGATCGCCCTTTATAAAGTCACGCGCAGCCGCAACGTCGAGAAACTCGTACGCGAGCACAATGTCCGCATTCTGGAGATCGACGACGACTACATCGTCGTCGAGAAAACCGGCCATAAGGCCGAGACGCAGGCGTTGTTTCGCCTGCTGCAACCCTTCGGCGTGCAGCAGTTCGTGCGCAGCGGCACGGTGGCCATCATCAAATCGCGGCGCGAGCTGCTCAACGAATACCTCGAAGAACTCGAGAGGAACAGACAAAGAACGGATTCATTTTAACTTTTAAAACTCATACAACTATGGCACAGATCAATTTCGGCGGAGTAGAAGAGAAGGTCGTTACCCGCGAAGAGTTTCCCCTGGAAAAAGCACGCAAAGTCCTCAGGGACGAAACCATCGCCGTAATCGGCTACGGCGTACAGGGGCCGGGGCAGTCGCTCAACCTCAAGGACAACGGATTCAACGTCATCGTCGGACAGCGCGAAGGCTCGAAAAGCTGGGACAAGGCCGTCGCCGACGGCTGGGTACCGGGCGAGACGCTCTTCGGGATCGAAGAGGCCGCCCGGCGCGCAACGATCATCCAGTACCTGCTCTCCGACGCCGGGCAGATCGCCGTATGGCCGACGATCGAGAAACACCTCGCGCCGGGCAAGGCGCTCTACTTCTCGCACGGCTTCGGCATCACCTACAAGGAGCGCACGGGCATCGTGCCGCCGGCCGACGTAGACGTGATCCTGGTCGCCCCGAAAGGCTCGGGGACTTCGCTGCGCCGCATGTTCCTCGAGGGCCGCGGCCTGAATTCGAGCTACGCCGTATTCCAGGACGCCACGGGGCGCGCATTCGAACGCGTGGTGGCGCTGGGCATCGGCGTAGGTTCGGGCTACCTGTTCGAAACCGACTTCAAGCGGGAGGTTTACTCCGACCTGACGGGCGAGCGCGGCACGCTGATGGGTGCCATCCAGGGTATTTTCGCGGCCCAGTACGACACGCTGCGCGCCCACGGGCACACCCCTTCGGAGGCTTTCAACGAAACGGTCGAGGAGCTGACCCAGTCGCTCATGCCGTTGGTGGCCGAGAACGGCATGGACTGGATGTACGCCAACTGCTCGACCACGGCACAACGCGGTGCGTTGGACTGGTGGAAACGCTTCCGCGATGCCACCAAACCCGTCTTCGAAGAGCTTTACGGCGAAGTGGCCGCCGGCAACGAGGCGCAGCGCTCGATCGACCTGAACAGCAAACCTGACTACCGCGAGAAACTCAACGAGGAGCTGCGCGAGATGCGTGAAAGCGAGATGTGGCAGACAGGCGCCGTGGTGCGCAAGCTCCGCCCGGAGAACAACTGATCCCCCGGGAGGCCTTGCAATTTTTCAGATTGTTTCGCGCTCCGGCGGGTCGTGTCCGCCGCCTCCGGCACCGCTTGTAAATCCGGCCTTCCCCGAGCCCCCGCCCCGGCGGGGACTTGAGAGGCGGCGACGCGGCGGGATTCCCACAGCGGGACACAGGCGGCCGGCAATTAACAGTTTTGTAACGTAATATACAACAACAATCAATCTATGTGTGGTTTCGTAGGACTATTTGACATCCGCCGGAAATCGGATGCGCTGCGTGGGCAGGTACTGAAAATGTCGAAGCAGATACGGCACCGGGGCCCCGACTGGTCGGGTGTCTACTGCGGCGAGCGGGCGATCCTTTCGCACGAGCGGCTTTCGATCGTCGACCCCCAGTCGGGCGGTCAACCCCTGTTCAGCTGCGACGGGAAACAGGTGCTGGCCGTGAACGGCGAGATATACAACCATCAGGAGATCCGCGCCGAGCTGGCCGGCGAATACGATTTCCAGACAGGCTCGGACTGCGAGGTGATCCTGCCTCTCTACCGCAAACTGGGTGTCGGGCTGCTGGAAAAGATCAGCGGCATCTTCGCCTTCGCGCTGTACGACATCGAAAAGGACGAATACCTGATCGCCCGCGACCCGGTCGGCGTCATCCCGCTCTACATCGGCTGGGACAGCGACGAGCAATTCTACGTGGCATCGGAACAGAAAGCCCTCGAAGGGGTATGCAGCACCATCCGGCCGTTCCTGCCCGGGCACTACTGGTCGAGCCGCGAGGGGAAAATGGTGCGCTGGTACAAGCGCGACTGGTTCGAGTACGACGCCGTGAAGGACAACGGCGCCGACATACAGGCGCTGCGCGAGGCGCTGGAATCGGCCGTCAAGCGGCAGCTCATGTCGGACGTACCCTACGGCGTACTGCTGTCGGGCGGCCTCGACTCGTCGATCATCTCGGCCGTCGCCAAGAAATACGCCGACCGGCGCGTCGAATCGAACGACCGCGACCGGGCCTGGTGGCCGCAGCTCCACTCGTTCGCCATCGGACTGAAAGGGGCGCCCGACCTGGCGGCGGCACGCAAGGTCGCCGACCATATCGGCACCGTACACCACGAAATCAACTACACCGTACAGGAGGGGCTGGATGCCGTGCGCGACGTGATCTATTATATCGAGACCTACGACGTGACGACCGTACGCGCCTCGACGCCGATGTACCTGCTGGCGCGCGTCATCAAGTCGATGGGCATCAAGATGGTGCTCTCGGGCGAGGGTGCCGACGAGGTTTTCGGCGGCTACCTCTATTTCCACAAGGCGCCCGACGCCCGTGCCTTCCACGAGGAGACCGTGCGCAAGATCAGTAAGCTGCACCTCTACGACTGCCTGCGCGCCAACAAGTCGCTCTCGGCATGGGGTGTCGAGGGGCGCGTGCCGTTCCTCGACAAAGAGTTCCTCGACGTGGCGATGCGCATCAACCCGGCGGCGAAAATGGCCAAGGACGGGCATATCGAAAAATGGATCCTGCGCAAGGCGTTCGAGGACATGCTCCCCTCCGAGATCGTATGGCGTCAGAAAGAGCAGTTCTCCGACGGCGTAGGCTACAACTGGATCGACACACTCAAGCAGCTGACCGCAGAGGCGGTCTCCGACCGCGAGATGGAACACGCTGCGGAGCGTTTCCCGATCAACCCGCCCCGCAACAAGGAGGAGTACTATTACCGTACGATCTTCGAGGAACACTTCCCGTCGCATACGGCAGCGCAGTGCGTACCGTCGGTACCGTCCGTAGCGTGCAGCACCGCCGAAGCGCTGGCCTGGGACAAGGCGTTCCGCGACATGAACGAACCGTCGGGGCGCGCCGTGCTGGGCGTGCACAACACCGACCTGACACACGACACCCACCGACCCGAAACCGACTGAACCCGGTAAGGCCCCTGCCGAAGCAGGGGCCTTCCTTTATCGGATCGGAATTCATAAACGGCATCGCTCCGGTCACAGATACCTGTGACCGGAGCGATTTCTTGCGCCCTGAGTGGCCGGACAGCCCCGCGCCCGGCATCAGCGCCGCTGCTTCTTCGCGTCGGGTTTGCGGCGGGAGCGGCGGGCGGCAGGTGCCACGGGTTTTCGCGCAGGGACACGTTTTACGGCGGGCTTCCCGTCCCCGGGGTCTGCCCCGGGTGCTTCGGAAACTTCCGCAGCCGGGATATTCCCTGCGGCAGGTGCGGGGACTGCGGGGGCAGCGCCCGCCGTCCGGCGCGGCTTCTTGCGCACCGACCAGCCGAAGTGGCCGATGGCCTCGCCCAGGGCGAAATATTCGCCGTGGGAGTAAACGATCGGGCAGGCACGTTCGAGGCAGAAACGCCCCGTAACAGGGTCGATATAGGCGGCATCGACCTGCACGGCGACCACCTCGGCCAGGAACATGTCGTGCGAACCGAGGGGCATCACCTGCCGCACGCGGCACTCGATGCTTACGGGCGCCTCTTCTACGATCGGCGCCGCGACCTGCAAGGCCTTCCCGGGCGTGAGCCCCATTTCGCGGAATTTGTCGTAGTCGCGCCCCGACCGCACCCCGCACCAGTCGGCGGCGCGGGCCAGGTCGCGGGTCGTGAGGTTGATGACGAACTCCCCCGTGCGGCGGATTATTTCGTAGGAGTGGCGTTCGGGGCGTACCGAAATGTAGCACATCGGCGGGTTGGTGCATACCGTGCCCGTCCACGCCACGGTCAGCAGGTTATACTCTTCGGGCGTCGCACCGCAGCTCACCAGCACGGCCGGCAGCGGATAGATCAGCGTCCCGGGTTTCCAGCTCTCCTTCATCGGCGGCGTCAGTTAGCCTTCGCAAAGAAATTGCGGAAGAATACGATCTGAAAGTCGATGGCATTGCCCCAATAGGCACCGGTATGCCCACCGGGGCGTACATAGAAATCGTGCATGATGCCCCGGCGCAGCAACTCGTCGTGGAAATCGTTGTTTACCTCGAAGAAGAAATCGTCGTAGCCGCAGTCGAAGATGATCGCCAGGTCGCCGTTCCCGAGCTGCGGGATGAGGTTGATGGGCGTAGCCTCTTCCCAGGCTTCGGGATGCTCCGTAATCTCGCCCAGCAACTGCGGGATCTCCCAGTTCTGCGGGAAAGGACGTATGTCGAGCCCGCCGCTCGTGCTGCCTGCGGCACCGAACAGCCCCTTGTGCTTTATGGCGAGCGACATGGCCCCGAAACCGCCCATGCTCAGGCCCGTGATCGCGCGTCCCGAGCGGTCGCGGGCTACGGGATAACGCGCTTCGACAGCGGGCAGCAACTCGCGTATCATGAAGGTTTCGTAGAGGCTCTTCTCGCGCACCTTGCTGTCGAGGTACCAACTGTTCCCCACGCCGGGACAGATGAAGGCGATCCTCTCGCGGTCGGCGATTGCGGGCAGCGAAGGCTTGATCTTCAGCCATGCCGTCTCATCGCCCGAGTAGCCGTGCAGCAGGTAGACCACCGGACAGGGCTCAGCGGCGGATGCGCCCTCGGGCACGATCGCCACGACGGGTACGTCACGATCCATCGAGGGACTGTGCACGGCAAGCGTGTCGACCGTAGCCGCAGAAACGACCCGCACCGCCAGCAACAGCAAAAAAGTAAAAATAAAAATCCGTTTCATGGTATATGGGTTTAGTGAAGGCAAAAATACGAAAAAAACGTATCTTTGCCATATGCTAACGGAATTCATCCGATACCTCAGCGCCGAACGGCGTTACTCCCCGCTCACCGTCCGCAATTACAAACACGACGTCGGGCAGTTCCTGGCATGGCTGGATTTCGACGAGGCGCGCTCCGACCCGCGCAGCATCACCGCAGACCAGGTGCGCGAATGGATCATCCACCGCACGGAGGAAGGCAAGATCGGCGCGGCGTCGATGAACCGCGAAATCGCCTCGATCCGCACCCTCTTCCGGTGGCTGCTCCGCACGGGGGCCATCGAAAAAGACATCTGCCGGACGATCCCCTCGCTCAAGACCTCGCGCCGCCTGCCGGCTTTCATCCCCGAGAGCCGCATGACGGACATCGTCAGCAAATGCGAAGAGGCGGACGGGGATTTCGAAACGGCACGCAATTCGCTCGTCATCCTGATGTTCTACGCCTGCGGCCTGCGCCTTGCCGAACTGGTCGGCATCGACCGCGACGACTTCTCGGCCGACTACGCCTCGCTGCGGGTACGGGGCAAGGGAGACAAGCAACGGATGGTACCGATCCTCGAATTCGTACGCGAAAAGATTTTAAGTTACCTCGACCTAATTGCGAGGCAAAATATTTGCAATTCTGCGGAAAAAGCACTATTTTTAACACACAAAGGAAAGCGCATATCGCGGAGCGTCGTTTATCGCACGGTACAGGCGGAACTGACCCGTGCGGGCGTACAGGGCAAGAAGAGCCCCCATGTGCTCCGGCATACGTTTGCGACGCACCTGCTGAACGGCGGGGCCGATATGCGCGAGATCCAGGAGCTTCTGGGACACGCTTCGTTACAGGCCACGCAGGTCTATACGCACAACAGCATCGCCAGGCTCCGGGAGATATACGCAAAGGCCCATCCCCGGGAAAAGGGAGGGAAGTGATTAACTTTTATAAACTGTAAGGCTATGAACGTACAGATTCAATCCGTGAAATTCGACGCCGACAAACGGCTGGTCGAATTCGTCGAGAACAAGATGGACAAACTCGACCGCTTCGCAGAGCGTTCGACGGGTGCCGAGGTCATTCTCAGACTCGATAAAGACTTTGAAAAGGGAAACAAGATAGCAACGGTCACACTCCATATGCCGGGCGAAGACCTGGTGGCATGCCACCAGTCCAGATCGTTCGAGGAATCGGTGGACGAGGCGATCGACGCCATCAAGCGCCAGCTGGACAAATTCAAAGGCAAACTGGAAAAGTAACCCACCAACCAACCGATAACCTAAAACGAAGCCGCAGCCGCCCCTCATGAGGCGGCTGCGGTAATTTTCCACCCGGCGGTTTGTGGCGG
>ENA-OZTF01000410-OZTF01000410.1-human-gut-metagenome-genome-assembly--contig:-NODE-410-length-8562-cov-4.525567_pt1 | contig 8562 bp, 2 predicted proteins | sample MGYA00244229_ERZ653988 | MGnify/ENA primary metagenome ERZ653988 (study PRJEB26926, sample SAMN06164434) | human gut metagenome | biome: ENVO:00009003; feature: ENVO:2100002; material: ENVO:00002003...
GGAGATGTGTATAAGAGACAGATAAAAAGCTATGTTTCCTATAATCAGGGTAATATTTATTTAAACTATACTGTCGACTGCGAGCCGCAGGATAAAAACAGTCCGTATCTGAGCCAGCTTATGGAGGGCTATTTCACGGTGGTAAAGAACTTTTATTTTGCTGAAAATAAAGACGGTATCTACAATATCTGCAATCTTGAAAACCAGTATAAATTTTTAACCAGCGATATATCCGCCTTAAAATCCTTTGGCGAGGTTTACTTTGATGAATCCATGCGGAATATCCGGGCGAAAAAAAGCAGCCGTACCCGCGTCAGCATTTCCTATAACGTAGGACTATTGGACTTCCAGTTTGAAAACAACAGCCTGACGATAGAAGAAATACAGGCTATGCTTACAGCTTATCACCAAAAGAAACGGTTTGTCCGGCTTAAGGATAATACCATACTGGAAATTAACGAGGACGACGCTAAGGAAATTGATGATTTCCTAGAGGATTTTAATATATCCTTTAAAGATATAAACCAGAAAATACATAAGCCTTTGAACTATCTTTTAAAGCTGATTGAGGTCCACGACAAAAATTTATCGGTTGACAATCATATTTTAGAGATTATGCATACCATTCAAAATTATAAAAACAGCTCCTATCTTCCGAGCGGGGATTTTCAGAAGCATTTGCGGCAGTATCAGCTGGAAGGCTTTAAATGGCTTAAAATCCTTGCTTCCTATGGCTTTGGAGGAATACTGGCAGATGATATGGGACTAGGAAAAACGCTTGAAATCATCAGCTTTATAGATTCCGATGACAAGAATATGCCAAGCCTTATTGTCTGCCCTATGTCGCTGGTTTATAACTGGGAGAATGAATGTGAAAAATGGCAGCTTCATTGTCCCGTAGAGCTGATTATCGGCAGTGCCGAGGATAGGGAGGAACGCATAAAGGCAATTCCTTCTCATAAGAAAAGACTGTATATTACCTCCTATGATTCCTTAAGGCGAGATGTAAGCCTATATCAAACCCATTTCCGATTTGTGATTGCCGATGAGGCTCAATTTATTAAGAACCAGTTCGCTCAGAAAAGCGAAGCGATTAAGGCGATTCCTTCCGAGATTAATTTCGCTTTAACCGGCACGCCTATCGAAAACGGACTTGCCGATTTATGGAGTATCTTTGATTTTTTAATGCCGGGCTATTTATCAAACTATTCCCATTTTAAATCTCGGTATGAAAGTCTGATTTTAAATAATGATGATGAGGCTTTGGCAAAGCTGCAGAAGCGGGTAAGCCCCTTTATTCTGCGAAGAACAAAGAAGGACGTTTTGCAGGATTTACCGGATAAAATCGAGGATTACTATTATTGCCGGATGGAGCAGAAGCAAAAGGAGGTTTATGATGCCTATATCGGCAAGCTAAAGGATGACCTTCAACAAGGAGGAAATAACATACTGGCATTGCTGACTAGACTGCGGCAGATATGCATTACCCCAGAATTGATTTATCAGGAGCCATTTGCCAATACGAAGATAAATATGGCGGTAGACCTGATTAAATCCTCTATGGATGCCGGTCATAGAATTTTAGTGTTTTCTCAATTTTCTCAGAGCTTCCCGATATTATCCAAGGAACTGGAAAAGATGAATATCAAGCATTTTGTTTTAGACGGACAAACCAAGGCGAAAGCTAGAATGGATATGGTAGAGGAATTTAACAATAATGAAGAGATTAAGGTCTTTATCATTTCCTTAAAGGCAGGAGGAACCGGGTTAAATTTAGTCGGAGCCGATATGGTTATTCATCTGGACCCATGGTGGAACAGCAGTGCTGAAGCACAGGCTACGGACCGGGCTTATCGTATCGGACAAACAAAAAATGTATATGTCGTAAAGCTGATATGCAAGGATACGATTGAGGAAAAGGTGGTTAAACTCCAAAGGCTTAAAAAGGAATTGGCAGAAAGTATCGTTCAGTCGGACGAACAAACGCCGGTTAAGCTGACAAAACAAGATATTTTAGAATTATTGGATTAAAGGTATTGACAATTTAAGATAAAATGGTATAATTTAGTTAAGAATAATTCTTAATAAGGAGGATTTATGCTAAGAAGAAACACTAATCAAAGGCAAATTGTTTATGAATCTTTAAAGCTATTAGGTCATGCATCTTCTGAGAATTTAATAAATTATATCCAAAGTAATTATTCTAACATTTCACTGGCTACGATTTACCGTAATTTGGGAATCCTGATGGACGATAATATGGTAAAAAAGGTTAAGCTGGATGGAATAGATGTTTATGAAACTGTGAAGGCAAAGCATTTTCACTTTGTATGCAAGCACTGCGGAGAAATTATAGACATTACGCCGCAGGAAGCAGGAATCAGCTTTTCAAATCTGCATTATATCAATGCGGACAGAGTGGATGAATGTGAGGTTGTTTTTTACGGTATGTGTCATAAATGTCAAAATAAAATATTAAATTAAAAAGGGGTATGGAAATGAAAAAATTTGTATGTAAGGTATGCGGCTACATCTATGAAGGAGAGCAGGCACCTGAAAAATGTCCTGTATGTAAGGCACCTGCCGATAAGTTTGAAGAGGTTGTCGGTGAAATGACTTGGGCGTGCGAGCATGAGGTTGGCGTAGCTAAGGATGCACCGGAGGATATTAAGGCTGACTTAAGAGCAAACTTTGAGGGAGAATGCTGTGAGGTTGGTATGTATCTGGCTATGGCTCGTGTAGCTCACAGAGAGGGTTATCCTGAAATCGGCTTATACTATGAGAAGGCTGCTTATGAGGAAGCAGAGCACGCTGCAAAATTTGCTGAACTGTTAGGTGAGGTTGTGACACCTTCCACGAAGAAGAATCTGGAATTGCGTGTTGCGGCTGAAAATGGGGCTACTGCCGGCAAATTGGATTTAGCTGTTCGTGCTAAAAAGCTGAATTTGGATGCTATTCATGATACAGTACATGAAATGGGACGTGATGAAGCTCGTCACGGCAGAGCATTCCAAGGTCTATTAGACAGATACTTTAAGTAGAAAATTAGGAAAAAAGAGCTTAATTTTTAAAATTAGGCTCTTTTCCCTCTTTTCAAATTAAAAAAATATAGTATAATATAGCTATGCCGAAATAGCTCAGTTGGTAGAGCAATTCCCTCGTAAAGAATAGGTCGTAGGTTCGAGTCCTATTTTCGGCACCATTAGATAGTAATGCTTCAATACAGTTTGTATTGAAGCTTTTAATAAAGTTTAAATTGATTTATTTACCTAAAAATCTATATTTCTTACCGCTGGAATGACATTTCATTCCCATTTTTGTTTTAGATAGATAATTCATGATAGAATACGGCTATAAAACGATAAAGTTTTGTCAAACTCCGAAATACATGGAACTTATACGGAAAATTAAATTTTTCAGCAAGTCTAATTGATAATTTATAAAACAGTATGTCCGTATAGGTTTATTTCTTCGGTGACAAATCTATTTTGTAGTAGGGGGTATAGTTGATATTATGGTATGTAAAATGAAAGCGGTTGGATGGAAGAGAATAATTATTTTAATTGCAGGTATTGCATTATTGGCAGTATTTTCAGTTTGTTTTAGGAGCTTTGTTGATGCTAGGGAGGCATCTCTTTCTCAAATAGACCTTGAGGATAGCGATACTGTTGAAGGCGGGAATTTTTCATTACATGAGGGTATCCGTCTTGCTGATTTAGGTAATGATAATCTTCTTGATACGAATAGCAGCAGGGCATTGGCTTTGAATTCATCGGCAGCAACTGTTGAATTTGGTGGAACAACTACAAACTATGAAAGCTTTGCCGAGGCATGGAGTGCGGCGACAAGTGCAAGTACGAGTGCGGACTCTCAAGCAAAAATTACGCTCTATGCAGACGTAGACCCAACTGAATACCAATCGGTAGCGTTGACAGGCATATACGATTACTTATTTGTTAAGAGCGGGCAATATATTACTCTTGATTTAAACGGTCATACGATAGACAGAGGGCTTAGCGAGCAGGAAATAGACGGCTACGTTATTTCCGTCGCAGGCAACCTTACCGTCAAAGATAGTTCAGGCGATAACAGCGGCAAAATCACAGGCGGATACAATATGGGCGATGGTGGCGGCGTGTACGTAATAAACGGCGGCGCATTTACCTTAGAGGGCGGTACGATAACGGGCAATACCACAGCGAACTACGGTGGCGGCGTGTATGTAAACGACGGCGAGTTCACTATGAGCGGCGGCTCGATGACGGGAAACAGTGCAATGTATGGCGGTGGTGTATACGTATTCGGCGGCACGTTCACTATGAGCGGCGGCACAATTTCGGGCAACAGCGCGAGAAGTCGCGGCGGCGGTGTATACGTATCTGACGCCACGTTTAACCTTTCGGGCAATGCAAGCATTACGGGCAATGTAAGGAACGGCACGCGGGACGAAAGCACGGGAATGTATACGGGCACCACCGCAAGCAACGTCTATCTTGTAACAGGAAGTTTTATCACTCTTAACGATACGTTTACGGGTTCGGTAGGCGTTACGACGGCAAGTGCACCGATGTCGAATTCTCCCGTTTACGTTACGAGCGGCTATTCAACCTACGGCACGGGCGGCACTTTCATCTCGGACAACAGCTCGTATTATGCAGTTTTAGGCAACAATGAGCTTATGCTTTCAACAGAAGTTCCCAAACTCGCGACGGTGGAATTTGACGGCACGACCACAAATTACGCAACCTTCGCCGAGGCGTGGAGTGCAGCGACAAGTGCAAGTACGAGTGAGAACTCTCAAGCAAAAATTACGCTTTATGCAGACGTAGACCCAACCGAATACCAAACTGCGGCAGCCGCACAAACGAATTCTTATAGCTATTTATGTGTAGAGAGCAACAAGTACATTACGATTGATTTAAACGGTTATACAATAGACAGAGGACTTACAACGTTAATTTCAAACGGTTACGTTATATCCGTTTCGGGTGGGCTTACCATAACGGACACATCAACTGCACAAACGGGTACAATTACGGGCGGATATAATAATTCTACATCTTCTGGTTACTGTGGTGGTGGCGTGTGCGTATACGGCGGCACATTTACCATGACGGGCGGCACGATAACGAGCAACTCAACATCTTCTTCTGGCGGCGGTGTGTATGTATATGGCGGCTCCTTTACGATGACGGATGGTATCATATCGGGGAACTATGCTTTAAGCTATGGTGGAGGTGTATATGTATCATACAACGGAACGTTTACGATGAGCGGTGGTACGGTTTCGGATAATTCTTCACTCTATGGCGGGGGTGTATACGCGTCTCTCTATGCCGCGGTTAGGATGGACGATGGAATTATTAAAGACAATTCTGCAACTTATTATGGTGGAGGTGTATACGTAGCTTCGAACGAGTTTAACCTTTCGGGTAATGCAAGCGTTACGGGCAACACTGTAAACAATTCTGCAAACAACGTCTATCTTTTTTCTGGATATGTCATCACGTTTACGGCGGAGTTTACGGGCGAAGTCGGCGTTTTGACAGAAACTGCACCTACTGCGGATTCTCCTGTCACGATTACAAGAGGTTATTCAACTTATGGCACGAAGGGCACGTTTACCTCTGATTACAACAGCTATATGATAAGCGAAAGCAACGGTGAGCTGAGTTTGGAGGTTGCCGCTGCGACGGTAGAATTTAACGGCACTACTACTAACTATACAACCTTCGCCGAGGCATGGAGTGCGGCTACGGGCGAAATCACAAGCGAAGATAGCCGTGCGACGGTTACGCTGTTAGCCGAAGCGGATATAGACGCTTTTATAACGGTAGAAAGCAATCAATATATTACTCTCGACTTAAATGGAAACACTCTCGACAGAGGACTGACGGAAGCAATTGAAAACGGTTATGTAATTCTTGTCAGAGGCAATCTTATTATAAATGACAGTTCGGGCAATAACAGCGGAAAAATTACGGGCGGATATAATAGTAGCGATTACAGCGGTTGTATTTTCGTAAGCACGGGTACACTTACGCTTAACGGCGGTACGATAACGAAAAATACCGTTACGGGAACATATGGCGGCGGTGGCGTTTACGTATTCAGCGGCGGCACGTTTGAAATGAACGGTGGTGTAATATCTTATAATACCGCTACTCAAACCCAATACGGCGGTGGGGGCGTAAATGCAGGCACAGGTTCATTTACGATGAACGGCGGTACAATCTCAAACAACACAGCATACAACGGCGGCGGAATACGTGCGGGCAGCTTCACTGACTTGCTTGAAATAACGGGCGGCACAATTACAAATAATACTGCAACAAATAACGGCGGCGGCGTATATGTGTTTAACGTAACATTTAATCTTTCTGGCAGTGCACAGATTATCGGCAACACGGTGAATGATTCGGCAAACAACGTCTATCTTGCCGACGCGGTTGTCATAACTCTCACCGCCGAATTTACGGGCGAAGTCGGTGTTATGACAAAACCTACACCTACTGCGAATTCTCCAGTCACGGTTACAAGTGGCTATTCAACCTACGGCACGACCGGAACGTTCACATCTGATTACAACAGCTATATGATAAGCGAAAGCAATGGCGAGCTTGTTTTATGGGTTCCCGCCGCAGCGGTGGAATTTAACGGCGAAACGACAAACTACGCCGCATTTGCCGCTGCGTGGGAAGCGGCGACGGGCGCAAGCACAAGTGCGGATAGCAGAGCTACGCTCACTCTCTACGCCGACGTGGGCGCAAGCGAATACAGCGCGATGTCGTTGTCTTATATGAACATAGCAAGCGGCAAGTATATCACTCTCGATTTAAACGGATATACGATAGACAGAGGACTGACAGCACCGACTTCTAATGGCTGCGTGATTTATATCGAAGGCGACCTTACCGTCAAAGACAGCTCAACCGCACAGACGGGTACAATCACGGGCGGATACAATTCGAGCTACGGCGGCGGAATATACGTGAGTGACAACGCCGCGTTCACCTTAGAGAGCGGCATAATTTCCGGCAATAAAACCTCAAACGATGGCGGCGGAGTATTCGTGTATAGCAGCGGCACGTTCACCATGAGCGGCGGCGCAATTTCGGGCAACAGCTCTACTGCTTTTCTTTCCTATGGCGGTGGCGTGTATGTATACGGCGGCGCGTTCACCTTAGAGGGCGGTACGATAACGGGCAACAGCGCAACTTATGGCTGTGGCGTATACGTATATAGCGGCGGCACGTTCAATATGAACGGCGGCACAATTTCGGGCAACTCCGCATATTATGGCGGCGGCGTGTATGTATACGGCAGCGCGTTCACCATGAGCGACGGCACGATAACGGGCAACAGCGCAACTTATGGCGGCGGCGGTGTATACGTGCACAGTGGCACCACGTTCAACCTTTCGGGTGACGCAAGCGTTACGGGCAACGTACAGGGCGGCACGCTGAACGCAGAGAAGGGGCTTTATGAGGGCGACACCGCAAGCAACGTCTATCTTATAGATTCTCTTATAACAGATTTGTTTATCACTCTTAACGATACGTTCACGGGCTCGGTAGGCGTTACTACGGAAACTGCGCCCACTGCGGAATCTTCCGTCACTATTACAAGCGGCTATTTGACCTACGGTACGGGCGGCACTTTCACCTCCGACAGTACCGCATATATGGTCGGCACGGTGGACGGCGAGCTTGTTTTGTCGCTTCCCGCCGCAACGGTGGAATATAACGGCACGACTACGGGCTACGCCACCTTTGCCGAGGCATGGAGTTATGCGACAAGTGTAAGCACAGGCGAGGGAAATAGAGCGACGATAACCTTATATGAAAACGTAGATGTCGAGGAATATCAAGCTGCGGCAGCCACCCAAACGAATTCTTATACTTATTTACGTGTAGAAAGCGGGAAATATATTACACTTGATTTAAACGGTTATACAATAGACAGAGGACTGACGGAGGCAACTTCACAAGGATATGTCATTTTGGTTGAGGGTAATTTAATAATACAAGATAGCTCGGGCGATAATAGCGGAAAAATCACGGGTGGTAATAGTTTGTATGCTGGTGGCGGTGTATGCGTATACGGGACGTTCACGATGAGCGGCGGCACGATTACGGGGAACGTTGTCGATGTCTATAACAACGGTTCGTATGGCGGCGGCGTGTATGTAGGTAGCGGCACGTTCATTATGACTGGCGGTAAAATCACGGGCAATACCTCTTTGCAATATGGTGGTGGCGTAAGTATAAGAAATCGAGGCACGTTCACGATGACCGGTGGTGAAATCTCAGATAATACGGCAGGTGTTGGTGGTGGTGTTTATGTAGTCAGCAGCACGTTCACGATGATGGATGGTGCGATTACGGGCAATACGTCGAGTTCCTATGGCGGTGGTGTATCCGTACTTTACAGCACGTTCACGATGAGCGGCGGTGAAATTTCGCACAATGAAGCAAATTCCAGCGGTGGCGTGGATGTCAATAGTGGCACGTTCACGATGATGGATGGTGCGATTACGGGCAATACGTCGAGTTCCTATGG
>ENA-OZTF01000419-OZTF01000419.1-human-gut-metagenome-genome-assembly--contig:-NODE-419-length-8355-cov-6.560000_pt1 | contig 8355 bp, 8 predicted proteins | sample MGYA00244229_ERZ653988 | MGnify/ENA primary metagenome ERZ653988 (study PRJEB26926, sample SAMN06164434) | human gut metagenome | biome: ENVO:00009003; feature: ENVO:2100002; material: ENVO:00002003...
CGGCAGCGTCAGATGTGTATAAGAGACAGGTGTTGAGCGGTCAATAACGATTGAGCCATATATGGCTGTCAACTCGGATAATGCTGTTTGTCCGGCGGTGTCGTTGTCAAGATAGCAGTCGATTGTTCTGTAATCTTTGAGATATGGCACAGCCTTGTTGACATTGACAACCGAATTGAGGATGATTGCGTCGGCTCCGCTGATGATGCCGAGTGCGATGGCTGAGAGATAATCAATGAACCCCTCGAACACGGCACATTCTGTTGACGGACCATCTCTCGCCCACGGAAGATATGAGATGTCCTTGCGTCCCCGGCAACCTTTGAAATACCTGTTGCGCAGTTCCCAGCCTCCACTGACATTCTCAAATGCCACGGCAAAATATGATTTTCCGTTGACGCTGTAATGAGCTTCTTTGCATTTCGTCTTGGCGATGTGTGCCGGAATGCCACGCTCTTGAAGGTATGCGACAAGTGCGCGGTGTTCCAGTGGCACGACTTCAAACTGTTCCATACTCGGTGCAGAGTATCGCGGAGCAAAGGAGGAAGCGACTGTCTGCACCGATGGCACAGGATAGCTGTTGGCGATGCAACGCATGAGATAGCGCAGGTCTGTTGACTGATACAATTCGGCTGCAAGGTCGATGATGTTGCCGCCTCTGCCAAGTCCGAAATCATACCAGCAGTTGAGCGCGGTTTCGACCTTGAATGACGGAGTATGTTCCTGTCGCAATGGCGACTTATACCAGAGCCTTGTACCTTTTCTAGCCGCCGGCTCATGTCCGAGTTGAGACAAGAAGGCGGCTAAAGGGATTGATTTAATCTCTTTTATCATGGGTGCTAAAATGTAAGAGTGAGTTGGTCTTTGGTTTAGCTCCTATTATATATGCCCTTTTCTAAACCAAACCAATTTGGTGTTTCTCAATAGTAGAAATCCGGATTGTAGATATACTCTCGGTTCTCGTAGCGAATCATTCCTTTGTTGTCAAGAAAGGTCTTTAAGCCCTTGACCTTGTTGTTGGAATACGAGTGTCCACAGGCGGCATATCCGGCCTTCAATGCCGCCTCGAAGTTGCGACATCCTTTTATCGGCCCGTTGGCGAACACAACACCTAATGCCTCGCGGTGCTGTTCCTCGGACAACTCCTTGTAAGGATAAGGGTCTTTGGTTTTCTTGCCCGGCTCGGTGAACACATATCCGCTTGCTATCTCCGGCAGTCCGTAGTCATTGACACGGAAGGCAAACGGGTCGAACTCGGCGGCCCGTATCATGGCGGCACATACCTCCGACACGGTATCATCGGTTTTACTGCGACTCACCTGAAGAACGGTTTCAGCCTTGTTGTTCAGCTCGGTGCCTACATGACCACGGGCATTGTCGTCGCTTTTGTTGAGATGCAGAACCGTGTGGATATGTATCTGGAACTTGTCCGTCCATTCCATCAGCTTGCCGATAAGGTCGGTTGACTCTTTGGCGCAGTTGATGTCATACATCAGGTCGCGCACGCCGTCTATTACTACCAATCCTACGCCGGGAGTATTGATTATCGCCTGTTCGATAACTTCCAAGCGCAACGAGGGCGTAAGCTGACGCAAAGCCGCGAATTTCAGATGCTCCGGATGGGTGTCGGTCGGCAACTTTGCCAGACGCAACGCTCGCTCCATAACTTTCTGACAATGATATGGGCTTTGTTCGGTGTCGAAATAAAGGATTGTGCGCTTGTCATCGGGGAACTCCGCAGTGTAGCCCAATACTTTGCCGTTGACGAGCGATGCCCCGACAATGGCGGCGACATTGAAGGTCTTTTTGCTCTTGGCTTTGCCTGTCGATGCCGAGAAGTTGCCGAGAGTACCGATAACGCTGCCGTTGGCATACAGCACCTCCGGCGCAGTCTGAATCTCATCAGTGATTCTCAACTGCTTTTCCTCCCAAAGTCGGAGGATTTCAGTCTTCACTTCCGGCATGGCTTCCTCCTTTCTTTGATGTTTTGATAAGATCAAGTGCAAGCTGGGCGTCGATGATAATTTTTCTGCCCGTCTGGGTAATTGCCCTCTCGATTACGCCGCTGTTCTTGATTCTGATTGCGGTAGCCCTGCTACATTGGAGAAGTTCGCAGAGTCCTTTGATTCCATAGACGAGCCAACGCTTTGTAACATCGGTTACGCTTTGGTTAGAGATATGGCTTTTGGCAGCGGTTGAATCCTTGACAATTCGTGAGTCAAGTAATTCAAGAAGTTGTTCCCCCGTGTACTGCCATAGAGGGAGTTTGAGTAACTGGTCTTTTGTCATACGCAGTGTGGATTTGAGTTATACCTACGCCCTTCAAAAGAGCGTATCCGAGTATCTCCCGGACACTGCAAAATTACAACCGGTTATGAGTGGTATGTATGTGGTGTCATATCGTTTGCAAACGAATACTACCCGCCAGAGTATCAAGCTCTAACGGGTAGTCTAATAAGGTCTCAAAAGTGGAATTTCAAGTGGCGAAAGTGGTGTGTGAGTGGTATCACAGAGTCACACAGAGTGTCATGCTCGTTTTTTATGATTTTTGAAGATTTCATCCACCTCGTCAGCGTAAGCCCGACTCGATGCGCTGGCATCGCTTCCACGTGGATGACAATACTTCTTTTCGTAGTAACTCCATTCGATACCGAGGTGGTTGAGAATGTCCTCGCGCCATGCGGTTTTGTGTTTAGCGGGAACAATCTCATATAGCTTCGATACGAGATAACAAGCCTTGATGGTCTGTTTGGGTCGTATCTTTATAGGCTCATGCTTGCCGTGGAGATTGAGCGATGAATGAAACTGGGTTTCTGTCGGATTGTCGAACACATCTGAACACACCTCATATAGTTCAGAGATGAGTATCATCGGAAACAGTTCTCCGTCCCAACATTTCTTTTCCTGTATGTCGTGAACTGCCGATACCGTTTTTTCTTCCAACGGAATCAGATAACTTCCTCCCCGCTGCATAAGTTTTTCCTCGAATGTCAACCTTAATTTATTATGGAGCTTGATTTCGCATGGCGAAAAGTATCGTTCTGTCGTAATAAACAATTTGTAGCAGACATCTCTTAGGCGACTGTAGAGAGGAGGCGTTTCCTCTTCGAGAAACTCATCAAATTCGATGCTCCTTTGCAGGCTTACAAGGAATTTCCGTTTTCGCTTGAGCCAACGCTCCCTATGTTCATCAAGATGATATGCGAAAAGCTCACGGTTGACATCGTTCATTGTGCAGTCGGGAGGCATTGGCATCTTCCCTCTTGCAATCAATGAACCTTGATATAGTTGCGCATCAATTTTCAGAAGTTCAAATTCATTAAAAAGACGCTTGATCTCATACTCATCAAAATCGTCTCTTTTTGACCGCTCCTTTCTATCGAGTTCCCGGTATGTATCATAGAAGGTGTGAATTCTACACACTATCTCTGCACAAAGATTTCTGGCGGTATCGGCAAGTATTCTGCCAACTTCGCCAAGTGCGTGGGTCTCTATAACGACCGATTCAAGGTCAAAGGAATACAATTTCTTGAAAATCTCCGCTATTTCCTTTCGACAGAATAAGTCTGATTTTGCAATCTGGGGAAACTTTATTTCCTGTCTCAGTTTTTCCAAGACAGGCACAACATCGCGGAATGTCATTGGTGGTGGCATAGGGTGGTGTTGAGTTTTGAGCGTTAATAAATCGTGAGAGCCAATCAATCTTAACAATACCTATTGAAATGTTATGAAATTTTAGCACTCAGTAACTCAAACAACTGTCAGCCGCCAAGTGTTCACTACCTTGCTTTAATATGCATTAGACTCTCTAAGAATAGAAAGCCTTGACATCATTACCTATCTTGAGCTTGTCTCCTTCATTTATTAATAACCCAATATCCCTCTTTACGACCGCCCTCACGAGATACAATTCCAATCTTTTGAAGATAATCTATATCTCTACGAACTGAGCGATATGTAATGGTCAATGATTCAGCTATCTGTGGCATCGTAGCAGAGGGAGTTTCCTCCAAGAGATGGATTATATCCAGTTGGCGTGAAGTCAATTCTTTCTGCTCTTTCTGCCCCTCTTTCTACCCCTCTTTCTGCCCTCCTGTAAGACAGTTGAATTATTGGATTTAACTATCTTCAATTCGAGCTTTACCTGCATCAGCTCAGGTTGCTCAATGAGCTGCGGCTCTAACCAGTGCTTTTCCTGCCAGGCATTGAGAATGAGCGGGAACCCGGAACCGAGGTTCTCGCCGTAGCCAATGTTGAGACTCAGAATCCACTTCTGTTCATTATCTCTCTTATATTGTCAAGGGCTTTCTTTTGCACCTCATCTTGTAAGACTTTATCCGTCAGTTGCACTATGCGATTATTACATTCGGATAGGGCGGACGAAATGCCTTCAAGATAGCGGGTGTGATTGTTATTTGGAGAGTATAATTGGGCAAAGGCGGCTAACCTATATTCCGATTCAAGACGATCCTTGACAAAAAGGAGCGAGGTGAGCTTTTCAATGCTATTTCCTTTTGATACAAAATCGGCGAACTCTCTCAAAGGATTTCCTTTTGGAAAAAGAAGCTGTATTGCTTTTATGAAGTCTGATTCTGTCATATTTTACGTTCTAAAGATTGTTATTCTATGCTGTTTAAAGCAGGATTGGGGGAGTTAAAAACGAGCGATGTGGTTATATTAGAAGCCATTTGTAAGCAGCACAGACATCAATGACTTGTCCCTGAACATCCAATACACGCTCCTCAAAGGCGGTGACCAAAGTCAATTTGTCACATTTTAGTGATGTCCCGGCTTTCACCAAAGCAGAAGTTTCGCGATTGAGAGTTTTTTCCGAGGATATGTCATAGGAGACCTGTACAAGTTCAACAACCGTTGCTCGATGGCAGACTACGAAATCAACTTCGTAAGACTCCGTTTTGTGATAATAGACATCGTATCCGACTCCATATTTTCTGCATAACGCCAAATAAACCAGAGATTCAAGCCTCCATCCAAAATTATCTTTTGCAAAAGCATCCTTTCTGGCGTTCATAAGCGATACATCTATGGGGTAGCATTTCGCATTACGAATCCGCTCGCTGCTTTTGGTAGAATATTTGCGTAACTGTTTCAGGAGATAAGCCTGATAAAGGTATCCGACATAATTCTCAACGGTTTTGTCATTTTTGAAATTAAAAGTCTTCTGCAAAGCTGTATATATAACTTCGCATGGAGCATTATTCATAAGATGATGAGACAGTGACTTAAAGGCATCTTTGTATCTTACCTTAAAACGCTGCACGATGTCTCTTTCCAGAATATTTGAAACCAGTGTATCTATATATTCCTCGGCAGTTTCTTCTCCACTGATTATCTCCGGAAAACCACCTGTCTCCATGTACTTGTCAAATGCTCTGCGAAGTAAGGCGTCAGTTTTTGTAGAAAGATTCGTTGTTTCCACTTTCTTCATTTCGCAAAATTCACGGAACGAGAAAGGAAATAATTCGATTTCATTGTAGCGTCCGGTGAGATATGTGGAAAGCTCGCTACTAAGTAGTTTCGCGTTGCTGCCGGTTATAATCAACTTCATCCCGTGCCGGAGCAGTCTGTTGACAAAGAGATGCCAGCCCTCTATATTCTGTGCTTCGTCAAGAAATAGGTGGGTGAAGTCACCATAAATCTGGTATAGGCATTTTAATACATCGTTCAGATCATCAGCAGACAAACGAACTAAACGCTCATCGTCAAAATTCACATAAGCAAATTTTGCCTGAGCCTTATTCAATACATTGAAACACAATGTTGATTTTCCACTACGGCGCACTCCTATTACTACCTGAGCCTTTTTACTCTCAAGTTTAACCATATCTTCTTCCTTTCGTTTGCAAAAGCAATGGGAACGAAGTGAGTCAAGCTCTTCTCGTTGGTCACGTAATATTTCAAGCAGTACTGAAGTCTCCATTAAAGTCTTGTATTTATGGCGCAAAGATAATAAAACTTCGGTAAATCGTCAAATTCTTACATTACAAACTACGATAATTAGATGTATTTGGGATATGCGAACTACGATAAACCGACATTTCTGTTGTAAAAGTTGGTCTATATCAACTTCATCATATCGGAGGCACGATGAAGATTTTTTCATTAAATGCCTGCATCATCGCCGGAGTCACATTGGAAATGTAACCGGCGAGAAGCGCCGACACTTCCGATGTGGCGTGTCCGACGGCATAGTCTATGTACGCTGTCATGACTCCATGATGCGCCAATGCCGAAATAAAAGAGTTGCGGGCATACTGCGGCGTAACGGGCTGGATTCCGAGAGATTCGCACACATCTTTGATATTCTTTGAAATACGGCGATTGAAGTCGTGGACACGGATAGACTTCTGTTCATCTGTAACCGCATTGAGGAATATGTCAGGGAAAACAGGTTCACCGGGACTGTAAGGAGAGGCATACGCATCGAGCAACTGGCGTAACTGTGGGATAATTGGTACGGATGTTTCGTCAAGCTGCTTGCCGACAGGTTTGTTTGCCCTGTCAATCTTGGAGCGGATGAAAACGAATTGCGGGAATTTCTGCGAGACTGCCGCCTTCTCTGTCCAGACAAGTTTTGCCATATCTATGGTGTTCATACCGTTGAGACAATAAAGGAGCAGCCAGCGTCCTACCGCACGCGCATATTTAGACTGTTTATCAGGAGCTGCAAGCCAATATTCCCACAACTTCAATACTTCTTCCACAGTCAAGGCGTTCAAGCGGCGACGGTTGCCGGCATGGATAAGACCTTTGAAATTAGGTGCCATAGTGGTGTGTCCGTCTTTATATGCCTGATTGAATACGGCTCGAGTGGCGCGAAGAATTACCATTCTCGTGTCCAAAGAGAGGGGCTGATCCGTGCCGTTTCGTGACTTCTGTTCATCAAGCCATTTGGCGAAGCGTGTAATTATGGCTGTATCAACTGCGCCGAGTGAAATGGGTTTATCCTTACGGAATAGCTTGAACCAGTCAAGGGCAGAAGAATACATCGCACGGGTCTTTACCTTTTCTTTCGATGCGCCGAGTGCCGCCCAATAAGAAAATGTATCGTCCGCCCTCATTGTTTTTTCAGTTACTTTCCCCTCAGACTTTTCAATATGGCTTTTGAGGTCGGCAACCGAGAACCGATTGAGCAAAATAAGCTCATCAGTTTTGGCACATATTTGGTCAAATACCTTCCGAAGCTCCTTTCGGGCTTCAATGGCAGCATTTGATTTCGAGAACAACGCCTCATACTCTTTAGTCGACGATACCTTAAATCCGGTTGTGAAATATCGCCGTAACCGCTGATGAGTGACACAGACTGTCAACGGCACAGATTTGCCTGTGTCGAATTTATATCTGTTGTCCGGGGCGAGAACGATATATATCGTTGCTCCTGCGAACCGTCGTGATTCATCGCTAAAAAGTGCCTTGTTCATATAGCTGTGTTCAAAGTTGTGTTCAAGTTTTTATCAGACCTGCCAGACCCTATAAAACAATCAGGGAGCGTGTTCAGCAAATGGGATTTGAACACATTTTGAACACAACCCACGAGTTTCAAGAGGTCTCATACAAAATTACAAACTTCTTTTGATGTCTGCAAATATCTGATAATCAAATTACATCTTATTAACGAAGTTTCATGCGGTTTCGTTCAAAATCATATCATCCACCTACTCATAATCAGGGAGTCCTAGGTTCAAGCCCTAGTGGGACCACCTCTATAAATCTATATTTATCTGATAGATAGATGAATAGAGATTTTTCATTTCTGTTTTTGTCCGCAAATTGTCCACGAATTTTCATTTTAGCGAGCCGTAGACAAAATTTTTCTCTTAAAAATTCATAATATTCGGGCTGCCACCCTCCAAAGCGGAGTACATCACTCTTACCGAACATTTGAGTGCATGGGCGTGTTTTCTTAATTGATGTAAAAACATGTTCAACATATAATGCCCCCTGAATGAAGAAAGAGGACAAGAAAAGACTTACCAAAGAGCTGCTGAAAGAATGGCAGCGCACCCACTATCAGGAATATTGTGATTTCTCCGACATGATGCACGACCGCAACGGCATGGGCTTTGATAAAGTATATGCCGAGGCTGTCATGATGGTGCCCAAATTTGAAAAGGCTCTATTCCTATACCTGAAGAATGACAGATCCGAAGGAATCGACGATTTGGAGATCCTTCTGAAGAATGAAGGGATAATCTCGCAGCTATCGCTTCATTTTTTCGCACAGCTTCCGGATAGTTATACCCCCGCCATGCTGTGCTGGCTATTTTTCGGCCGGAGTTTCGAGTGCATGGTGGAATATCTGTCTCTTATACACATCTGACGCTGCCGACGAAC
>ENA-OZTF01000421-OZTF01000421.1-human-gut-metagenome-genome-assembly--contig:-NODE-421-length-8319-cov-3.744918_pt1 | contig 8319 bp, 7 predicted proteins | sample MGYA00244229_ERZ653988 | MGnify/ENA primary metagenome ERZ653988 (study PRJEB26926, sample SAMN06164434) | human gut metagenome | biome: ENVO:00009003; feature: ENVO:2100002; material: ENVO:00002003...
CCCTAGAGTTCGTCGGCAGCGTCAGATGTGTATAAGAGACAGCCTCTCAAGACAGAGGATTCCACGACCACGAACACAACGCCCACCGACCCGGACGATCCGGGCAAGTGGTCGCTCGAAAAAGACAAAGAGTTCCTGACTGCGAAGCTGAGGCTCAAGGAGAAATATCAGAACGGAGAAATCGTATCCGCGTCCCAATTCAACGAGGAGCTGCTGAAACTGGAAATCGCAGCGCTGGAGAAGCGCCTTGCGAAAAATGTCGATGACGGTGAAGCGCGGCTCAAAATCCAGAACCAACTCGCCGACAAACGACTTGAACAGAAGAAGGCGGCCGCAGCCAAAGAAGAGGAGATAAACAAACTTCTCCAGCAGTCGGAAACCGACAGGATCAAGCAGGAGAACGCCGACTACGAACAGAAGAAAAAGAAGTACGCAGGCAACGCCGCGGCACTGGAGGCTCTGGAGAAAGCACACCAGCGCAACATCACCAAAATTCGGCTCGACGAGATCGACGATCGGCTGAAAAGGGAAGAGGAAACCCATGAGCTACAAAAGAAACTACTCAAGAATCGCCACAAGCAGGAACTTATCGACTTCCAAGGCACGGCCGCAGAACGTAAACAGCTACGGAAGGCCCAAGCGGAAGAAGAGTCCCGGTTGGAACTCGAACACCTGACTCAACTCTCTGCTCAATTAAAAACGCTCATCGAGTCCGGAATGTTCGACGGCATCCAGCTTGACACGAAAATCCTTTCGGAGCAAGAGAAACAAAAGCTCGTCAACCGCTTCGCGGATATCAAAGCGGCTTTCTTGGCCTTAATGAAAACCATCAATACCGAACAGGAAAAGACATTTTCATTCGCTACTGACAACCCAATAATTATGGGTTTATCTAAAGATGACTGGGAAAAATTCTTCGATGTAATTGAAGGTAAGGCAAGATCAACAGAAGATCAATTGTATGCAATACATGCCGCCATGACAGCGATTTGTGCAGCTACAGAAATGGCGCTGCAGGTATATACTACCTACGACAATATGATGACCAAAAAGGAAAACGCTGAATTAAAGAAATATCAGAAAAATCAGGATAAGAAGAAAAAAGCCAACGAGAAGCGCGTCAAAGCCGGACTGATGACCGAAGAGCAAGCCCAAGCAGAGGAGGATCGAATGGCTGCAGATCTCGAAGCCAAACAAGAGGAATTACAGCTCAAGCAGGCAAAACGACAAAAGGCCATGAGCCTTACTAAGGCGATTATAAATACGGCATTGGGCGTTACGGCGGCTTTATCAATAGGCCCGCCTGCTGGTTATATTATGGCTGCAATTACCGCTGCAATGGGTGCTGCACAAATCGCTATGATTGCATCAACCCCAATAACGACCGGTGCCGAAGAGGGTGGTCAGGTCATCGAGCGGATGCAGGACGGCAAAAAATTCAACGCCCGTTATTCTCCGGATAAACGAGGCTTCATCTCATCGCCGACGGTGCTGGTATCGGAAAACGGGAAGGAGTATGTCGTTCCAGCGGCCGCAATGGATAACCCCTCGTTGATTCCCGTACTGAACACGATCGAAGCGGCCCGCCGACAGGGGACACTCGGCAGCTTCGATTTCAATGCCGTATACCGGCAAAATACACCGGCACCCGGATTCGTATCCGGTGGCCCAACAGGAGATATCCCGTCATTCGACACAACAGACACGGGGCTTTCCTCTTTGGACGCAGGCACGGCCGGCAAATTCATCGCGGCCGTCGATCGTCTATGCGACGTGCTGAAGAATCCGATTCTTGCCTACGTGACAATGCTGGGCGAGAACGGAATCGTTGCGAAAATGAAAGAGTACAACCGCACGCGGGAACGTGGGCAAATTGGAGGCAAAAAACGATGATACAATTCCGATCCGAGGGCATAATCCTCGATGTACAGCCTGATCAGGATGTGACATTTACACTGGACAATCCGATCTTTGAAGATGACAGGGTGCCAGTGGCCGTTTCCACGAATGTTGAATTCAAACTGTCGCCTAAAAACTGCAAATTTTTCGGATTCACACCCGGCATCCGGCGGCGGCCGTCACGCAAGACTGCCGCCTGCGAGGCGTTATTCAATGGCATAGTCGCATTTCAGGGTGAACTGAAATATGACGACTACTCCGATAAGTCCTTACAATACTCATTCGTCGGGGCTGAATTCGACCACATCGTCACAGGAAAGCTGACCGACATCCCATTCTCCGGATTTGAGGACATCAAATTCTCGACGATGGTAGAAAACGCCCGTAAAGGACTATATGACGAGTTCGGCCTGCCCCAGATTATGCGCAAGGCAATGAGCGCCTCGATCGAGTATGTGACGTCGGGGCCGACGAAAGCAGAATGCTCAACGGTCGATAAATATGCGAACTGGCTTTACACCACCCGGCCTTATGTTGTCCCAGCGATCAAAGTACGTTATATCCTCGATAAAATCCTTCCGGAGTTAGAGCTGGGGGAACCGGAACTCGAAAAACTCCTCAATATGTTAGCGATCCTCGGACTTTACAAAAGTTCCGAATACGACAACCGATACGGGGTAAAAGATACATCGCCCGGTGCCCGGCCGGGGTTATATCCTACCCAATGTACGCTCGATCTTGCCGACTCGATGCCGGACATGGACTTGAGCGATTTTCTTATCAGTCTACTCAAAATACCTTGCTGCACGTTGTTTTTTTCCGGGAAAAAGTATTTCCTGATGAGTAACAAGTCGATTCTCGCAAGCAATAAATTTGTAGACTGGACGGCCAAAGTCAGCGACAATTATTCGCTCCCCGCCTATGAAAAGAAAGGCTATACCCTCGCATTCCGTAACGAGGATGACAACTACACCAAGTCCTACGAAGAGGATTTGGGCCAAGAGCCGACCGATGAGATTATCGAAAGCTATTCCCTGCAGGACATCATCGACAAATACAGGGTGTCTCCCGACTATAAAAATATCAGACTGGCCCAAACCGGGGATATCTATTCCGGCAAGAAAGTCGACGCACTGCTCTATTATTCAGGACGCGGTGCCGCATGGAACAAATACACTACCCCAATAGCCACTCTGGATATCGTACATCAAGCCGGGTTTACGAAAATGGAACCGGCTGCCGACTCGGAAGATCAGAACTACGACTGTTCGATCGACTTCACATGTCCGAAATGCGTTCCTTTGGCCGTATACCCGTCAAAGCGAACACATGCAGACGGATCGATCGAAGAAGCAGTTGGACTGAACGCCATAACTCCTATTGTAGATTTTCCCACCGCAGGCGGCAATCGCCCGTCAGAAGTGTATATCGGCTTGCTGATCAAAAATAATTTTTCGGATAAAGGATATTATTTCGAGGGCGGTATTCCCGATCTTTCTGCTGGCAGCGAAGACCGAAGCGAGTACTCCCTTGCGATTGGAGGGGAAAATGGTTTGTACAACAGATTCCATAAACCCTACGCGGAGTGGCTGGCGCGGGACAAAGAAATGCTTAAAGTCGATCTCAACCTGACCGCATCAGATATTGCAAACCTACGCCTCTGGGTCAAAGTATTGGTCTTCAACGTGCGTTATTTGATAAAAACCCTTGAAATAACCGGTAATACCACTCACGACATCCTTCACTCGAATGCGGAGTTGGTCGAAGTGTAATGTCCTTTCAGTCCGCGCGTCATGTAGATATTTTTGTCCGAGAATAGAAGCCGAGCCAATGGTAGATACCTTCGAAATAATCGAGAAGCCCGAAGTTTGTCAGTTTTCTGAGAATTTGGGGAAAATGATCATCAGGAACAAAAATTCAAGCCTGACTTGTGTTTACATGACAGTAAGACTTGATGATGCAACCATATGCGACAAACTGACACTTTATTACGATGCAGAGAGTTTGATAACGATCAACCTGCGGGACATCGTCCATACCCTGCTGGAATGTGAATTTCCACGACAAACCGGCGTTACCAACTTTACATATTTGTATATAACGTTGACCGACACGGCGACAACCAAAACATATCGTTTTCAGGTCATTGCCGGCGGGGTTGCAGCTCCTCGCAAAGTAGGGCTGGATTGGTGGGCCAGAAACTTTCTGACTTGGCAAGGGCAAATCGTCACCATGCCGGCATGGCAACCGCAATGGTTATCGGTGGTAAAACTCAATCGAGATCCGCAATTTCTGCGAATCAAGTCGCGCCTATATACAGCCGAAGGAATCGAGCGCACACAGGACATTTTCACAGCATCCGAAGAAGGCATCGTCCGGATCAACGTTTCGTTCGAGCTACTCTGGCGTAATATCTGCGTTTCGGAAGAACTGACGCCGATTGCATACGACATCTACGGATTGGGAGCGAACTCCGTCTCTGAACCCGATACGGCAGGTGCAAAGAACTACCCTTTCGCCCAGCGATATATTTTGCGGTCGGGCAACTTTCGAGACCGCTGTTTCTTATTCCAAAACTCGCTCGGCGGATTCGACACGATAATCGCATCCGGACTTTCGACATTACTTCCAGAAGGCGAAGTCGACACGTTCATCAATCAAGGCCGCGAAGCGGAATTAAGCAACGATTACACATCAATCTGGCAGCAAAACACAGGTTACATCAGTTCGAGCAGCATAGCCCGGCAATGGCAGGAGTTTCTGCACTCCAGCAATCGCTACCTATACGCAGACGGGGAGTGGAAACAAATAATCGTCACGGAGTACGAAGTCAAACACAAAGAGGCCGCCCTAAACAGCTACACCTTCAAATACCATTTATCGGAAAAAGACGAAGGAAATTATTATGACCGGGCAGAACTTCCGGAACCTGAACTCCCGACCGATTTCTGGCAAATTCCATCGATACGGCGGGAATAAAGTTGTCCTTTCCGCAGCGACAGCAATCAAATATTTTTGCATAAAACAAGAACCATGACATCGTATAGACGCTGGAACATACTTACCGACCTTACCTACATAGAAACATTCTATGAACGGCAAAGTGACGGTACTCTTGTAAAAGCGGCAATTCCGGACGCGGGAATCGATTTCACCATCGACTATTTTACAGATGGAGCAACCCACTTCAAAGCGTCCCGCATTGACGGAGTTTACAAAGACTGCCGTCAGGTTGATGAATACTCGCTCGAAGTATTCATCCCGTTATCGCGCAGGCGCATGTGCAAAGGAGAGCTTCGCCGGGAACTCACCTTGACAATCCCCGATGATAATTTTTTAAATCAGATAAAAAGCATATGCTTCCCCGCCAAAACAGGGCTATTCCTTTGGTTTGGCCCATCAGACAATTTTAAGCAGACAGCCTACGGAGAGGCGATAATTGCCACGATAATCAATGCCTCATACGATATTATCGACCTCACGAGTTCTGCATATCCTGCCACCTGCCTCAAGATTATGGAAAAGCTCGAAAAAGGCATTACGGCGAATATCTACATAAAAGAAAGGGCGGAACTCCCCCAACAATCTATTATTCAAGTTCAAAAAGCAGACGGGGGCTATCAATTATTTACAGGAATATTCGAAACATCGGAGGAAGACGGAACAATCAAAATTTACCAAATCTACTATCTGGTAAATAGAACCGACGGCGTTGTAACAAGGAAACGATACGATAGATTCCCCGCAGTGGCATCCGCGGGCGACTACATCAAAAAAACCGACCGCCTGATCCTCGGCGGATACAGCCCGGCCGACCTGAAGAGCAACAGTTAAATACACAATATCATGGCAGAAAATCAAACTTTAGCGGTATTGCAGGAAATCCTGCTCAAATCCCGCATCAAATTCGTAACGGGCACCGAAGCCGAATGGACGGCAGCGAATCCCGTCCTGCTCGACGGCGAGTACGGACTTATCCGGGGTAGTTCGCCACTGAAATACAAGGTCGGCGACGGCACGAAGACATGGTCGGCGCTCGGCTGGGGCAATGTCACCTCTCTTGCCCAGCTCACGGCCGACGCAACGCATCGGCTCGTGACCGATACCGAAAAAACCAAGTGGAACGACAAGGCAGAAGTGTTTACTTTCAACTACAATGCTTATCTGCATCCACCGACCGAAGGACTCAACCCGCAGGGACAAGTCGCAAAAAACATCGTCGCGGCGATCAATGCGAATAAAAAATGCGTTGTGGTCGCACAAAATGTCGCCGTGCAGGAGATCGAAGATTCTATAAGCGGTTTCGTTTCCATCACCGAGGTTTCCGCTTCGGCCGTCACCGGATTGATCGATACTATCCGCATGGCCTCGGACGACAGCGGTCGCACGGTATTCCTCGCTACTGCTTCCATCACGTTCAAGTCCGACGGCACCGTAACCGTGGCGGCCGTACCTTACACCGGGCGTATCGTCATGGAAGAAGACCTGCCCGAATACAGCACGGAAAAAGCTCCGACGGTTAGTGGGTTCGCCGCGACCTACTACCTCACGCGGAACGGCAGCCGTATCGGCGTGCCGATCAACATCCCGCTCGATCAGGTGCTGCGCGGCTCGTCAATCAAGACCGTGACGACGGCCAATTCGCCTTACTCCGGGGCCAAGGTCGGCGACAAGTACATCGAGTTCCTCTTCCAGAACAACAACACCCCGCAGTACCTGCCCGTGCAGGATCTCGTCGATGTCTACACGGGCGACGACCAGTATATCCAAGTGACGGAGTCGAACGTAATCAAGCTCAACTACTCCGTGCTGTCGTTGAAACTGGCGGCCGACTTGAAGAAGTCATACGACAACTTTTACGACCCGAAGGGTGCCGGAGAGGCGGCGGCAAAAGCGGCCATCGACGAGTTCAAGGAGAGTACGTTCGTCATTCAGTGTACCATCCCCGGAATGAACTGACGCTATGGCAGGTACTGAAAAGATAACCGGGCGGGTTCAATTCCCGATGTTTACGGCGGCCGCACTGGCCGCCGCAAATCCGGTGCTTCTCAAAGGCGAAGTCGTGTACGAATCCGACACACGCAGGCGGAAAATCGGCGACGGTGTTACCGCATGGAACTCTCTCCCCTACGAGTCGGATGGTGAAATGGCAGGCAGTATTCACGCTTCACAGATCACTACGGACGAAACGCACCGTTTCGTGACCGACAGCGAGAAAAAGACGTGGGGCGATAAGGCCGCCAAAGACCTGTCGAACGTAACGCTGACAAAAGCGCTCTCATCCAACGGTTACTACAAAGCACCGGACGGGCTGATGTTTCAATGGGGGATATCCCCCGGCGGGGCGTATCAGTACTATTTCAGTCCTGCATTCATCGCAAAGCCGTTCGGATGCTTTCTGACGGCTTATTACGGCAACGGCAACGTCATCACAGCCGCGTCGTATGTGGAACTGACCGCCCAATATTTACGCTACCAATCGCGCTGGGCGAACCTCACCGACAAGAACGGAGGTCTCGCATCCTCTACCGAAACCGTCCATTGGCTGGTGATCGGACGCTGGAAATAAAATACAGGAAGCTATGAAATACTGGAAACAAGGATTTTATGACGAACCCGTCGAGGGCGGTGTAGAGATCACCGACGAGAGGTGGTTGGAACTGATCGACGGGCAGGCAGCAGGTATGCTGATTACCGAGGATGAGCAGGGCAGCCCTGTTTTAACGGAATATGTCAATAGCGTCCCGGTGCCGACCTACGAACAGCGGGTGCAGCAAAGCATCCGAGAGCGGTATTCGGTCGACGACGAACTGGCGATACTCCGCCAGCGGGACACCAAGCCGGACGAGTTCGCGGCCTATTACGAATACGCCGAGCAATGCAAAGCGCAGGCAAAAAAGCAGATGCAATTATGATTGGAAGAATACAACACCCGAAATATACGGCAGCGGCGCTCAAAGCGGCCAATCCCTTACTACTCGATGGCGAGGTCGTCTACGAATCAGACACGGGTCGTCATAAGATCGGGGACGGAGTGAATAAGTGGACGGAATTACCCTATCCCATGAATGCCGAAGCCGTCCCGGCGGTTACGTGGAAAGTACAGGGCGGGATGCTCTGCGTAAAGCCTGCCACAGACTTGAAAAATCCGATTCTGAAGCAGTGTTTCGTGGGCATCCTGCACTACAAAAACGCGAAGAAGCGATACCGCCGGAACCCTCAAACCGGGCAGACACAGAACCGTCCTCTGAATGCGGGGTTCAAGCTCGTACAGGACTCGTTCTCGCGGGATGAGGTAAACTGGACACCCGTTCGGATTAATCCTGTTCAGTTCGATACAACGAAGGTAAACGCCGCGGGCTGGATGCCGATAATTTCCGTTGCAGACCTCTTGGAAAGGTGGGTCGTGCGCATTGGCGA
>ENA-OZTF01000436-OZTF01000436.1-human-gut-metagenome-genome-assembly--contig:-NODE-436-length-8134-cov-6.303008_pt1 | contig 8134 bp, 8 predicted proteins | sample MGYA00244229_ERZ653988 | MGnify/ENA primary metagenome ERZ653988 (study PRJEB26926, sample SAMN06164434) | human gut metagenome | biome: ENVO:00009003; feature: ENVO:2100002; material: ENVO:00002003...
TGTCTTAGGGTCTCGTGGGCTCGGAGATGTGTATAAGAGACAGTGTCGTAATAAGTAAGCATGCCATCATCAGCCATGCTTCTTTTGCGCAGAAGTTCTACTGCCCGTGTACTCAGCAGCCATATACCCACATCCATCAAAAACACATGCGTCTGGGACATAGCTGCCATTTGCTCTACCGGCGGTTTTTGGAGCATCATGTCAAGTACTCGTGGTGACTGTATTCGGGAGGCAAATACCCCGTGATGCGAAGCCACCGTGGGATTGACCCATAATCCGTAGCACACCACATCAGCATCGGGCACTTCGGGCAGCCTTTTTCCGGGGCGTACATACACATCGCCACTGGCCACAAGCGTGTTGACATTCGCCGGAGCCATACTCATGATTTTCTCATACAGTGGCATCTGTAAATCAAGCAGAGACTGATTGAGACGCTGACCGGCCTGCCAGCGAAAAACAGGTATCGGCGCAAGAATTTTGCCACAAGCAGCATAAGCCGGCAAGCGGCGGCTCTGACCGCCGGCATGTATGAGCACCTTTTTTTGGCTCATATCGCCTCCGCATCTGATCCATTCGTCCAAAGCCCAGGTTGTACCGCCTCCGGAACCGAGCTTTATACCGGCGGGATCGGAGGTCGTGAACCACTCTTCGGCATCATATCCGGTGAGCTTGTGGAAGCATCCGGCTGCATCCGGCGGAAGTGACAATAGTTTCTTCATAATTCGCAAAAATACAAAAAATCATAAGAAACAAAGCATATATATTTTAAAAGATGTAACTTTGTGGCATGTCAGTCAATAAAGTTATTCTCATAGGGAATGTGGGCAAGGACCCGACAATAAGGTATGTAGCCGAACGGCCTGTGGCCGAATTTTCACTCGCCACCACCGAGCGTGCGCGAACCACTGCTGCCGGCGTAACGGTGCCGGAACGCACCGAGTGGCACAACATTGTGATGTGGGACCGCAATGCCGATACTGCCGAAAAATATATTCGCAAAGGCACTAAGCTCTACATCGAGGGTAAACTACGCACCCGCATATGGGAGGATCGCAACGCCATCAAACGCTCCATCACCGAGATAATGGTGGATAACTTTGAGATTTTGTCCCGCCCCGCCAACCAATGAAATCAATCAATACATTATAAGCAATGAAAGAAATAAGCAACAAGCAGATGGATGACGCCATCTACACCGATGCCGATCCTGTGGAATTGCCCGAAAATGCGTTTCGGGAATTAGCACAGGATGAAGAGTATCGCCCGGTGATGCACCCCGCGCGCGATTATTCCGAGGCGACACCGTATTCAGTTACCATGGGTCTTATTCTGGCCGTTGTGTTCAGCGCGGCGGCAGCATATCTCGGACTGCGTGTCGGGCAGGTATTTGAGGCGGCTATCCCTATCGCCATTATAGCCGTAGGTCTCAGCGGTGCTCTCGGAAAGAAAAATCCGCTCGGTCAGAATGTGATTATACAGTCAATAGGCGCATGCTCCGGCGTAATAGTGGCCGGTGCAATATTCACCTTGCCGGCACTTTATATCCTTCAGGCAAAATATCCCGACATAACTGTCAACTTCATGGAAATTTTCCTGAGTTCTCTGTTTGGAGGCATATTGGGAATATTGTTTTTTATCCCGTTCCGCAAATATTTTGTCAAGGATATGCACGGCAAATATCCCTTCCCCGAGGCTACTGCCACCACTCAGGTGCTTATGAGCGGGCAAGCCAAAGGCAAAGAGAATGCCGGCGGACAAGCCAAGACTCTTGTTATCGCAGCCCTCATAGGCGGTATTTATGACTATGTGGTCAGCACCTTCGGGTTCTGGGCTGAGAATCTCAGTTCAGCTGTCACATCATGGGGCGCAGGTATAGCCGAAAAGGCTAAAGTGGTGTTCAGCTGCAATACCGGTGCCGCACTTCTTGGTCTTGGTTATATCGTTGGTCTCAAATATTCATTTGTGATATTTGCCGGCTCTGCATTTGTATGGTGGGTGATACTTCCCCTTATGGGCACCTATGGCTCGGCTGAGATAGCATCAATGGCTCCGGAGCAGATTTTCTCCGACTATGCCCGTCTGATAGGCATAGGCGGTATTGCCATGGCAGGTGTTATCGGCATCATCAAATCGTGGGGCATAATAGTTCAGGCCGCAGGTCTTGCGGCCCGTGAATTCAAGGGGTCAAGCGATAAACAAGGCACAGTGCGCTGGCAATGGGATATTTCAATGAAGCATATCGTATTCTTCATAGCCATAGCTCTTGTGGCCGTGCTCGTTTTCTTCTGGCTCGGCGTGCTGCACAATTTCTGGCAGGCACTTGTGGCATGGGTAGTGGTTACGGTTATTGCATTTTTGTTCACCACTGTGGCTGCAAACGCGATTGCCATAGTAGGCACAAATCCCGTATCGGGAATGACGCTTATGACACTCATCATTGCATCGGCTATTTTCGTTGGCGTGGGTATCAGCGGTACTTCCGGTATCGTGGCATCCATGATAATTGGTGGAGTGGTGTGCACAGCGCTCAGTATGGCCGGAGGATTTGTGACTGACCTTAAAATCGGATACTGGCTTGGCTCAACCCCCCGCAAGCAAGAGAGCTGGAAATTTTTGGGCACTCTCGCGTCAGCAGCAACTGTTGGCGGTGTGATTCTGCTGCTCAACAATGTATATGGTTTTTCGGGAGAAAATGCGCTTGTAGCTCCTCAGGCCAATGCCATGGCCAAGGTTATAGAACCGATTATGATGGGTGGTGACACCCCTTGGATACTCTATCTCGTAGGTGCTGTTCTCGCGTTGCTGCTGAATTGGCTCGGTGTTCCTGCACTGGCATTTTGTCTGGGTATGTTCATCCCCATGCAGCTCAATGCCCCGCTGCTTGTAGGCGGTGCCATTGCTTGGTACGTAAGCTCACGCAGCAAGGACAAGGCCATCAATGATGCCCGCCGCGACAGAGGCACACTTATAAGCTCGGGTCTTATTGCCGGAGGTGCTCTCTTTGGAGTGTTTGCAGCCCTGACACGTTTTGCAGGATTTGAATACACCAACACCATGAGCACCGCCCTCAATCAGGGTCTCGGTGTTGTGGTTTACCTCCTCCTTATCATGTATCTGATTTATGACAGCATGCGTGTAAAGAAACTTTGATTCATGCGCGGACATAAACAACTTGTTTCGGGGATAGCCGCTTTGGCTATCCCTGCTATTATCACTAACATCACCACTCCCATACTCGGCCTTACAGACACAGCCATTGTGGGTCACATGGGCGGCGCGGTGTATATTGCCGCCATAGCTGTAGGCGGGTCGGTATTCAATATGCTTTACTGGCTGTGCGGATTTTTGCGCATGGGCACAAGCGGCATTACCGCCCAGTGCTATGGGGCACGTGACATCAGCGGCTGCTCTATATCGCTTGCGCGGGCCATGGCGGTGGCTATAGGAATGGGTATCGCCATGATTTTGCTTCAGGTGCCGGTGTTTGATGGAGTTATTTTGTTTATGGACTGCGATGAGGCTACACGTGTCACTGTTCACACTTATTTTACCATCTGTATTTGGGGAGCGCCTGCAGTGCTCGGCACTTTCGTGCTCACAGGTTGGTGGCTTGGCATGCAGGATTCACGCACTCCCATGTGGGTGAGCGTGTTTGTGGATGTGTTCAATATTGCCGTCAGTGTCTCCATGGTGTATGTGCTGCGCCTCCGAATAGAAGGAGTGGCTATAGGCACACTTTCTGCACAATGGGCAGGTTTCATATTGGGATTGGTGCTTTGCAGGCGTAAATATCATGTCACAATGCCGTCCCTGCGCGTTGTGCTTCGCAAAGTTGAGCTAAAGAAATATTTCAGCATCAATACCGACATTTTTCTCCGCACCGTCTGTCTGGTGTGCGTGACAATGTGGTTTACGAGAGTCGGCTCAATACAGGGAGCCGAGATGCTGGCAGTGAATGCGTTGCTCATGCAGCTGTTCACCCTTTATTCTTTCTTTATGGACGGTTTCGCTTTCGCTGCCGAGGCATTGTGCGGCAGATTCAAAGGCTCCGGCAATATGATAATGCTTCGCCGTGTGGTGCATACTCTTATGGGATGTGCCGGAGTGCTGGCATTGGCTTTTACCGTTCTGTATATGCTTTTAGGTCAGGAGGCATTGCACCTGTTGAGTTCTGATAAGGAGGTAGTAGCCACTGCCGGGGAATATTTTTGGTGGGCGGTAAGCATCCCGTTGGTGGGATTCGCAGCTTTTATGTGGGATGGGGTGTCGATAGGTGTCACGGCTACACGCCGAATGCTTGAGTCAATGGTATGCGCCACAGTACTGTTTTTCTTGGTTTATTACATTGCTTATCCACATATGGGAAATCATGGACTATGGCTGGCATTTATAGTCTATCTGTTCACACGCGGCATAGTACTTTGGGCACTCAACCGGGAGTATTGGAATCAGGATTTGTCGCCGTATTCTGCGAGATAGGCTTCACATGCCTCTGCCAGCTCGTCATACCATTCTTTGCCGAAACGCTCAATAAGCGGCTCTTTCATGAACTGAAACAGGCGCACTTTCTTTGCTCGGCCAAGCACTTCGGCACAGCGGCATATTTTCCACCGATGATAGTTCACGGCAGTGAATGTGGGGTATTCAGTGAGGCGCAGTGGGTAAAGATAGCATGATATGGGCTTGCGGAAATCGGTGCGTCCCTCGCGGTATGCTTTTTCAAGCGCACACATGCACATGCCGTTCTTGCCGTAGGTGGTGAACACGCAATTGCGGCCGTCCACTATCTGAGTCACAAGGTCGCCCTCTTCGTCTATGTATCCAACGCCTGCTTCGCGGATGCGTTCCTGTGCCGCAGGCAACAGGTCATCCCACACCACATCTTTCAGACTCTTGAGTTTCTGGTACTCGTCCTCAGTTATAGGTGCTCCGGCATCGCCTTCTATGCAGCATTCGCCCAGACATTTGTCAAGGTCACAGTGAAAATATCGTTCGGCGAGGTCAAGGCTCACCAGTGCGTCTTGGATTTGAAGCATAACTGTTTCGTAAGTTTCATTCATGATTATCGTCCTGAAAACGCCATGCCGATACCCACAAGACGGTCGTAACGGTCACCGGGCAGGCGGTAATAGGCGCGTATCATATATTCATTGATGGTTTGGTAAAAATCGCCCTCAATAGGCCCTGTGTTACCGATCATGGACCCGTTGCGCGGCACAACAAGATATTGATAGTTGTATGCTCCCTGCTTAAGAAGCGGAGAAGCCTCGTACATTCGGGTTGTGCGGTTGTAAACCATGCGCGATTCATCATCAAAACGCCGCAGCATCATGTCTCCGTCAATAAACACGTCGGCATTGTGCAGTTCGGGGATGTCAAGTGAGAAATGAGTCACGGCATATTCGGCCTCTGTGTCGCCTGAGGATGAATTGTATTCCCTTACACGGAAACGCCCGTGCTGTGTTTCGTCATATGTGTACATCTCATCGCGTCGCGGCCTGTCAGTGTAAAGAGTGAAGTGATAGTAGGGCTCGGCGTAACCCACATCTTCTATTCCCATTGTTGGCACAGTGGTGGATACGGTTTCAAATCGGCGGTACTCGTTGCCGGCAGGGAATATCAGCTCAGGTTTGCTCTCAAAATACAGATTGGGGGGAGCAACGCGCAGGGGATGGAAAACGGTGCGCTCATTGTCAACACGTGAATTCTGGGATATAACAAGCCACAGGTTACTGAAATAATCGTGCATGGGCAATTTTTCAGCTTCTACCGCCACCTTGAGTTGCTGATGGGCGGCATTATAGTCCACATCCGTGCGTGAGGACACTTCGGCACTTATTTTTGTCAGCGGTTCCACCACATAAAACCGTGCCTGAAGCAATGTTGCCTCCGGCTCACTTTCGTCATATACCCGGAGCAGGTAATTGCCTGACACCAACGGCCGCATATTATTGTCAGGCAATGTGATGCGATAATTTACGTAATGTGTTTTTGTCCCATAGGAATAGGCAAAATCCTCCACTGTTCCCTCATTGAAACCGTCAAGAAATTCTGAATCCACGAGATTGTCCACGCGCCATTGCGAGTCGCAATGCTTTAGCTCATATCGCATATAACGGCGGTCCTCGGCAAGCTCATCCCATTTCACCACCACTCGGCCTGTGCCGTCAAGCGAAATCACAGGCGGCCTCTGATCGTTGCCGAGAGCCTGCACCTGCAGAGAGTGTATTTGCGGATGGAACACTCCGGTGCGTGTGTCGCCGGTTTCCACCTGCGCCATGGCTGTGATAGCACATACGGCCGCCATAAAGGTATGCAGCAGTTTTCTTACCATTGTATGGGTGTTTTTCCCTGCGACACAAGATAACTGTTGGCGCGCGAAAAATGGTGGTTGCCGAAAAATCCGCGTGAGGCGCTGAGAGGTGACGGGTGAGGGGAGGTGAGCACCAAGTGGCGGGAGCGGTCAATGAATTCACCTTTGCGGGCTGCATAACTGCCCCAGAGTATGAACACAAGCCCTGAACGCTCCTGCGCCAGCTTGCGTACCACGGCATCGGTGAATTCTTCCCATCCCTTGCCCTGATGTGACCCGGCGGCATGGGCTCGCACGGTGAGAGTGGCATTGAGCAGCAGAACACCTTGCCGCGCCCAGCGGCTGAGGTCTCCATTTGGAGGTATGGGTGCGCCCGTGTCGTCATGCACCTCTTTGAATATGTTGATGAGCGAGCGGGGCACCGGCACCTGCGGACTTACCGAAAAGCATAATCCGTTGGCCTGACCGTCTCCGTGGTAAGGATCTTGTCCCAGAATAACCACCTTCACATCCTGAAAAGGGCATGAATCAAAGGCGGCAAAAATTCTTGATGCAGGAGGGAACACCCTGGTAGAGGTATATTCGCTCTTAACAAAGTTCACCAGTGAGTGGAAATAAGGTTTGTCCCACTCCTGACTCAGCGCATCGCGCCACGAAGTATCAATCTTCACATTCATAACACAAAACTACAAAAAAGATTATATTTGCACAAATTGCAAAAGTTTCATACTTTTGCATCCACATTGCATCCGTTCCCGTAGTTCAATGGATAGAATAAAAGATTCCGGTTCTTTCGATTAGGGTTCGACTCCCTACGGGAATACCAGGGCGGCCCATACGGCTGCCCTTTGTTATTTTGCTAAATTTTCGGATATGGAAACGATAAAATTGATGCTTATAGCGGGTTGTGGCGGCTTTATCGGCACATGCGGCAGATTTTTGATAGGGCGGTGGTGTACACATCTTTGGCATGGAACTTTCCCTATGGGTACATTTGTGGTCAATATGGCAGGATGCTTCATCATAGGATTGTTTTTCGGACTGCTGCAGAGAAATCATGCAATCTCACCTATTGAAAGCGCGTTGCTCTTTACCGGGTTTTGTGGAGGTTTTACCACATTCTCCACTTTCGCCGATGATATATGGGTGCTCGGGAACCGTGGTGAATGGCTGACATCATTGGGATATATAATTGTTACGGTAGCATGTGGCGTGCTCCTGACATGGGCCGGGCGCGCATTGGTAAAATAAATCATGCATATGATATTACGCAACGAGAGCGGGCCGCTGAGTCCGCTCTCGTTGTATAAAGATTATATTTGGTTAGGCTTATTTGGCCAGACCGCATGATTTGCATTTCTCGGAAATCTGGGTGAAGAAGTCGTTGCCCTTGTCATCCACGAGAATGAATGCGGGGAAGTTTTCAACTTCAATTTTCCAGATAGCTTCCATCCCGAGTTCGGGGTATTCCAGAAGTTCCACTTTCTTGATGCTGTTTTTGGCGAGAACCGCAGCCGGACCGCCGATAGAGCCGAGGTAGAAGCCGCCATGTTTGTGACATGCGTCTGTTACCTGTTTGCTGCGGTTGCCCTTGGCTATCATTATCATTGAGCCGCCGGCAGCCTGGAACTGGTCAACATAGGGGTCCATGCGGCCTGCTGTTGTGGGACCGAAGGAGCCTGATGCCATGCCTTTGGGTGTCTTGGCAGGGCCTGCATAATAAATGGGGTGATCCTTGAGATACTGTGGCATAGGCTCACCGCGATCCAGACCTGTCTCTTATACACATCTCCGAGCCCACGAGACCCTAAGACATCT
>ENA-OZTF01000442-OZTF01000442.1-human-gut-metagenome-genome-assembly--contig:-NODE-442-length-8044-cov-10.194267_pt1 | contig 8044 bp, 7 predicted proteins | sample MGYA00244229_ERZ653988 | MGnify/ENA primary metagenome ERZ653988 (study PRJEB26926, sample SAMN06164434) | human gut metagenome | biome: ENVO:00009003; feature: ENVO:2100002; material: ENVO:00002003...
CGAGATGTCTTAGGGTCTCGTGGGCTCGGAGATGTGTATAAGAGACAGCCCATACCGTAAGCGTTATATCGTCCTTTGTCAGACTGCTGTTGGTGGCATACGGCTTTGACGTCGCCGTACCGTCAGGACGTGAGGTGTGCTGAGTTATAATATGGCTCTCTTCGGAACAGCCTGCTGTCATCATTGCCGGGATCAGCGCCAAAACAGCAAGAAAAACCGATACCGATCTTTTGTATTTCATATGATCCTCCTTTGCACAATGCCTTGTGAAAAAGTCAAATCCTGTATTCACATCCATATTATAATTGTACAACAACTGTACGGTTTTGTCAACCGCAACAGCACTTGCAAAAATACGGATCTTATGATATAATTACATTAATTGTAACGTTTATATAAGTATTGCCGTACATCAAAACGGGGCTTACCGCCGGTACGGCTTATTTGAAAGGATATAAAAATATGGAGCCTGAAAAGAAGTACGAAACAAGCAGTATCGACGATATAAAGGCGCTGTTTGAAAGCAGAACGGACGATAATATAATTCCGCTCGACGAACTTGACGACAAATTCAAACCAAAGCCTGCCGCAACACCCGTCAAAGCATCATCATCGCAATATCCGAAAAGAAAAACCTCGGCACAGAAAAAACGTAACCGCATGATAGCGAATATTATGATATACAGCGGTATAGCCCTGCTGATAATAATGTGTGCCATACTTGTAACGCTGATTTTCACGGGCAATAACGGTGACAGCATAAAAGGGCTTGAGATAACAAACAGCGGTGATATTACACTGCGTGTCGGTCATTCCGAAAAACTCAAAGTGAAAACCGAGCCGTCAGGCACTGAATATGCGCTGTCATATGTCAGTGCGGATACGTCGGTTGCGACCGTTTCGCTTGACGGAAAAATCACAGGTGTGTCGGACGGAAAAACTGAAATTACGGTAAGCAGCGGAGAACTTTCCGACAGCATTATCGTTATTGTAAAGAAGGATATAATCGAAAAACTCGATGTATCTCTTGCGGCTCTGTCGCTTGATGGCGGAGAGGAACAGAAGGTCACCGCAAAGCTGACCCCCTCTGACGCAAAGGATGTATCACTCAGCTGGAAAAGTGCCGACACGGAAGTTGCGACCGTTGACAAGGACGGAAATATAAAGGGCGTAAACACGGGCGAAACAACTGTCACCGTTACCGACTCCGTAACCGGACTTTCAAAGGATATAAGCGTCACTGTGAACGGACTTGAGTTGCCCGATTCGATGGAATTTGACAAAAAGAGTGTTACTCTTGAGGTCGGAGAGGTATATAATTCCGTTTTAAAATTCACTCCTGAGGATATTACCTACACAGGCGCCATATACTATACCAGTGACTCGTCGATAGCTTCTGTCACAAACGAGGGCGTTATCACCGCAAAAAGCGAGGGTAGCTGTACCATTGAAGCGTACTACGAAAATGATTTCCGACTTGTTGCTACTATGGAGGTGAATATCATAGATCCGTATGTAATAACACAGCCCGAAACAACCGTTCCCGAAACGCCGAAACCCGAAACACCGAAACCGCAGACTTCCGAACCGCAGACCCCGTCATATAACGGCTCGCACAAAATGGAGGTTATAGACGGTATTACTTATTTTGACGGCGTTATGATAGCAAACAAGACATATACTCTGCCTGCAAGCTATAACCCCGGTGTTCAGCCTGTCGCTATGGACGCTTTCTACGATATGCAGGCTGCCGCCGCCGCTGACGGCATTTCGCTGTGGATCTTATCCAGCTTCCGTTCCTATGAGGATCAGGACGTTATATACAACCGCTATGTTGCGCAGGACGGCAGAGATGCCGCAGATACATATTCTTCACGTCCGGGTCATTCGGATCACCAGACAGGATACACATTCGATCTTAATTCTCTCGAACAGGACTTCCAGTACGATCCCGCAGGCAAGTGGCTTGACAAGAACTGCTACAAGTACGGCTTTATCATCCGTTATCCTAAAGGCAAAGAAAGTTCCACAGGCTATATGTATGAGCCGTGGCACGTCAGATACATCGGCGTAGACCTTGCCACAAAGGTAACGCAGAGCGGTCTTTCGCTTGAAGAATATTTCGGGATAACGTCACAGTATCAGGACTGACAGGAAAATTCAATACCGTATAAATTGAGGCGGTCACTGCGTAACAGCAATGACCGCCTTGTTTTTTATTTCTGCCTCTTATCGCCCTTTTTATCGGTCAGCAGAGGCTTTATCAGTCTGTATATCTCACCTGCACGGGTGGTGCCGTATTTTTTCACGATACGGTTATTTATGCCCGACTTGGTAGTAAGCTCATTGATGCACTTCTCGACAAACTCAAGTTCATCACTGTTTGTTATCAGCTTTTCAAGCTCGGAATGAAGCCTGCTGTGTTCTCCGGATTCTTCAGCCTGCTCAAGTGAAACGGCACAGCAAACGTTCACGTTCTTCTCCTGCCAGAACCTTCCCACAAGCTCGAATGCCTTATCGTTTGAAATAATGCAATAATTCTCCTCGGGAGCCTCCCGTATCATATATCCGAGATAGGAAACAAGCTGAAAATCAAGCGCATTTTTCATTCCCACCTGCGCCTCGACATAAAATATATCGGCTTTGCTCTCGGTTATTCTTTTGTGCATATTGAATGTCAGCACACCTGCGTGCTCACTGTAAAAGATATAGCACTTATCCTTCTCACCAAGCTGTTCGATACCTTTAAGCCCGTCTGAGTGAACATTTTCAAAGTCAATAAGATATATCATAAATGCTCCTGTCGGTTTACATTTTTATATTCTGCATATTGGTTACGGTGCGGATATATCTGTCGTATTTGTCGCACACGGCATCCACATCGCCGAAGGCTATCTGCTTTCCCTTATCAAGCCACAGCACCTTATTGCAAAGCCTGCGTACCTGCGGAAGCGAATGTGAAACAAACAGGGTACAGCAACCGCCCTTGATAATATTCATCATAGTCGCCTCGCTCTTTGCCCTGAAAGCCGCATCGCCTACGGAAAGAACCTCATCAAGTATCAGAATCTCGGGCTCCATAAGGCAGGATATTGAAAAAGCAAGACGTGACTTCATGCCGGAAGATAACTGTTTGAAGGCTCTGTTTTCAAACTCGGTAAGCTCCGCATATTCAAGTATATCCTTGTACTTTTCGGTAACGAATTCCTTTGTATAACCGAGCATCGCTCCACGCAGAAAAACGTTTTCCTTTATTGTAAGGTCAGGGTCAAAGCCCGAGCCAAGTTCCAGCAGTGCCGCTATCTTTCCGTTTACGGTAACACTGCCCTTTGCAGGCTTCATAATGCCTGATATTACTTTCAGGAGGGTCGATTTTCCTGCGCCGTTCGTGCCGATTATCCCGAGAAAATCGCCTTCGTCAAGGCTGAACGAAACATTGTCTACCGCAGTAAACTGCTCGGTCTTTATGTCCCTCTTTACCTTTTTGATAAGATATTCCTTAAGTCCGATTTCTCTGAAATTGCTTATTGTATACTGAACCGTAACGTTTTTTACATCAATTACCATTTATATTCCTCATCAATAATAATAAACGAACTTCTGCTCTGTCTTGCTGTGGACAAAATATCCGATGCCGAGCATACCAAGTGCAAACGACAGACAGATAATATGCTCCGTTAAACTCGGAACGGATGCCTGCATAACAAGCTGACGCATATATGATATATAATGATATACCGGGTTTACATTGAATATGAATCTCAGCTCCTCGGGGAAGTGCTTGACTTCATAGAAGATAGCCGACATATACATCAGAAGCATTGTGAATATCTGGTAAAGATACTGCATATCCCTGAAGAACACGAAAAGTGCGGACAGGATATAACTCATTCCGATATTGAAAATAATAAGACAGAGTATCGGGTAGATTATCAATAAAAGATGCAAGCCGAAGGTTATCTTGCAGAATACCATAAATGCAAAATAAACAATCAGTGTAAGAAGGAAATTGAAGGTTGCCGCAGAGTTGGACGACAGCACAAAAAGGCTTTTAGGTACTTTGACTTTTGACAATATCGCCCCGTTTGAATACATCGAGAACATACCGTTAGTAGTCGCATTGGTGAAGAAGTTGAACATCAGAGTACCTGTGAGCAGGTAGATTACAAATCCCGAATCAAGACGGTGGAATATATATCCGAACACAAAATACTGAACCAGGAACGTCAGAAACGGTGAAATTATGCTCCACAGCACGCCGAGAAGCGTTCTTTTATATTTCTTCTTGAAATCACGCTTTGTCAGCTCTTCAAAAAGGAATCTGTACTGCTTCACCTTTTGCTTGAAGGTCATATTCGCACTTGTATTGATAGATACGCTTACCTTTTCGGCTTTTTCCTTAGGCTTTTCATCTGCGTTTCCGAATATGGTCTGAGGCGGTTTCTTAGACTTTTTCTCTGCCTTTAACGCAGGATTTTCCTTTGCCGGTGCAACGCTGTCGTGCGACACATTCAATCTATGCTTTACAGGCTTTTCATCATCGTCAAACTCAGAAAGCCTTTTGTAATGTACATCACTGTCCGGTTTTTTTACTTTTGGGGACTCTGCCGCTTTCGGTGCCTGCTGTGCAGGTTCTTTCGGCCTTCTCTGTCCTTCACTGACAACACCTTTCAGATGCTGAAGGTTCTTTGCGGATATTTCAATGGTGTTTTCTTTACCCTGTGTTTTTTTCTTTTCATCTATAGAATTAAGTATCATGGTCGCACCCGGCGTTGACTGTGACGGTGCTTTCTTATCCGCAGTGCCTGCACTTTTTGCGGTTTCCTTGCTTACGTCCTTGTCGCTGCCGATTTCAGCCAGTATATCATCAATACTGAATTTATCGCTCAATCGTAATTCAACTCCCTTAATATTAGCTTATCAGCATAGTTATTCCAAACATCAAAATATAATTTAATTTTACCACATTCACCTGTATATTACAATATGCAATTGCAACAAAGAAAAAAATTCAAAAAGTACCGCATTATGCAAAATGCGATGCAGTCCGACTATACTCCGGTAGTCTTTTCTTTCAGCTTTATCATTGCTTTACGAGGTATAAATCCTAGTAAAATCGGTTTCAGGGCATAAAAGAATCCTACGGGCATAAGGCCGAGCCTTTTGAAGCCCTCTGTTCTCACTTTGAATTCATCGCACCTCATCGAAAACGAAACACGTCTTGTTGATTTATCGTAATGGAATCTGTACAGCTTCTCGGGCAGATTTGCGGACTTGAAGCCGTCTGCGCAAAGTCTCATAAATAAATCATAATCTTCGTATTTGCGGTTTTTGCCGAGCGTTCTGTAACGTTCTTTATCAAAAACCTCACGTCTGAACATCATACTGCCGTGAATAAATGGCGAATTGAACAGAAAGCTCCGCTTGTCAACGGTTTCAGGCATTATACGCTCGCCGTATACGCCTTCGCCCAGCGAATAAAGTTCGCAATCTGTTCCGATGAAATAAGTATCACCGTGATTTTCAAGGTACTCGGTCTGTTTTTCAAACCTTTCAGGAAGGCTGATATCGTCATCGTCCTGCCTTGCGATATATTTCCCGCTTGCTACATCAATACAGGCATTCAGAGCCGCCGCAAGTCCTTTGTTTTCCTTGAAGGAAATCAGCTTCACACGGCTGTCTTTAATACTGCCAAGCGTTTTTTCTATGTCGTTTTCGGACCCGTCATCGCATATTATAAGTTCAATATCGGATACCGATTGCGACAAGACCGAGCGTACAGCACTTAAGAGCATATCGGGATTGCTGTTATGCACTCCCATTATTACTGATATTAACGGCATAGTTTTCTTCTCTCCCTGAGCAGTCTTAACCTTTCCCATTCACGCACGCTGAGCCTGTAAACCCATGCAGGCTTACAGCCTGTCAGCACAATACTCCCGTACAGCCAGTAAATATATTTATCGGGATAAATGCTTTTTCCTTTTTTCTTTCTGATAATTCTGACAGGCAGAAGAATATTTGAAATACTGCCTTTACAGTTTCCCGCAAGGCACTGAATCTTCGCTTCGGTCACATCATCGCTGAACGGGAACGCTCCCAGAATTTCAGCCTCCTGTTTGTCCGGCTTATACATAAGAGCCTTGAGAAGTCGGGCGGATATATCTCTCATTTTGCATATCGGGATATAATTTTCATTTTCGCACGCATATTCCGTAAATCTGACGGCTGTTTTCGTCTGTATTTCCGCCATTTTTACCATTTCTGCGTTTGCGCCCGACAGCACGGGAATGATTTTTCCGTCGCATTCACTGTACCCTGTAGTCATACCGTGCGGCGCACTGCAAAAGCACTCGAACAGATTGTTGCAGAAGGTCGGCACATATTTATATGCATCGGTCACGTCAAACAGGAACGCCTTATAATTATCGTCCTCACGTCTGTAAAGCCCGAAATAATAACCGATAATATTATCGTCCGTCCTGCCGTTTACAAGTGCTGTCAGCGTTTTCTGAACAGTACCCATCCAGCCGCTGTCAACAACGGCGATTTTTCCTTTTTCGAACAGACCGCTTTGCTCAAAATATTTCATTATATTATGATAATTGTTTTCGGAATTATTTTTTATTTTACAAAGCAAAGCGGAATCGTTTTTTATTTTCTCGCAAAATGCGGAATATTCGCTGTCGCTGAGGTCTTTATTTTCGTCATCAGAAAAACCGATTTTTTCGCAAACCTCTGCACGTTGACGATTATCAAGTCCTGCCCTCTTTAAAAAATTCTTTGCACTCTTTAATGTATAGCCTGTAAATAATCCTGCGTTTTCGAAATCCTCCGCCGTTTCACACTTGTAATAAAGCGCATTGCGGAGCGAATAGCGTGAAACATAAAGATAGCTTGTCTGTATTTTGAGCTTCTTTCTTTCGATTATTATATCAGCTATCTGTTTTAAAATATATCCGTCACGGGAAAGAAAAAATATCCTGTTTATATTTTTCTTTTTTACGCTGTCAAGAATATAGCTGACATAACAAAACAGCACAGGTGCGGTAACGTATGCCGTGACCTGTGCCGGAATATTATTCTGCAAGTCTTCTTTCATATCATTTGCTGTCTTATCTGCCGCATCAAGAAGTGACGGACAGCAGGATAACAGCCTTCTGTATTTATCTGTTTTCACCCGACAACACTTCCGTTTCAGTTTTTGACGTTGGTATATCAACGTATTTTCCGTAAATCTCAGCCATTTCGGCAAGCGAATTTTCGATTCCGTATTTATCGGCGCAGGAATATCCGTTTCTGCCGAGCTTTTTACATAATTCCTTATCCGAACTCAGAAGCTGTATCGCATCAATAAACTGCGATGTATTGTTGCACTCGCATACAATCGCATTCTCGCCGTTTACCGCATATTCTCTCGTTCCTCTGTTATCCGAAACGATGAGCGGAAGACCTGCTCCCATAGCCTCGATAGCCGCAAGTCCGAGTCCCTCACGGTAGCTTGGGAAAATAAACGCATCCGCACCGTGCAGAAGCTCCTTTGCGTCATAACGGTAGCCTGCGAATATGATCCTGTCTGTGCAACCAAGCTCCTTTACAAGATCTCTGCACTTATCCACACTTTTGCCCGTGCCGCAGATAAGCATATATACGCCCTTGTTGGCGGCAACCGCAGCTATAGAGCATTCAACATTCTTGTTCTCGTTGATCTCGGAATTTGACATAACGAGAAATGCGTCGTGCGGTATTCCGAATTCATCCCTTATATCTTCTCTTGTACGGGTAGAATTTCTGACACGGCTTAAATCAATGCCGATACCGGAAATTTTATAAGCATCACATTTTTTGTTGCGGCACATTTTCTTTGCCGCAAGATAGTCCTCTTCATTTATCGTGATAATTCCGTCGGTATAACGAATCATAGCCTTTTCGATACTGTAATACAAACGGCTTATCTTAGGTGCGCCCTTATAGAAATGAAAACCGTGAGCGGTATATAATCTGTCTCTTATACACATCTCCGAGCCCACGAGACCCTAAGACA
>ENA-OZTF01000445-OZTF01000445.1-human-gut-metagenome-genome-assembly--contig:-NODE-445-length-8022-cov-9.196937_pt1 | contig 8022 bp, 8 predicted proteins | sample MGYA00244229_ERZ653988 | MGnify/ENA primary metagenome ERZ653988 (study PRJEB26926, sample SAMN06164434) | human gut metagenome | biome: ENVO:00009003; feature: ENVO:2100002; material: ENVO:00002003...
CGTCGGCGGCGTCAGATGTGTATAAGAGACAGAGATGATGAAGTATATATGATACTGTGCAGTCGGTTTACCGTTGCCTCGTCGGGATATTACACTAAAAACGAGTCTTACGGCATTCGCAAGGTAAACCTCAATAAAGCTACCGTAGACGAGCTGATGAGCGTTGAGGGAATAACGGAGGAAATCGCAAAGAATATTATATTGCGCCGTAAAGACCACGGAGATTATACCTCTGTAAGAGAACTTCTTGATACCGAGGGCATAACGATAACTCTTTACAGCAAAATTTCCGATAAACTGACAGTTTGATTTTATATTATTTTAGTGAGAAATTGCCAAAAAACTATTGATTTTATTGCAGTGATTTGGTATACTTAATTAATAAAGCATAACGCTTTATATATTTACAGGAAATACAAGGCGTTACGGAGGTCATTATGGATTATAACATCAAAGACGTATCCGGCAGACTGAAAAGCACAAGAGAGTACCTTGATATATCTGTCGGCGAAATGGCAAACAAAACAAACGTCACCACAGACGAATATATTTCACTTGAAAACGGAGAAAAGGATTTTTCGCTTTCATTCCTGAATCAGGCGGCGGACGCACTCGGCATTGAGCTTATAGAGCTTCTTACAGGTGTTACGCCTAAGCTCAATACATATTCGATAGTCCGTAAGGATCAAGGCTTACCGATCGAGCGTCGGGAAAGATTTGCCTATCAGCACCTTGCCTATCTTTTTAAAAACAAGAAAATAGAGCCGTTGCTGGTAACAGCTCCTTATGATGAGGAGGAGCAGAAAAAGCCTATACACCTGTCTGTACACGACGGTCAGGAAATGGACTATATAATATCGGGAACGTTGAAGTTCCAGATAGGCAGTCATATTGAAACGGTAAGTGAAGGCGACTGCATTTATTACGACAGCATGAATCCGCACGGAATGATAGCCGTTGACGGCAAGGACTGCAAGTTCTTGGCGATACTGATCTGATAAACAAAGGAACGGAAAGAAAAGTATATGGAACAGGTTAAAAATTACTACAATAGATTTGTAAAAGAAGGCTTTGATGAGAACGGGATACTGAATAAGTTCGAGATAGACTGCCCCGATAACTATAACTTCGGTTACGATATTATAGATAAGTTCGGAGAAATCGACCCCGACAGGAGAGCACTTATCCACATCGACCTTCAGGAAAACCGTCACGATTTTTCCTATTCACAGCTTTCGAAGCTGTCAACGCAGGCGGCAAATCTTTTTAAGTCATACGGTATAAAAAAAGGCGACAAGGTAATGCTGGTACTGAAAAGGAACTACCAGTTCTGGATTGCGATAATCGCTCTTATCAAGCTCGGTGCGGTTGCTATACCCGCAACGCATCTGCTGACAACACACGACTTTACCTATCGCTTTGAACGTGCAAGCGTAAAAGCTATAGTATGTACCGGCTATAATCCCGATATAGCCGAGTATGTCGATGAGGCGCAGGAAGAGATCCATGCTGACGGCCTTGTTAAATTTATAGCAAACGGTCACAGGGACGGCTGGATTCCGTTCGATGATGAAATTGCCGGAATGCCCGAAACTATGGAGCGTGTGCAGACGGATACAAGGGAGCATATGCTGTTATATTTCACATCGGGTACTACGGGCTATCCCAAGATGGTCGTCCATAATCACAGATATGCGCTCGCACATATTCAGACGGCGGCACACTGGCAGAATGTCGATTCTGACGGTGTTCATCTTACAATATCCGATACAGGCTGGGGAAAAGCCGCCTGGGGCAAGCTGTTCGGTCAGATGTCGCTCGGTGCGTGCGTGTTCGTGTATGATTTTGACAAGTTCATACCGACCGATATGCTGAGGATAATGCAGAACTACAAGATAACCTCATTCTGTGCGCCTCCCACCATGTTCCGTTTCTTTATAAAGGAAGGTCTTGAAAACTACGATCTTTCGAGTCTTAAATATTCCGCTATTGCAGGCGAGGCACTCAACCCTGAGGTGTATAACAAGTGGCTTGAGTTTACCGGCCTTAAGCTGATGGAGGCATTCGGTCAGACCGAATCGACAGCACTGCTTGCAAATCTTGTAGGCATGACGCCTAAGCCCGGCTCAATGGGTAAGCCTACTCCGCTCTACGATGTCGACATTGTCGATGATGACGGAAATCCGGTGCCTGTCGGAGAAGTCGGCGAAATAGTAGTCCGTGCCGAACGTGGCAAGGACGGCCTTTTTGACGGTTATTACCGTGACGATGAGCTTACCGCTCAGGCATGGCACGATGGGCTGTATCATACAGGCGATACCGCTTGGAAGGATGAGGACGGCTACTTCTGGTATGTCGGAAGAAATGATGATGTTATCAAGGCGAGCGGTTACCGTATAGGACCTTTCGAGATTGAAAGCGTTCTGATAGCACACCCTTCTGTGCTTGAGTGTGCCGTTACGGGTGCACCCGACCCTATAAGAGGTCAGGTGGTAAAGGCAACAATCGTTCTTGCAAGAGGCTATGAACCGTCCGAAGAGCTTAAAAAAGAGCTTCAGACTTACGTTAAGAAGAACACTGCGCCTTATAAATATCCGAGAATAGTGGAGTTCGTTGACGAGCTTCCCAAAACTATCAGCGGCAAGATAAGAAGGGTACAGATTCGTAACGAGGATAACAAGAAAAACAGTTAATGACAGAATTCGCCGCAGGTAATACTTGCGGCGATAGTTTTAGAGGGCTTTATGGAGTATTACATCTATCTGTTGCAGATATTCGGCGGCGGTAACCCGAAAATTCACGAGGTGATAAAGGCATACGGTAATGCAAGACTTGCGTATGAGCATATCAGCAGCGGCGATATGTCGCATATACCTTCTAACCGTCACGAGTATGTCCGCAGAGCGTCGCTCGAACGCTCAAAGGTGATAATGGATTATTGCGCCGGGAATAATATCGGCATTGTCACAATTGACGACAGGAATTATCCCGAACAGCTTAAGAATATATATAATCCGCCCGTTCTGCTGTTTACTGCGGGAGATATAAACTGCCTGCAGGGTAAGCTGGCGGTGTCGATAGTAGGACCCAGAAAGCCGTTTGGCAATGCGATAAGGCTTGCGGAAAACATATGCTACAATCTTGCGAGAAGCAACATTGTTCTTGTAAGCGGTTTTGCACTGGGTATTGACAGGATAGCACACAACAACAGCATCCGTCACAGCAAGCCGACTGTGGCTGTGCTTGCTTGCGGAATAACTATTGATTATCCGAATAATTCATTCGGGCTGAGAAAGAACATAATCGACAACGGCGGACTTATTCTGTCGGAGCTGCTCCCGGATACACCGTGCAATTCCGATTATTTCAAATTCAGAAACCGTATTATTTCAGGGCTTTCAAAGGGTACTGTCGTGATAGGCGGCTACAACGGAAGCGGAAGCCTTATCACTGCAAACCACGCATTTGAGCAGGACAGAGAGGTATTCTTTACTATACCTGACGATACGCTGGATAAGAAATACAGCCGTGTTATCAGATTTCTGCGTGACGGGGCACATTCCGTTTATGATTTCTATGATATTATCAATGAGTTTTATCCTACTTATCGTGACATAATCGACGATACATATCTTGATAAGGAACAGCTGACAAGCTTTGTGATGCACGAGGATGTCAGGGAAACGCCGCCTGCTGAGGATTTGCCGACGGTTTGCGAAGTAAAGGAACCTGAGCCTGCGAAAAAAGATGAGAAGAAGCCTCTGCCTAAGGTGAAGGCGGCAGATGCACCACGCTTTAAAATTACAGGTGTCAAGGATAAGGAAAAGGAAATAGATTATTTTCGAGTAACTCCCGAAAATGTGCTGAAAAAGCGGAAAAGAGCGGGAAAGCCTGCTACACTTAATGACACGGCAGTAAAAGAAAGAATTCCGATAATAGCGCCGATTGCCGAAACCGATAACACGGATGTGAGTGAGGCAGAGCCGGTAACGGATACGGAAGAAAAGCAGAGCGGACAAATTGCGGAAGCCGCAGAAAACGCATCGGGAGCCGCAGAAATTCTCGGTATCATCGCAAACAGTGACGGAGTAACGCTTGATGCATTGCTTTCTGCCTGCAGCTTATCATTCGGGGAACTCAGCGAGATACTCGCTGACCTTGAAATAAGCGGCGCTGTATCCTGCGGTGCGGGCGGAATATACACGGTAAAGAAGGAGCGGTAATGAATCGTTCACAGCTTGACAAATACATAACCGACTATTACGGCGTCAGAGCCGAAAGATTGTTTGAAAAGAATCCCGGTTTTCAGGCGTACCGTCATAATGATACGAAAAAGTGGTTTGCTATGATAATGGATCTGCCTGAAAGCAGGCTCGGACTTGACGGGCAGAAAATTATAGATGTCGTCAATCTCAAGTGCGACCCTATCCTTATCGGATCGCTGAGGCTGGAGCAGGGCTTTTATCCTGCGTATCATATGAATAAGGAAAACTGGATAACGGTCGCCCTTGATGAAAGAGTACCCGATGAAAAACTAAGGATGCTTGTCGATATGAGTTATGAGCTGACAAGGAAGAAGCTCAGAAGAAAAAATAAGTAAAGAATACCGCCTGTGAATGCAGTGAGCAAACACAGGCGGTAAATGTTTTATTTACTTTCTCATAAGTCTTAATGAATTGAAGATAGCGATTATCGAAACGCCAACATCTGCGAAAACAGCCGCCCACATATTAGCAAGACCTAAAACGCCGAGTACCTGAATTATCAGCTTTACACCGAGTGCAAATATGATATTCTGGAGAACTATGCGGTTTGTTTTTTTGCTGATTGCAAATGCATCGGCAAGCTGCATTGGGTCGTCCTTCATAAGAACGCAGTCTGCGGTTTCTATGGCACTGTCTGCGCCTGTGCCGCCCATTGCAACGCCTATGTCGGCTGATGCGATAACCGGTGCGTCATTTATGCCGTCGCCTACAAACATTACCTTTTCATTGGCAGGAAGCTCCGACTTCATCTTAAGCGTAATTTCGCTCTTGTTTTCGGGGAGAAGCTCTGCGTAGTAATCTGTGATACCGAGCTTTTCAGCCGCCGCAGACGCCGCAGATTTATTGTCTCCTGTGAGCATTATGACCTTCACACCGTGACTTTTAAGCATCTTTACAGCTTCAGCCGAGTGTTCCTTAGGCATATCTGCGATTTCGATAAGACCTGCATATTTATTGTCAACAGCCACATAAAGCACTGTGCCGTTTGCTTCGGGGCAGTTTATGCTGTTGTCAGCCATAAGTCTGCTGTTACCGCAGAGAACTGTCGCACCGGAAATCACAGCCTTGATGCCCTTGCCGGCTATCTCACTACACTCTGTAATCTGCGACTGGTCAATATCCGCACCGTATGCCTTTCTTACCGAAACGGCTATAGGGTGGTTGGAGTTGCTCTCGGCATAAGCCGCATATCGCAACAGCTCATCCTTGCTCATTCCAGCAGGCTCTGTCCTTGTAACCTCAAACTGACCTTTTGTAAGCGTGCCTGTCTTATCGAACAGTACGACCTTAGCCTTTGATATTGCTTCAAGGTAGTTACTGCCTTTAACCAGTATGCCTTTTGACGAAGCCTTGCCGATACCTGCAAAGTATCCGAGCGGAACAGAAATGACAAGTGCGCACGGGCAGGAGATTACGAGGAAGATAAGACCTCTTTGTACCCACGTTCCGAAATCAAAGCCTGTGAACAGGGGAGGGATAAGCGATATTATCACTGCCGCAAGTACGACTATGGGGGTGTAGTATTTTGCAAATACCGAGATGAAGTTTTCTGTCTTTGTCTTTTTCTCGACAGCGGATTCGACCATCTGAAGCATTTTGTATACCGTGCTGTCGGTGAACCGGCGTGTAGTTTTAAGCGTGATAACACCTGAAATGTTGATAGCACCTGCCGGAACTTCATCACCTACCGTAATATCTCTCGGTAAACTCTCGCCTGTGAGGGCTGATGTATCTATTGATGTGTTACCGCTTTCGACAATGCCGTCAAGCGGTATCTTTTCGCCGGGCTTTACTCTTATTATACTGCCGGTTTCAACGTTTTCGGGATCGACTGTTATATATTCGCCGTCAATAAGAACATCGGCTGTTTCGGGCTTTGTCTTGATAAGAGAAGATATGCTTCTTCTTGACTTGTTCACGGCTATCGACTGGAAGAATTCTCCGACAGTGTAGAACAGCATAACGGCGACCGCTTCTTCGTATTCTCCGAGTACGATAGCACCGATGCTTGCGATAAGCATAAGCGTGTTTTCGTTGAAGAAATTCTTCTTTGCTATTGCTTTTATTGAAGTGATTGCTACCTCAAGTCCGCAGATAACGTAAGCCGCAAGATACATCGTAAGTATCGCTATCTGCGGCACAAGCTGCTCTGTACCGATAGTTTTTTCAAGGATAAAAGCGACTATGAACAGAATGCCTGCGCTTATCATCTTGACTATATCTTTAGTATAGCTTACCTTTTTCTCAACATGGTTTTCCTTTTCGCTGACCGTTACATCGGGTTCAACGGCAGTTACCGTTGCGGTCACCAGCTTTAACAACTCCTTGTCGGAAATTATCCTTGATGGTGTTACGGTAAGTTCCTTTTTGATGAAATTCATCTTTGCGCCGTTCGCATAGTCGGATTTTTCGACAGCTTCTCTTACTTCTTCCGCACACTGTGCGCAGTCAAGACCGTCTATAATATATTTCTTTTCTTTAAAAGTCTGTCTTTCTTTTACGGTTACATCGGGTTCGTGCTTTGCGACAACTTTGGTGACCGTTGTCATAAGCTCATCGGGCGAACACGAATTTTCCGCTTCAACGGTAAGTTCCTGCTTCATAAAGTTCATTCCCGCCGATTTTACACGTTCGTCCTTTTCGACTTCCGCACGGATCTCCTCTGCACAGTGAGCGCAGTCAAGACCTTCTAAAATATAGATTCTTTTCATAAGCTACCACCTTTGATATGGTTGAAGTTTTGAACAATTGAGTAACTGTTCAAATGTATTGCCCGAAAAAACAGGAGATGCCATCTCCTTTGATTTTTCCCGTTTTACTCCATAATATGTTCAAGCGCATTGCTGAACACCGTGTTTACATGGTTGTCGCTGAGCATATAGTAAACGACCTTGCCTTGCTTTTCACTGCGAACAAGCTCTGCCTGCCGTAATACTCTCAGCTGGTGAGAGATTGCCGATGCTGTCATTCCGAGCAGGGCGGCGAGGTCGCACACGCACATTTTTGAGCGTGACAGCGAGTAGAGGATTTTTATCCTTGTTTCATCGCTTATAGCTTTGAAGAACATTGACAGCTTTTCAAACTGCATCTGTTCAAGCATCCTTTCACGCACATAGTTTACTACGTCCTCGTGTATCACATTACAGTTGCAGAATTCATTTTCGTCTTTTGCAGTGATATTTTCCGATTTTTCTGATTTGCTGACCGCCATTTTAACCTCATTTCATTTGAACGGTTGTTCAACTGTTTGTATTATAACACCGTCATACTGCATTGTCAATAGTTTCTTTATGATTTTTTGCTTTTCCTGCAAAATATTTTTCTGCGATACAGGAAAAGAAAGTTGTCTTATCATTTTCGGTGAAATCCTCATCGTCAAGCATAGCCGATACTTCGCTCAGAAGCACATCGGCCTTTTCTCTTGTTTCTGTCGGAGAAGTGCCGTTGAAATACAGCTTTTCATCGCCTGACAGTATCAGATCCACAGTGTCGTCCGTCAGCAGTTCCTCGCTGACGCCGAGCAGTACCGCCATATCCGACAGCGTTTTTGCTCTCGGGGTTCTTGCACCGCTTATGTAGTTTGCAAGCGCTCTGTAGGTTATGGATACGGCAGACGCAAAGTCCGTCTTTTTATAGCCGTTTCTTTTAATAAGTATTTCCAGCTTGTCCTTAAGTTCCATAATTCCTCCGACTGAATTTCCTTTTACTATTATTATATCCTTACATTTACGGCCTGTCTCTTATACACATCTGACGC